>Ga0066372_10000555_pt1 | contig 14112 bp, 9 predicted proteins | sample Knorr_S15_td_250_FD_77011 | JGI IMG/M metagenome (GOLD analysis project Ga0066372, IMG submission 77011) | Marine microbial communities from Southern Atlantic Ocean transect - Knorr_S15_td_250_ad_251m_LV_A | ecosystem: Environmental > Aquatic > Marine > Oceanic | place: Southern Atlantic ocean... | reverse complement strand
GCTGATCGGGTCCGGCTGCACTGCGTGCGTGATGTTCTGGTGAACCCCCCCGTCCCTCCACCAGACTCTGTTCGTATCGGGGTCGTCAGACTTCCAGGGCTCTACTCCCGAGACCGTCCTCATCCGCATCCTGCCCTCTCCGACATCCTCTATGGTGACCTCGTTGGTCAGGAATCGGTTCCCACTGTCCTGACTGCGCCTCCAGCGTCCGATGTGATGTGAGCAGCCAACAACTCCAGGCTTGATTCCCTCTGTGACCCAGACCTTGTCCACGAACCAGCCTATCTCGGTCTCAATCTTGAGCAGATCTCCTTCACCCACGCATAGTTTCGCAGCGTCCTTCGGATGAATCCAAATCGGGTTTCGGTGGGCAATCTCGACCAACCACTTGGCATTGGCCGAGCGTGAGTGGATGTGCTGAGGAAGTCGGAAGTTGGGGAGCAGGCAGTATTCGTCCTCTCCCTGCAGGTTGTTCGGATGGACATGACTGCGGATTCGGTAGTGCGGGATGGCGTGTTCGGGATAGCCGAACTCGACCATGGTCTGCGAGTACAGCTCCTGCTTGCCGCTCGGTGTCGGCCAGCCCTCTTCCTCATGCTTCGAGTAGGTCGCGTCCTCAATCAGGAAGGCGCCATGCTTACGCATGTAGCCGAGCGCATCCAGTCCCTCTTCGGCAGCCGCCTCGGGCAGCCCGGGGACGCGTTCGAAGGTGTACTGGTAGTACTCGTCAATGGTAATCCGCTCGCCTTCGCGATATGGACTTTCGAAGTGCTCGCGAATCCCCATCGTGCCATCGTCGATACGCCACGACAACTCGTTCCAGAACTCGTCCTCCTCCCAGACCTCGCCGGGATTGACCTCGTGGGTGAACTCGACCTCGCGCCCCTCGCGTCGGGCGTACTCGCGCAGCACCGGTTGGCGGAACGCCACCCACTTGCCAGCAGAGGTCGCGTAGGAGTTGATGTCATGCCGCTCGGATGCATGGCCCATAGGCAGAACGTAGTCGGCGAAGAAGGCAGTCTCGTTCCAAGTCGGCGTCAGGGCGATGTGGCACCCGACCGCTTCCTCGTTCTCCAGCATCCCAATCCATGAGAAGCCATCTGGGTAGGTCCAAACCGGGTTGAAGACGCGGGTGAAGTAGACATCCATGGTACCGCGTCCGTCCTTGACGAGGTGCGGCAGGATGTGGCTCATCTCGTAGTGCGAGAGAGTGTACTCTGGTGGGAAGTGCAACTCGTTCCAGCCGTCCGGATCAGGCGGCTCATCGAACAACTCTGGCTTGAACTTGGACCATGAGTTCGGCGAGGTTCCGCCCTCTGTGCCCACGCTGCCGGTCAGCACGTTCAGCAGGTGCAGCGAGCGAGCGACCTGCCAGCCACCTAGGTTCCCAATCGCAGCAGAGCGCCAGACGTGGGTGCACAGGCGGCTGCCTGCGTTGGCGACCGCCTCGCCGGCCTCGATGACCTGCTCAATGGGAATCCTGCACTCTTCGGCTGCGAACTCCGGGGTGTACTCGGCATACTCATCGAGCAGCAGTTCGATGAAGCGCTCGAATGTGCGTGGCTCGTCAGGGTGCGCTGCATCGAGCCACATATCCCAGTTGACCCAGTTCTCCATGAAATCCCGATCATAGAGGTCGCGCTCGAGGATTATGCGCGCCCAAGCGAGGAAGAGCGCGGGCTCGGAGCCTGGCCATGTGGGAAGCCAGTGGTCCGCCATCGCGGCGGTGTTCGACAGGCGTGGGTCGATGACGATGAGCTTGGCGCCATCCATCATCCCCTCTAGAATCCGCTGCGCGTGCGGGTTGAAGTAGTGTCCAGTCTCGAGGTGCGAGGAGCTCAGCAGAATGACCTTCGCGTTGGCGTGGTCGGGCGAGGGTCGGTCGTGCTTCTGCCACAGCCCGTATCCGGTGCGGGCGCCAGCTGAGCAGATGTTGGTGTGGCTGTTGTGCCCGTCTACACCCCATGCCTTCAGTACCCTGTTGGTGTAGCCCTCGTGTCCTGGTCGTCCGACGTGATACACCACTCGGTCCTTCGCACCGGTCTTCAGCGAGGTGCGAATCTTAGCAGCGATCTCATCCAGAGCCACGTCCCAAGACACGCGCTCCCATTTTCCGGCGCCGCGCTCGCCCACTCGGCGCATAGGGTGCAGTATTCGCTCTGTATCATTTATTTGATTAATTGTCGCGGGGCCCTTGGCGCAGTTGCGGCCACGGCTCCCGGGGGTGGTCTGGGTTACCCTCAAACTTGGAAACCTGACCAGTCTCTTTGTCTACGTACGCCAGCAAGCCGCAGGCAGACTCACAATTGAAGCAAGTTGTGGGAACCAATGAGTAGCGTCTCTCGACCTTTTTAGGCCACTCATTAGCGTCGAGCTCGACGTGGTCGTGCCAATCCCCTAGCACTGGGTATGCTCGTAATGACTCGCTAGCACCCTTAGCGAACTCCCTATCGAGGTTGGGTATGATTCGGAGTCTCTGTGCGATTTTCTCTATAATCGATTCACCCAAAACATCACCTCACAGCAGTGGTTCCATCTGCGGCTCGACCACCAAATGCTTGTCGTGCATCCAAGATCCCAATAGTACGGTCGATCCAATAACTGCGTATAGGGGATCCATGGTCGCCAACGGGATGAATACCGCTGCACCTACGATTAATGTCTCCAAAAGGAACTTGGCCGGTAGAAGCCAATCTTTGGACCAGGATCGGCCCTTAGCTTGCCATAGTAGGAATGCAGTGTAAACGCCGGTCAGCATGGCTAGGGGGACTCCTGCGATTGCGAGATAGATCAGGATTTGAGTGTTAAGCCCTAGTATCAAGACTGCGGCGCTGGCTGCCAAGATAGCGCCGTATCCACCGAGGACGTACGCCCCCAAAACCAACCAGGAGCGCCAGTTCGGCCTTAGCAGCACGTAAAGGAATCGTTCAGGACGGTCGAGGTCGATGACCAACAGAAGGCCAGTCAGGGCTAAGAAGGCTAGTCCAATTCCTATAGTCTGCATCCACAGCCCGTCGTTCATCTCTACCATGCCAGTGAGCATTGAAAGTACAGCAACGATGTAAGTACCAGAGCAGATTGCCTTAGTCCAAATGTAGGCAGCGACCTCCCAACCCCAGAGCACCCCTTTAGTCGGCTGGTCGTAACTCCTCTTGGCATCGGGGACTTCTTCGCCTAGCCTCTCCATCACATCCCTTATGATCGCCTGGTCTCGTGGGGCTGCCTGCCGGGCCTTCTTCTCTAGGGCAAGCTGTACAATCATGGAGGAGGTGTCTGCAGCTTCGAGCCTGTTATCTGCGTACTTTGCGAAGTGGCCGACGCCGAACGCTTGGTCGGTCGACATCCCTAATCCGGTGACATCGGTCGCAGCGGGGTCTAGCATCTCCTCACTGGTTTCGATGTAGAACACATTGGGTACCGCCCCCGATTCTGGCTTTCTCACGGTGGTGTTCTGGGTGGCGACCAACTGAGAAATCCTAGATTCGGGATCTTCCAAGTCGCCAGAGATTATCGACTCAGTTGGGCAGACGATAACACAAGCTGGCTCGTAGGAGTTCTCGATCCTGTGTGCGCAGTAGTTGCACTTTGCAGCAGTTCCCTTGTTGGGGTCGATGTAAAGTGCGTCGTACGGGCAGGCATGCATGCACGACTTACAGCCTATGCAGCGCTCGTCATCGAAGTCCACTATGCCGTCGGATCGAGTGAACAGTGCAGTGGTCGGGCATATAGTGGTGCACGGAGAGTCCTCGCAGTGGTTGCATCGGTGGACGCTGAACTCTCTTGTAGAGTCTGGATAAGTTCCCTTCTCGATGTACTTAACATGAGTGCGGTTCACTCCGATAGGAATGTCGTGCTCCGACTTACAGGCCACGGTGCAGGCATGGCACCCTATGCAGGTTCTGTTGTCTATTACGAACCCGTAGTTCACCATACTAATTCCACGAAGCGTCGATGGCGCTTAATGCTTCTATGAAGGTTATCCCAGTAGCACACCGATAATCGCGCCACCAGCGAGCCAAGCCCCTACCATAGAGCCAACATTGCCCATTGCGGTGACCATGAGCACCCTCCCGACCCTGTTCCTCCAGAAGAGAGAGACGTCGTCCAGAACAAGAAAATCCTGCGCGTCCTTTCCTGTGGGAGAAACCACCTTCAATTGTGTGTATCCAGCAAACCAACCAGCCGCTAGAGTAGGGTTGAGCGAGGTAATCGGCGAGGCTATGGCCCCAACTAGAATGGAGAGTGGGTGCCCTCGTGCAATTAGTACACCAAGTCCCGCTAGCAGCGCGTTAAGAACGAGCCAGACCTGTGCGGTCTGCTTCAGATCATCCATCTGACCGTTGTAGGCCATCCAGATAACTGCACCGAGTAACAGCACCGGTATAGTGCTGACAGCGACCTTTGGCCATACTGGCTTCTTAGGCTCGAGTTTGAGTTCTGAGAGCCTCGAGGTTGTCTCCATAGCAGGCTCGCCAAGGTGCTCTAGGACGCCCCTCAGGTGACCCACTCCGACCACTGCCAGTACCTTACCCTTACCTCTAATCTGCTGGATTCTCCCGGCTAGGAATACATCGCGTTCGTCAATCAAGACTTCTCCAGCCTTCGGGGCAACGTCCCTCGCGTCTTCCAACAGCTTGCTTAGAAGGTCCGAGTCTCGCAAGACCTCTTCTATGGAAACTTCCTCCTCTTCCTCCTCTTCCCAAAGCAGCGCGTTCATGACCCTCCACTTCTCGAGCAGCCCCATCTTGGACCAAGCCCTCCTGAGGGTAATCACGACATCGCGGTCAATCAGCTCGATAGGAGTCTCTGATTCCTCCGCGGCCCTGACCGCGGCCAGAAGCTCAGCTCCAGGCTTCTCACCAGTGGATATCCCCATCCGCCGCTGCTGTGCGGCCAGAGCGGATTGAAGCAGTATCATCGTCGCCCTGCCTTCATTGATAATCTTCAGCAAGTCCTCGGACTCAAGCGCCTCCGGTTCTGTCAGGGCGGCCATCCGAGACGGACACAGCTCTACGGCGACCAAATCCGGCTCCCACTCGTCAATCTGCTTGCGTACTAACTCGACCGATTCCGAGCTGACGTGAGCTGTTCCGACGAGTCTCAGTCTCTCATCGACATCGACAACGTTAGACTCAGCTGTTGCCATTGAATCACCCCAGGGCAGACATTACAGCGTACAGATCTGTATGGTCCGCTACGTCGTGAACTCTGATGATATCAACCCCTTTGGCCTGAGCCATGGCAGCGACCCCCAGAGTTCCAGAGAGACGATCGTCGCTCGACTCTCTACCCAGAAAGTCCCTGAACATGCTCTTCCTACTGACCCCCCACATCAGGGGCATGGCGCTGTCCGGAGATATGTCCTTCCCGGCGGAGAGCAGGGCTAGGTTGTGTTCCAGCATCTTACCGAACCCAATGCCCGGATCTACGACAATGTGCGAAGGGTCAATCCCCTTCTCCAATAAGCGCTCTGTCACTCTCCCTAAGGAACTCCTGACCTCACTCACGACATCCTCGTAACGAGGGTTGTCCTGCATGTTCTCGGGCAGTCCCCGCATGTTCATAATGCAAATTGGGCATCCGTGCTCCACGATCACCTCGAGCATTTCCGTGTCACTGAGCCTAGAGATGTCGTTTACCATATCTGCCCCGGCCTCCAGAGCGAGTCCGGCCACGTATGCTCTCCTAGTGTCTATCGAGATACACACTTCGGGCATCTTCGCCCTGATTCCCTCAATTACAGGTAGTACACGAGCAGCCTCCTCCTCGGGGGGGACTGAAGCTGCTCCGGGACGGGTTGACTCACCTCCCACATCAATCCAGTCGGCACCGTGCTCGACCATCTTGACCGCTCTAGAAATTGCTTCCGCAGTGCCGGGGAATCTAGAATCAGGGTGAAACGAGTCAGGAGTGACGTTGACGACTCCCATAATTCGAGGAAATCCTCCCTCTCGGCAATTAAGCATAGGTCGCCAGTCAGCCATCTTGCCCCATGCAAACGACGATTGCTTTATGATGTGACGGAGAGGCAATTGAGCAATGGTTCTGGGTGAGGATACCTTGGAAGAGGGCACTACAACCCAAGTTGCTCCCGATGCCGAGTCTCCAAACGATCCAGAGACCCTTCTGATATTGGAGTCAATTGTACAGAGGATGAAGCCTCGTGACTCTCATCACGTCAGGGAGATGATTACACAGCGTGGCTGGATTTCAGGAGCCCTTTTCATGTCAAGCGCCCTGTTCTGGTGGATTGCTATCAAACAGGGCTCAGAGAGGATGAATGACGATGAGATTCCGGTGTCTCTGATTGGGGCATTCGACTTCTCGTCCCTTAGTCTAATAATACCGTCTCTAGTACTGGTGGCAACACTAGTAATGGTGGTAGGAAGGGAGAAGGGCAATGCCAGCCTCTCACAGGCAGGGGGAGTTTTGGTTGTGCTCGCTCTATTCTACATCATTGAGCCTGTGTTGCTTAATCTCGGAGATATCGAGTTCGGCACCGCAATGTTCGCTTCGGGTAGGCTGCTGATGCTAGCAATAATGGTGGGATTCGCTTCGCGCTTCATGTTCGACGCGATGCTGCTGCAATGGGTCAGGGCTAGTATGCTGAACATGGGCGTGGATGTTTTTCCGGCGGCCGAGAGCACCTCATTCGAGGGTCAGGATGATGAGGGGCCCCCGTACGCGTGAGCCATGGCACAAGTAGGGCCACCAAGACTATCTGTCCTCAGGTTAGGTCATAGGCGCGAGAGAGACAAGAGGATTACATCCCATCTAGGACTGACGGCCAGGGCCTTCGGAGCAGACGAGGTCATTCTGTCAGGGGAGGAAGATCTTACGTCCCTAGATACTTGGAACTCGGTGACCAATCGCTTCGGGGGGAGTTTTGAGTGCCGCTACGAACCGAATCCAATGTCCTGGCTGAGAAGAGTGTCACAGACAAACGAGGTGACTATCGTCCACCTAACCATGTACGGGCAGCCGTGGAGGAAGTCGATTTCCAAGATTCCTATCGACAAGCCGGCCATAGTGGTCGTGGGTGGAACCAAGGTGCCGGCAGAGACATTCCAACTATCCGACTACAACATCTCAATAGGAAATCAACCTCACTCCGAAGTCGCGGCACTAGCTGTCTTCCTAGACTCGTGGATAGGCCCGGTTGACGAGATATCAAGATTTGATGGTGGACAGATTGAGGTGGTGCCATCACCAAGAGGTAAGATCGTAATCAACCACGAAGAGGAATGAATCTTCTATGCTCCTAGAAGCTCTGATTACTGTCAATGATTAAGAGGCGTACTTGAGCAGCGTTGCTGATGTCGAAGAGCGTGGGCGGCAGGGGCTTCTCCCCCGGCGCTGGCGTTCGTGGTGTTGACTCGGCACCTTGCTTCCAGGACGCTGCCGACCTGCTCGTCGACTCCGAGGTCCTAGAGCAACCTGGGGGTTCGAAGGGACTTCTTCTGCTGGCTGATGGAACTAGGTTCGAGGGGCGCATGTTCGGTGCCGAGTCCATTGCTCAGGGAGAGTTGGTCTTCACTACTGGCATGTGCGGCTACCAAGAGAGTCTAACTGATCCATCTTTCGCTGGGCAGGTGCTGACATTCACGTATCCACTTCTGGGAAACTACGGGATTATTCCCGGAATCTCGGAGTCGTCATCCGTGCACCCGAGAGGAGTGGTGTGCCGTCAGCACATCGGATACCCTGACCATAGGGACTCTGTAGGAAGCGTGCATGACCTGTTGGTAGCTCACGATGTTCCAGGAATAGAGTGCATCGACACGAGAACTCTGACGCGGAGAGTTAGGGAGCACGGGACGATGCTGTGCGTATTCGGACCTGCCGAGCGAGCTACGGAGATGGAGGAGGTCATGAGTGAGATGGTTTCGCCAGATGTCGAAGACCTGGTGGCCGAGGTAACCTGTGAGGAGGCAGTGCTGCTCAACCCAGGTGCAGAGGACAATGAGGGCATGCGTATGCCTAGGCTCGCAGTGATAGACTGCGGCATCAAATACAACATACTTAGGAATCTCTGCCTACGCTTCGAGGTGGTCTGGTGTCCAGCGACCTTGAGCCTCGACGAGATAGTGAGCGAATGGTCCCCTGACGCAATTTTCGCATCCAACGGTCCGGGTGACCCTGCACACATGGGAGCTGCTACTGATGCGAGGAACACCCTCGCAGCTGCTGTCAGACGTGGTATGCCCGTGATGGGAATCTGCCTGGGGCACCAACTGATGGGTCTGGCCGCCGGGCTGCGAACGTACAAGCTCAGGTATGGGCACCGCGGCGCCAACCAGCCTGTTATGGATGTTGAGACGGGAAGAGTGTACATCACTAGCCAGAACCACGGCTTCGCCGTCGAGGACCCCGTGAAGGGGATGCTCTCTCCCCACCCCAGTGGGGCACGCTCGCAGGTGGTGGAGAACGTGCTAGGCTCGGACTTTAGAGTAAGGCACGTGAACTCTAATGACGGGACGGTTGAGGGTCTGGACCTCCTCGGTAAGCCTGCCTTCACCATCCAGTTCCACCCCGAGGCCAGTCCCGGACCGCATGATGCATCTCTCTTGTTCAATAGATTCCAATCAATGGTCGCAGAACACCTTGGTATGGCCAAGGCAACAATATCGACTAAGGGGCGTGGTTCCTGATGCCTCGCCGTGACGACTTGGAGCGTGTAGTCATACTAGGCAGCGGACCGATTCGAATTGGGCAGGCTGCGGAATTCGACTTCTCTGGTTCCCAAGCCTGCAGGGCCCTCAGGGACGACGGTTTTGAGGTCATTCTAATCAACTCCAATCCCGCCACCATACAGAACGATCCCGAGATGGCTGACCGGATTTACATCGAGCCCCTCTTACCCGAGGTCGTGAAGCGGATAATGGAGATCGAGAAGCCAGATGCCCACTTAGCGGGCATGGGTGGACAGACTGCCCTAAACATCGCCTCGGCTTTAGCCAAAGATGGTACCCTCGACGATCTAGGAGTCGAGCTGATTGGGTGTAATCTGGCAGCGATAGACGAGGCAGAGGACCGTGACCTGTTCAAGCATGTCTGCGAGGAGATAGAATTGCCCGTCTGCAGAGCGATAGCCTGCGACTCCATAGAGGGAGTCATCAAGGCGGCCGATGAGCTAGATGGTTTTCCCCTGCTGATCAGGCCTGCGTTCACTCTAGGCGGACTGGGGGGCGGGACCGCATCCAACATGGGCGAGCTAGTAGAGATAGCGAGTCAGGGTATACTGCACTCTGCTATTGGACAGGTGCTGGTAGAGGAAAGTATACTGGGTTGGCAGGAGCATGAGTACGAAGTAATGCGCGATGGAGCGGACAATGCCATTATCGTGTGCACAATGGAGAACATCGACCCGATGGGTATCCACACGGGTGAGTCGATTGTGGTCGCACCTCAGCAGACCTTGTCCGACAGGGATCACCAGACTTTGAGGGACGCATCGCTAAAACTAATCAGGAGGCTTAACATCAGGGGTGGTTGCAACGTCCAGTTCGCAGTCGACCAGGCTACTGGCGAGTACAGAGTCATCGAGGTCAACCCGCGCGTCTCTCGCTCCTCCGCACTTGCCTCAAAGGCGACAGGATATCCGATTGCCAGGATGTCGGCCCTAATCGCGGTGGGGTATACCCTCGATGAGTTACCCAACCCAATCACCGGCGAGGGCACGACTGCAGCCTTTGAGCCCACCTTAGATTACTGTGTGGTCAAGATTCCACGTTGGCCCTTCGACAAGTTCCGCACCGCGGACAGAAGGATTGGGACCTCGATGAAGTCAACAGGCGAAGTGATGGCAATAGGACGATGTTTTGAGGAGGCCTGCCTCAAGGCCTGGGCCAGCCTAGAGTACGACAAACCCCACCCGCGCCCCCTGACGATGTCTGACGCATCCGACGGCGAGACTATGGATGAGCGTGCGGCAGAGCCACTTCCCACGGCACTGATGGAAGACTGGCTGAGGATAGCAACCGACCGCAGGCTCGGGGGAGTGATAGAGGCATTCCGTAGGGGCTACTCGATTGAGGATGTAAGAGACCTCACTGGAGGGATGACTCGTTGGTTCCTGCGGCGCTTCGAGAAGATTGCTGCCATCGAGACTGAAATTCGTGCCGCCGGTGAGATTGGCATGAAGCCCGCTGACATACCTGCCGCCGAGATGAGGTCCTGGAAGGGTGCTGGTTTCACTGACTTGCATATAGCAGACGCTATCTGCGGATTCCCAGAGAGTGGTTTCAAGAGTTTGCCGACCGGGCGAGGCGAGGCGGCAGTGCGCATGCGCCGCCATGAGCTGCGAATCCACCCCCGCTTCCGCATGGTAGACTCATGCGCTGCCGAGTTCGCCGCTGTCACTCCGTACTACTACTCGACCTATGAGGGAGGCTCAGCAGAATCAGGGATAGATTACCTCCCGTCTCTAGCCAACTCGACTAAGCAGCGTATCGCAGTGGTCGGCTCGGGACCAATCAGAATAGGGCAGGGCATAGAATTCGACTACGGTTGCGTGCACGCAGCAGGAGCAATTCAGGACCTGGAGTATGAAGCCATCATTATCAACAACAACCCTGAGACTGTCTCGACCGATTTCGACACTAGCGACAGGCTGTACTTCGACCCACTGACTTTGGAATCGGTCTTGGAGGTGCTCCTGCGCGAGGATGCGAACGGTATCCTCTTGCAGTTCGGTGGACAGACTGCAATCAACCTCGCAATGCCTCTCTCAGACATCATTCCACACCTGTCGAGCATGGGCCTCGAGCTGGTCATGGAGGGAACCTCGCCTGAGGCCATCGACGAAGCTAGTGACCGCGGGCGTTTCGAAGAGTTCGCCCTAAGGTGTGACCTTAGGATGCCCGACGGGGCAACGGCAACCACTCCAGAGGGAGTGAGGGAGGCGGCCAACGAAATCGGATACCCAGTGCTAATCAGGCCTTCTTACGTCCTGGGTGGACGAGGGATGGAAATCCTATCCAACTACAAGCAATTGGAATCATACATGCGTGAGGCCTACTTGACCCCAGACAGACCTCTGCTGATCGATAAGTACCTCGGCAACGCTATGGAGCTCGATGTCGACGCCGTGTGTGACGGTGAGGCGGTTCTCGTGGGGGCGATAATGGAGCACCTCGAGGAGGCTGGCATTCACTCGGGAGACTCCACGTGCTTCATCCCGCCCCAGAACGTCCCGGCAGACCTTCTGGCACAGGTTGAGGACTGGACCACTCAAATAGGTCTGGAACTGGGGATCAGGGGCTGCTTCAACATCCAGTTCGCAATTCACAACGATCTGTTGTATGTGCTCGAAGTCAATCCGCGCGGCTCGCGCACCTTCCCGTTTGTAGCCAAGTCGACAGGCATTCCTCTCGCTCGAATTGCCGCGCGGGTTGCTCTTGGTGAGAAATTGTCCGAGCTTGACATCCCGGAGCCACAGACAGATGCCGTCTGCGTCAAGGCTCCCGTCTTCCCGTTCATCAAGTTACGAGGCCTCGATCCAGCACCCGGACCAGAGATGAAATCGACCGGAGAGGTGATGGGTTCGCACATTAGGGCATCTGCGGCCTATCTCAAAGCTAGGCTAGCTACGGAGCTTCCCGTGCCCACCGAAGGGGGAGTCTACATCACAGTCAAAGACGAGGATAAGCACAACATGATTCCACTAGCTGAGACGCTACAGGAGATGGGTTTCACACTGTACGCCACACGAGGAACCTCTCGCGTACTGCGGGGCTTCGGCGGTCTGGATATCAACACATGCTACAGGATAGCCGAAGGTAAGTCACCAGACGCCCTCGACCTGATGCGCCAAGGTAAGATTCACCTAGTCATCAACACACCTCGCTCTACTGGTGGAGCGGTGCTTGATGGAAACATGATGAGAAGGCTTGCAGTCGAACTTAACATTCCGTTCGTGACCACCATGGCAGGAGCTAGGATGGAGATTGAGGCAATCCACGAGGCCAGAGACGGAATACCCGAGCCGCGATTGCTGGAAATCAAATCTCTTTAATGGGTACTATCATCAGCGGTTTGCATTCTGACTAAATTGTGACCGCGAGTTTGCATGTCGTCACTGGGGCCTTCGGATATAGCGGGAGGTGGATTGCCCACCACCTCTTAGAAGAGGATGTAAATGTCAGAACCTTAACCAATGCAGTTGGTCGAGATGATCCATTTGATGGGAGGGTCGAAGTCCACTCCATCGATTTCGAGAATTACTCTGCTCTGGTTGAATCATTACGAGGAGCTGAGGTCCTCTACAACACCTATTGGGTTCGTTACAACGACTCGCAGCGAAATTTCAAACATGGCCTCGCTGTTGAGAATACGAAGATACTTTTGGCAGCAGCTGAAGAAGCTGGAGTTCAGAGAATAGTGCACCTGTCAGTCGCCAATCCTCACGAGGCTCCAGATTGGACTTATTTCCGAGGCAAAGTTAAGGTTGAGGAATTGCTTCACGAATCGGGTCACTCATTCGCAATTCTCAGACCAACGGTATTGTTTGGTGGAGGTAGGAACGTTCTGATCAACAACATTGCGTGGCTGATACGAAAGTTCCCGGTCTTCGGATTATTTGGAATGGGAAACTACCCGATACAACCAGTTCATGTCAGAGATGTAGCGAGAATAGCAGTCGAACAAGGTGGATTACGCGAAAATGTCACTTTGGACGTAGTCGGACCAGAGACTTACCGCTACAAGGATTTTGTTAGTCTAATGGCTAATTCAATGAATCTGCGCCGCCTATTTATCCCGATGCCCCCTTTTATCGGGTGGATATTCGGGCAGTTAGTTGGTGCGTTCCTGCGAGACAGAGTAATCACGCGCGCCGAAATTCGAGGATTGATGCGTGGACTGATGGCATCCGAAACAAAACCGCTGGGAAAACTCTGTTTCTCAACTTGGATAGCTGAGAATGGAAGTGAGATTGGAATATCCTATCAGAACGATCTGAAAGAGAGGAAATACCACACCCATCCGATAGGGTCCAAGTAATGCATCGGAGACTAGAACGGCTGGTCGGTCCAGGCATCAGCCCACAAGTCGTAGAATCGGACATCGAATTCTGCCGTGGAGTTGGTGCGCACGTAGTATGTGTCCAACGATGAGAAAAGCCCTTGCTGTCCCGCGTCCATCCACATGAGATTCCACCAAGTTCCATCGGTCGTCGATATGTTAGAGTCTCCGTCACCAAGGCGCATACTGGCCGCTGTCTCCCCGCCGACTGTAGCGTGGATTTCGATCTCCGAGAGATTCGCCTCATGCGCCAACGCTTCTGGAATGCTACCCACTAGTATGGTGGTATCTCCATAGGTGGCGAGGAGATTTGGGGGCTGCGGCACGAACGGAATCTGGGCTCGGGGAAGACTATCTTTGAGCTCGATGACGATGTCTTCGGTGGTTACCCTGAGGATGAACTCATAATCATCGCCCGAGTATACTTCTATCGCAATTATCTGAGGGCTCAGGCCTGTCAACTCAATGATGAAATCATGCGTGTCATTGCTAGCGCTGGCCACCTGCTGAGAGGAGAATGCGTCCCCTGTGATAGTCCAACTGAGTCCTGCCAGTTGCGAGGTATCGAATCCAAAGGGGGGCCACATGCCACCTGGATCCGCTGCCGCCCTCTGCGCGAGCTCGAAGAACGGGTCCACATAGTGTGGGCTCGCATCCCTCCCCTGATGCCAGTCGGATCCTGACCTGATGTTGGTAATTCCTTGGCCATCTATAACTTCGGAATCGATGAGTGGCAGGCCAGACACTACGTACCTCGTGGAGACGTATCTCAAACCAGCATCGTCATCCTTTGCTACGTCCCAATAAATTTCCCCACGCTCCCCTTGGTGCTCCTGAATCAGTGTGCTGCGAACTCTGATTTGCTCGTGCTCCGAGGCAAGTGCGAGCACGTCGAAGGCCCCCTCCTGCGTGAAAAGTTCGTTGAAGGAATCGCTAGTTAGAGGAAAGCAGGCGTTGTCGGGGCACGGGCGAACGGTAGGCACCTCGATGCAACCGGAGTAGAAGGGAGAAAGCAGGACGAAGGCAAGCAGGAAGACTCGGTTCACGACCATTTGCGGTGACGCATGGGTCAAGAGACTATGCCATTGG
>Ga0066372_10000554_pt1 | contig 14119 bp, 12 predicted proteins | sample Knorr_S15_td_250_FD_77011 | JGI IMG/M metagenome (GOLD analysis project Ga0066372, IMG submission 77011) | Marine microbial communities from Southern Atlantic Ocean transect - Knorr_S15_td_250_ad_251m_LV_A | ecosystem: Environmental > Aquatic > Marine > Oceanic | place: Southern Atlantic ocean... | reverse complement strand
CCAATGCTGAGATGGTTGTTTGAACTCCAGCATTTGCGAGACCGACAACTAATCCAGCAAGCAGCAGCATTGGCACCGTGCTAGCAATCGATAATGTAATCAATCCCACGCTCATAAGAAGTAGCATTGGGACTATGACGGCACCCCGTCCAAATCTATCGGACAGCCCCCCACTCAAAGATCGTGAAAACAGTTGTCCGATTGCAGCGGCCTGCCAAAATATGGGATATCCGGTAATGTCTCTCTCGGCCGCGAATTTGGGAAGGAGTCCTGTTATCGCCATATAGCCCGTTGCTGTGGAGAGGAATATTATCATGGGCAATATCGCGCGTGATGATATTCCATTAATTGGATTTACAAGAGTCCATCGACTCGGGAATGGTTTTTTTACGATTGATTTAGGATCTCCAATTACGGCCGCGCTAATCAACGCGATACCAGTACTAATTGCTCCTAGCAAGAATGCAAGTTCCAACGAGAAGGATTCGGCAACATTTTTCATTAGGAGAGGTCCGTAGAAGAGTGAAAGTGTGTTGGCAGTTTGGAATATGCCTAGCCCCAATCCCCTTCGATGACTTGGCAAAGCTTCGGCAACTAACGCAAGCAAACCCGTGGCAAAGAAACCCATAGCTGTACCATGCAGAATACGGAATGGTATAAAACCCCATGGGCCGAGATTGAGACTGTAACCAAGAAAAGCTATGACAGTAGCGATTCCGCCGATCCGAAGCCAAAGTTGATGCCTTCCTAAATCGAGTAATCCACCGGTAATAGGTCTGGCAATAACCCCAGCGAATCCAAAAACACCTAGTACAAAGCCTGCCAACCCAACCGGCACACTTTCAAGCGCTTCAGGAACAAGAACGTTGGTACTTGAGTGATAGCCGAGAAAGAAAAAGTGTGTGGAAATGGTGGCCAAAATAAATCCCGGGGTGATGAGAGGGATATTTCTTGTACCAGCATGTGTTGAGTTGGTGCGCGAGGAAATAGTGTCGCCCGTCTATAATGGCAGTTACCATCCGAAAGTTAGCTAAGACCTAGATTCGGTTTAGGCTTAGCTTTCAGACTCGGCAGCTGATTCTTCGTCTGATGCTTCAGTCGTGGGCTCCGACGCATATGCCAAGAGTCGACCATCTCTCTCAATGAACATTGCTAGACGACCTTCAGTCTCCATTTGCTCAACCCATTGAGGGAGGATTGCACCATGTCCATTAACCAGATAAGTGTGACTTTGATATGAAAACTCATTTTCAGAAACAGAGATACTGTACGGTGGTGGAGCATCCATCCGGTTCCAATTAAGAGCAAATACATCGACGCCTCCGGTCGAAATCAAATAGAGGTCCGCAAAATCAACCTTTAATTGGGTAGTGTCGGTGGTTGAGTGGTCGGTAGTCATGTAGTATCTCCAACCGAAGTATATATGATCATTAATTCAAGACGTAGTCTTGTTGATATTTTTTACTTCAATTACCTCAACAATGAAAATCAGCGAGATAATAACGGCTGATGCTAGGCACCAAATGCACCAGGCTTCCAATACGAATGCTTCGATTGCGGTGAGGTAAATTGAATATACAGTTCCTGCAGTCGCAATTAAGAGAGACCATATTTTAATATTTCTTACTAGGCGCTCACGCGAATCAAAATATTTTTTGTGAATGATTTGAGCTCTGGTGACGAACAAGCCAAGCAGCGTCAGATACATAAATAACCCGAAGAGCGAGATGGGTATACCGGCGACTTTTGAGTATTCCGAGCCTTGAACATCGTGGCAACCGCCACTTTGTCCGCAAATTAAGGCGCCGTCATCGATCAAGGCCGTATAGCTCAAATATATCGCGACAGCTAAACCGGACAGTTTTAAGATAACCGAAGCAGAGGCTATAAAAGAAGACCTTTGTAACAAGACTATATTCTCCGGTGCTCGAGCTAAGCAGAGATCAATTAAGTTACTCGAGCTGATTTTCTATAATTTGTTGAATATCTGCAAATTTGACCACGCCCGAAACGGGGTAGCTTCCTATTAGTGTATAGGGGGTTCCTCCAGTAAATCCATTTTTCAGTGCTATTTCGGCAGCTGTTTGCACGGCATTGTGTTCGTGGTCTGAATTTACGCATGTGTTGAACAAATTCGTATCTAACGGAAGGCCGGCAGTCACTAATTCGTCAGCAAAATCTATTAGATTGGAGAGGCTAAAAACACCAGAATTAGGTTTGCCCTGTCTTAAAAACAGTAAGTTGTGATACTCCCAGAATAGATTTTGATCTGCCGCGCAAAGTGACGCGGTCGCTGCATCGAATGATTCTCTACCAAGAATCGGAGTGTTTACAAAGACAATTTTGACTTGACCTTCTTGAACATAACTATCAATCAGAGGCTTAACAATGTTTTCCGAGAAAGTTTTGCAATGTGAACACTGAAAGTCCTCATGAAGCCAGATTGTGAGGGGCGAATCATAATGACCCAGTTCCGTTCCGTTGGTCGGTATATTCTGATAGGTGTCAGTCGTTTGAAAGGCCTCGTCGTTTGTTGTAGACCCCGGGCGACTAGACCATATAAGCCATATCACTATCAAAAGTATTAGAGCACCGGCTCCAAAAACGGGGAGCCCACCCCAGTCGTTGTAGAATTTGCTGAGTTTCAACTTTGCTTTCAATATCCGACCTCAGTTTGCGCTTAAATAAACTTTCAAAACTGATAGTCTTGTTATCCTCGTGGAAGCCCCAGGCCTCTTTGAGCAATAATATTTCTTTGCACTTCGCTTGTTCCAGCTGCCACAGTACTTGATACAGAAGTCATATATTGTTGTGCGAAAGCACCTCCGAGTTTCGCGTACGGCGATCCCGGACGAAGCTGAGATATGCTTCCAAGAAGATTCATCCCTGTTCCAGCAATTCGTTGCGAAAGTTCAGATCCATACAGCTTTGATACGGACGCTTCATGATTTGGAATAATACCTTGCGATTGAAGGAATGGAATACGGTAAGCAACGTTAAATCCGACCTGTACTTCTATCCAACGATCGGCCAGCTCATACCGTGCTGTTGGATTTTGTTCAACGAGTGACTCTTCGTCACGAGCTGCAGAAACAAGCTTTTCAACACTTCGTTTTCCATTAGCGTACGCACCTACACCGGATCGCTCAAAATCTAGTGCGGTCGCAACTTGATACCAACCACGATTTTCAACACCGACGAGACTGTCGCCTGGGATTCGTACATCCTCGAAGAATATTTCATTAAATCCATGCTCTCCAGCTAAGTTTGGAAGCGGTCGTACCGATACCCCAGGGGCATCCATAGGCATTACGAACGTAGATATTCCTCGATGCTTTGGTGCACTAGGGTCAGTTCGCGCTGCTAACCAGCCCATATTTGCGTAATGTCCGCCACTGGTCCATATTTTAGAACCATTAATGATCCACTCGTCACCATCTCTTACGGCTCGGGTTTGTAAAGAAGCAAGATCTGACCCAGCGCCAGGCTCAGAATAAAGTGTGCACCAAATATCATCGCCGTTAGTGATTTTTGGGAGATATTGCTCTTTTTGTTCATCTGTTCCATACAGTATCAACGCCGGTCCAACCCACGCCACACCCATACCACCTCCACCCGGCATTCGAGCGTAGGTAGTCTCTTCGTTGTAGATCATTTGTTGCACATGCGTGGCGTCAAGTCCACCGTTCTCTTTGGACCAAGCCATAGCGAGCCATTTTTTATCGGCAAGTCCCTTTGTGATAGTTCTCGCTAATGATCCGTCTTCGGCTCCCTCAGCACCAATCGTGTCTCGATTGTTCCAGTCACTTGGAAGATGATTATCCAAAAATGATCGTATTTCAGTTCGAAAACTCTCTTCCTCAGGTGAGAACGAAAAATCCATATTGCATACCCCGTAATTTTCTTATTTTGTTGTTACACAGGTCAAAGTGTACCAGTTTTTTTTATTTTATTTCTTAGAACGCTTCTAAAAAGGTTTTACTATTATCGTGTAGTTGCGCCTGTATCAGCACCTGACACGAGTTTGGCATACTTCGCAAAGACACCACGTTGATAATTCGACGGACGTGGCTCACGAGACTCTAAGCGTATTTTGATTTCTTCGGCATTCAGTTCTAAATTTAATTCTCGACCCGGGATGTCGAAATAAATTGAATCTCCTTCATTTACTGCGCCAATTGGGCCACCAGCGGCCGCTTCCGGGGCTACATGACCAGCCATTAAACCCCGTGTAGCTCCGGAGAATCTGCCGTCAGTGAGAAGTGCTACGGAATCGTCTAAACCAGCTCCCACAAGCGCAGCTGTAACACCTAACATTTCTCTCATTCCTGGGCCACCAACAGGGCCTTCGTTTCGGATTACCAATACATCGCCCTGCTTAATTTTATTCTCGAGCACAGCCTGCATTGCGTCTTCTTCCCGCTCGAATACTCGGGCTGGCCCTCGATGAGTTAGTCGCTCGTGACCTGCTACTTTGATAACCGAACCTTTTGGGGCTAATGACCCTTTAAGAATAACCAAACCACCGGTAGGTTTCAGTGCATTTTCTGCGTTTAGGATTACATCCTGTCCTGGGGTTTCTTCCGTAAGATCGGCCTCTTCCTGAATGGTTTTACCGGAAATCGTCATTTGATTTCCATGAATTTTATTTGCTTCAATTAATTTTTTTGCAAGAAGTCTGGTACCGCCAGCACGATCCCAATCCAGCGCTACATAACGCCCTCCAGGACGTAAATCACCAATTAGTGGAGTGGTATCAGAAATTCTGTTGAAATCGTCAATGTCTAGATCAATGCCGCATTCCGCCGCGATAGCGAGGAGGTGCAATACGACATTGGTCGATCCGCCGGTAGCTGTTGCGCAGGCAATACCGTTCTCAAAAGCTTCCTTAGTAAGCAGTTCCTGTGGCCTAAGACCGCGACGAAGAATTTCCATGACCAGTTCGCCTGCTTGAACCCCGATATTGTCTTTACGGGGATCTGTAGCGCCCGGAGAACCTGATCCCATGGCGGCTATCCCAAGAAACTCTAATACGGTGGCCATTGTATTTGCGGTATATTGCGCACCGCATGCGCCAGCCCCTGGGCACGCTGCAGCCTCCAGTCCAGCTAATTCCTCGTCCGTCATAGTACCAGCAGCGTGTCTTCCGACTCCCTCAAAAACATCTTGAATTGTGACGTCTTCACCCTGCCATGTGCCAGGCGCGATAGACCCAGAGTACAGAACCATTCCAGGTATATTCAGTCGAGCCAAGGCCATGGCACCGCCGGGAATTGTTTTGTCACAACCGACTATTATCACAGCTGCATCAAACGAATAACCTATTCCACAAAGTTCAATCGAATCGGCAATCAATTCCCGTGAAATTAGCGAGGCTTTCATGCCCTCTGTTCCCATTGTCACGCCATCTGAAATCGATACGGTATTGACTTCCATTGGTGTCCCACCCGCCGCGCGTACTCCCGCCATCACCTGTTGGGCAAGCGCTCGTTGTGAGTAGTTACAGGGCATTGTACCGATCCACTCGTGTGCAACCATAACTAAGGGTCGCTTCAGATCCTCAGCTGAATAACCCACTGAATGTAACATTGATCGCGCAGCAGCTCTGTCAGGACCGTCTACGAGCACATGACTCTTGTGGCGCATATCAAATTGGTTTGTTGAAGACGTGTTGGGCATATTCGGACTCCTTAAAATCTGTTTCCTAGGCGTCAGCCACCGTTGGAATCGTTTTCAGCTCTGCGATAATCTCCTTGACCTGTTCAAACTCCTCTGGCGTTTTTGGGTCTCCTGGAAACGATACCTGTGAGTTGATTCCCGCATATTTTTCTTTCATTTTCCCCGCGATTACGTCCCACGTTCCGACAACACAGAATTCCTCGATCATTTCGTCTGTGACCACACTGACCATTTCATCCCATTTTCCACCGACTGATAGCCGGTGAAGCTCGGCCGCCTCGTCAGCCCAGCCATGTAACTTCATGACGTTTGAGTAAGATCGTGTAGACGCGTAAAACGATATTCTCTTTCGAGTTATTTCGATTTGTCTCTCCAAGTCTTCCTCGGTTTTTGCGGTTACAACGAATCCACCGCCTCTAACTTGTACTTTTGAAATATCTTTTCCAGCGCGTCGAGCACCTTCTTGCACTTCCGGAATCAATACTTCACGAATGTATCGAAACGTGCTGAATCCATGAATAGCTATCCCGTCTGCGACTTCACCGGCAAGTCTCGCATTAAATGGATTTACAGCTGAAACGATGACTGGAATATCAGGATGTTCAATTGGGCCCGGATTAAAGAAGGGGCTCGTGAGTTTGTATTGATAAAATTCACCTTCGTAGTCTGGTTTGGTTCCATTTTGCCAAGAGTCCCAAATAGCCCTCATACACTTGATGTAGTCACGTAAGTGAGGCCCTGGGGGATGCCAAGGCACTGAGAATCTTCGTTCATTGTGTCCTTTTACCTGTGTGCCAAGGCCCAGCACAAATCGTCCTCCCGAATAGGCCTGTAGATCCCAAGCAAGGTTTGCGGAGATGTGTGGAGCCCTCGGGAATGCTATCGCGACCGAAGTACCAAATTGTAGTTTTTTAGTATGTTCAGCCACTAGGACCAATGGTAAAAATGGATTATGTGAGGTCTCGCCTACGGAGAGCGAATCATGCCCTAATGACTCAAGCTTTTGAGCTTGCGAAACGATATCCTCTCCGAGCGTCGATCCTGCTCCTCCACCAACTAGCATTGTCATAATTCTATCCCCCTCAATTTAATTTTCTTACGCCCGAGGTTAGCATCTATCGCTGGCTACGCATCAGTTCGCCGTGTGATGAATAATTTTTAGGCGAGTAAGTTCGACATCCCTAACTCACTGAAAGTACTCTCAAACCACTCCACGACTTCGGGGTGGAAGGGGATACCTTTTTCTCGTCTATCTATCTCCTGTTCATGTTCTTCAATTCCGGCATATATGACTCGATCGTGACCCGGAGCTGTTGGAGTTTCTAGCAAAGCCACAAGATACTCGTCCATATTCGCCTTAAATTCAGCCAAATCTCCAAATGCCTCGACGTTAAACGCAGTAAAGTGATGGCCCGTACCTTTTCCATTACCCTCACTTCGCTGAAATGCGGAACCAGCAGTAGAAAGAATGCCCGCGAGAATGTCGATCGAAGCTGCCAAACTATAGCCCTTGTGTGAGCCTATTTCCCTGGTGCCTCCAAGAGGGAGAATAAGAAAGTCATCAGGCAATTCTTTTGATTCCATAATGGGTGTACCGTCAGCTTCAGCAACCCAACCAGGCAACATTGGCTTCCCTAGGCGTTGTGCGAGGCGCACCTTATTGCCTGCGACACTCGACATTGAGGCATCAAAAATGAAGGCCGGTTGTTTGTCAGTCGGCACGGCAATTGCGAGAGGATTAAGTCCTACCCGTGCTTCAGCCCCGAATGTAGGGACCACCGATAGACCGCCTACTGTCATGGAGAGACCGATCATATTGTGTTCCAGTGCCAGCTGCGCGTGATAAGCGGCTGCACCAAAGTGTCGACCATTATTAGCAATAACTGTTCCAACTCCGTACACGCGGGCTTTTTCAATTGCTAATTCCATTAGCTCAGGACCAACCGCAACACCCAGTCCTTGGTCAGTATCAACCGTTGCTGTGGCAGGAAATTCACGCTCTATTTTCCACTTGCGCCTAGGATTTATATCTCCGCTTTGGAGGCCTGCCACGTAGACCCGCAGCATGTTTGATACTCCGTGGGAGTCAATTCCACGCACGTCAGCGTAAAGCAAGGTATCGGTTGATCTAATAGCATCACCTTCATTCATGCCGAGCTCGAGGAAGAGTGCTTCAACCGCGGCACGCAATTTGGCAAAAGGCACACGAATCGCTATATTTTCTGGTACCGCGAATTGTTTAAGCATGTAATCTCCCGTAGTGTGTAACGCTTTACTAGTAACTGAACTAAGCCGCATTATGTCAGGTAACGCGATGATTTGGAAGAGGTTATGTATTAAGCTATGGCCGAATCAGATTGGCGATCGCTCGCCTTATCACTTCGAAACTAATTAAGTTAATCTGTCGGTTTATTACTGAGAGTTGGAGGAAATAATGCTTAGAATTGCGGTCGGTCTATATAGAGAATCTCAAGATGATTGGGAGAGCGCAGCGGCTTGGGCCCAGGAAGTAGAAAAATTAGGTATTGATTCGATATGGTCAGCTGAGACTTGGGGAATTGATGGCATAACGCCTCTCGCAAGAATTGCATCAAGCACCAGGTCACTTCGACTAGGTACAGGAATTTTGCAAATAGGTGCAAGAACTCCTGCGGCATTAGCAATGACGGCTTTAGGCATGCAGTCTATCTCGAACGATCGTTTTTTACTTGGTCTAGGGGTGAGTGGTGTCGCTATTGTCGAGGGGTGGCATGGAGTTCCGTTTGAAAGACCCGTCACTCGGACAAAAGAGACCATTGAGATTATCAAGATGATCGCCGCCGGTGACCGATTGGAGTATTCAGGATCTTTGTACAAGTTACCTCTGCCTGGTGGTGAGGGGCGAGCAATTAAACCATCGGCAAAGGCTAGAAACGTACCGATCTGGCTCGCCTCTCTGGGCCCCCAGAATTTACGGATCACCGGAGCATTGGCGAATGGCTGGATTGGAACATCATTTATGCCGGAAACAGCGAATGTTTTTTTTGATCCCATGAGTGAAGCTGCGGCCAAAGCCGGTCGAAGTCTCGATGACATAGAGAAAATGGTTCCGGTCGCATTGGAGTTGACAGAGGATGTGGAAGGCGCAACAAAAGGCCATGCAGAAGGTTACGCATTTACCTTTGGCGCAATGGGTACCAAATCTAACAATTTTTATAATAATGCGTGGGCGCGACAGGGATTTGCTGATGAGGTCAACGAAGTTCAGCGATTGTGGTTGAGTGGAGATCGAGAAACAGCAAAAAGCCGGGTGCCGTTAGAAATAGCTACTCGCAGCAATTTAATTGGTACGACTGACTTAATATTGGATCGTTTGAGAGTTTATAGGGACGCGGGGCTCGATATTCTTCGGGTAGATGTTCGGACGGATGGAGGCTTCGCAGAGAGACTTTCACATCTGGGTATCTTGATGGATATGGTTAAATCGATTAACAGTGAAGAGTCACGGTAGTTGTATTGGGTGATCCTTGAGTAAGACTACAGATTTTTCCGTGTGTTGAAGTTGGCTTTTGCGCTTGAGTTCAGTAGCTTCATCGTATTCGTCAACCCCCGCTACGAGCGCGCTCAGTAGCTCTACCAAATATTCCGTGTCACGGAGACTTACCGTTTCGGGCACAATTTCTTGATTTGGACCGGCGTTGTGCCAAGCCCCAAGTGAAACACAAAGAGCCCCAGTATCAAGTCCTAAACGAAAGAAGGCGGTTGCCTCAGTACTACCAGCATCCATCAGAAGCCGTTGGTACTTAAAATCCGCTTTTTCTGCGAGATTCGAAGCAACATGTTCCATCCAAGTTGTGACTTTCGGGGTAAATATGGAGCCTGCATCACCCACTCTTATGATAGGTCCATCGCCTTGAATTGCTCTGCCGCCTGCTCCAGACGATGTTTCAATAGCAATAACTATGGCGTCAGCCGGCAAAACCGAGCTGTTGGTTGCGGCGCTAGCTCCCATGAGACCGATTTCCTCAGCTCGAGTGAAAAGTCCAGTAAAACTGTAGGGAGATGATGTTTCAGAAAGCTTTCTTAGTGTTTGCAAGATACTCACGACACCTATTAGATCGTCACACTGGCGGGACAGTATCTTTGGGTCAGAGTCATTCGAAATTTCAAAAGCGGTGACGTCCCAGAGAAGCAAATCACCAACCTCGAGTTGAACTTCAGGTTCAGCCAGAACAGTTGCTCCCTCTATTCTTTGAGGAAGGGACATGCCCTGAGACATAATCTCTTGCACCTGCGCCTTACCTATTGCTGTAATCGAGGCGCCCTGCGAGCCAATTCGATAGGCGCATAAGTATTCAGATTTGCCGTATTCAGCTGACAATCCGCCTCGGAACTCACAGATTGCGTGATTGTCGTTTACTTCCGTTACGATGAACCCTGGATGGTCTGTGTGGGCGGTAATAAATAGCGGTCTTCGCCCGACAGATGGTGATTCATCTCCGGAATAGGTGATATAGCTGTTCCCGGCAGCATCCTGCTGGAATTTCAAATTATGCTGTTGGGCAAACTGCGCCAAGGCACTGTGAATGGCATGTTCTTCCAGCGCAATTGTCGGGATGGTCAGAATATCTTCAAGTAGTTGTTTCATTGTTGTGATCCTGATATGACTGCATAGAGATTAATTCTAGGCTAGCCTATCTACTACAGGGCTTGCGATAAGAAGTATTTACGTTTTCAGTTTATCCAGCTGTGTAATTAGGGAAGAGATCTCATGGTCAGAGCTTCGTTATCGGAGGATAGAACTGTTAGCGCGAGTTTATATAATTGGCCCACTTCCAGTAGGCCTGCCCCAGTTTCACGTAAGGTGCGACGTAAGCGTAGAAGAGTTAATTCATATCCCCTAACTCCAATAACGCTTGAGCTTACTGGGTTTGAAACGGGTGGTCGAGCGGTTGGCCGAGCGGAAGATGGACGAGTTGTTTTTGTTGAATTTGGCATACCTGGTGAACAAGTGGTTGCCGAAATTACTGACGAATATCCAAATTACATAGAGGCCACAGCCGTGATGGTTATAGATTCTTCTTCTGATCGTATAACCGCACGTTGCGAGTACTTTGGCCGGTGTGGTGGTTGTCAACTACAACATATTCAATATGACCGACAATTGAAGCTAAAAACTGAAGTTGTTCGGGATGCGCTCCGTCGGGTGGGTCGCCTCGAGGAATCTGTGATTGACGACTGCGTAAGAGATATGTGGGGCATGGATGATCCATGGGAATATAGAAATCACATGCGGTTTACGGTGCGAAGGAGCGGTGACATAGGCCAGATGCAGAGAGGTACGCATCGATTTTTTCGAATAGATGAATGTAAAATTGCCCTCCCTGATGTTAATGAGATTCTGGCACAGGCACAGGAGCGCACAAAGAACACTCATCAGCTTGCTGTTCGGATTGGCCGAGCTACTGGTGATCGTTTAATTCAGCCGGAACTTCAGTGGAGACCTGGCAGGAGGAGCGGTCGCCCTAACAGCGGTCAGGAATACTACAATGAAGTGCTTTCGGTACCGGTTTCGGAATCGATAGATAGCACCGGTAAAATTGAAGGAAAATATCGAGTTTCAGGACCAGCTTTTTTTCAAGTAAATACCTCACAGGCTGAGCGCTTAGCTGGCTTGGTGATAGAGCACGCACTCGAAATCAATCCAAAAACTGTGATAGATGCTTATTCTGGGGTGGGTACTTTTTCGGTATTACTTGCTCCACTAGTCGATGAAATGATCGCAATCGAAGAATCTAAAGGAGCAAACTCAGACGCACGGTTTAATCTACAAGCTAATCAGAACGTCAAGCGAGTGACCGCAAAAGTTGAAGATGCACTGGAAGAACTCGATACAGCACCGGACGTAATAATCATTGATCCGCCTCGCGCAGGCATTTTGCCGAGTGTGACTGATGCAATTATTCAATCGCAGGTTTCTAGAGTTATGTATGTGTCCTGCGATCCACAAACGCTCGCGAGAGATTTGAAGATTTTTACGGAAGCAGGATTCCGCATAAACGAGATACAACCTATTGATATGTTTCCACAAACGCAGCATATAGAGTGCGTAACCACGCTCACTCGAGGATAGAGATGAGTCAGATAATTTTGGCTTCATCGTCTCCTCGGCGAAGAGAATTACTGAGCGAGATTATTGCAGAATTTGAGATTTTTTCACCCAATGTCGATGAGAGCACTGATAGCTCAGTTTCTTGCTACGACGTATCGAGACTGTTGGCCGCTAGAAAAGCACGTGCCGCGGTGGCGGCTCAGATTCCATTTGATTATTTAATTGCTTCTGACACGGTGGTGATTTGTGGAGGAGAAATTTTGGGCAAACCGGATGATCTAGATCACGCACAAGAAATGCTAACGCGGTTAAGAGATAAGACTCATGAGGTCAGCACGTCAGTGGCAGTCGTCTCAAGAGACTCGAATACCGCTGAATTAGCAATAAGTCTCGTAACTAACCTTTCGAGAGTCACGATGCGATCCTATTCTGATTCAGAGATGTCTAGTTTTTTAGAGAGCGGCGAGGCCAATGACAAAGCTGGTGCCTATGCAATTCAAGATTTGAATTTTCATCCTGTGAGTGAATGTGAGGGATGCATATGTGCAGTGATGGGATTGCCCATACACGATGTAGCATCACAACTGACTCTGTTGGGTCTCGATAACGCATCAATTTTGAAGCCCGAAGGAAGTTACGCGCGCTGCAGAAATTGTTTACGAGGCGACTTGGCAAGGGAACCATGTAACTTGTCTGATATTTCTATCTGAACTCAGAATGCTTCGTATTTAGAGTATTGTTTATTCTTATTGAAATCTTAACCGTTTAAGCAATTTTTACTTCATGATGGATATGGTGCGAAGAATCTTAGGGTAAATAGTAAAAGAGATTTGACATTTTAATTTGGTGTACCAAGCTTCGGTCAAAATATATTATTTCTAGTCTGCAAAGTGTGACTAGGTATAACGAGTGGATATAGGATTAGGAATGGAGTTCGAACGCGATGACTTCCAATAACGCCCCGATAATCGACGTGCAAAACTTAGTCAAGACTTATGACACTGGCGTAGTGAGCGTCAAAGCTTTGCGGAATGTATCGGTGTCAGTGAATCGAGGTGAAATGGTTTCGGTCATGGGACCCTCTGGGTGTGGCAAAACTACTTTACTAAATTGCCTGTCGGGTATAGATGATCTCACAGAAGGCACTATCTGGATTGAGGGTACTGACATTAATTCACTCAGTGACGATGATAAAACGATATATCGCGCTCAGCGAATGGGATTTATTTTTCAATTTTATAATCTGCTTCCGGTGTTGTCGGCACAAGAAAATGTAGAGTTACCTCTGTTGGTGTCTGGTGAGTCTCCAAAGGATGCTCGTGAACGAGCTATGGATGCCTTGAATCGGGTTGGGCTATTGGATTGGTCTAGCCATAGACCATCTGAACTATCAGGCGGGCAGCGTCAGCGCGTGACGATCGCACGTGCCTTGGTGAATAATCCAGCGATTGTTTGGGCGGATGAGCCAACTGGTGACCTAGATTCGAAGACCGCCTCCAACATTATGGACCTTATGCAGGAGTTGAATAGAGAACAGCAACAGACGTTTGTGATTGTGACCCACGACAGGTCGGTGGCGCTCCGCTGCAACCGGACAATACATATGAATGATGGCGAGATAGAGCGAGAGGAAACTCATAGTAGTTGAATAAGAATTAGCTACGACGAACAACTGCACTGGAGCGCTTGATGGAATCAATTTTTGGAATTTCTCTTGACACATACTTGGTAGCGGTAGGCACGATGGCCGTGCTGATTGTGTTGATTCTTTTGTACATTGCCATACGAAATCCCTTACTCGTGAGGCTGGGTGCGCGAAACTTTACGAGGAGAAAATCCCAAACGGTATTGATTGTGATCGGTTTAATGTTGTCGACACTGATCGTTAGCGCAGCACTTGTAACCGGTGACACAGTAGGGCAGTCGATCACGAACCGAATATATACGTCGCTCGGGAGCATTGATATTATCGTCGATCCTGACGAGGAAAAGAGCGAAGGTATGCGCTCAATTAAAGCTTCTGATATCTCTGTTATACGTGAAAACTTCCGAGATGACTCGAGGATTGATGGGATAGCTTCATTACTGCAAATAGATGTACCTGCCGCCAATCAGCAGGCACGATTATCCGATCCAAGGGCCTACTTGGTAGGTGTGGTACCCGACCAAATCAGAAATTTTAAGCAATTGGAGCTTGCTGACGGTGAGCTGCTCGATCCTGAAATACTTAATTCAGGCGGAGTTCTGGTGTCTGAAAGGCTAGCTGAATCTATTAATTTAAGCTCGGGTGATTTGGTGACATTGTTCGTTGAGAATAATCCATATCAGTTTTCAGTAGTAGCAATTGTG
>Ga0066372_10000553_pt1 | contig 14138 bp, 11 predicted proteins | sample Knorr_S15_td_250_FD_77011 | JGI IMG/M metagenome (GOLD analysis project Ga0066372, IMG submission 77011) | Marine microbial communities from Southern Atlantic Ocean transect - Knorr_S15_td_250_ad_251m_LV_A | ecosystem: Environmental > Aquatic > Marine > Oceanic | place: Southern Atlantic ocean... | reverse complement strand
GTGGTCCTCGGTAGGATGGTCAGCCAGCCGGTCCGCCGTAAGATCACCACCATTGGCGCCGACCGGGCGGGAACAGAGACGAGATACACCGATGACCGATCGGGAGGTTGCCCGGTGAAGAAAGGCCGACATCGCCGCTACGAAGAAGCGCGGGCGCTGAAGCAGAACCAGGACCTGGACCTGGACTCCATCCTCGACAGCCTCGAGGTGAGTGAGCGAGACGATAACGAGGGGTCCCCGGCGTTCGATGCCTGGGCCGACGAGTACGACGACGAGACCGGGGATGTAGTCGAGGAAACGGCCGAGTCGGCCTGATTCAGATGCCTTCGGCGGGGCCGGTCAACCGCCGGTTTCGTCCAAGATCTCGTCCAGTTTCAGGATGTCGTCGGCTGACAGCATCCCGATGAAAGCACCCTCGGCATCGGTGACCGCGAGGATGTCTACGTCGGCCTGCTCCATGGCGACGGTGGCGTCTCGTAGAGACCAGTTGGGCCGTGCCGCAGGTAGGTCAACGTTCAACAGGTCACCTACAGCGGTGTCGTCCCATGCTGAGCGTTCGATGCCAGATACCTCGCTGAGGCTGATCATTCCTCGGTAGTTAATGCCGTCCACCACGGCCACCGATCGCTCGCGTCTCCCAAGGACGTGCAGGTACATGAACTCGGCGACCGTGGCGTCCGGTGGCACCGTCAGGACGTCGGTGTTCAGGGCCGAGGTCACTGGCAGGGTGAACCGCCGTTCGAGGTGACCCAGTCGAACGGAGTGCTGGTACTCGGCCACCGACGACTTTCCAGCCACCAATTGACTGACTGCCGCGGCGACCAATGCTGGGACGACGAAGGAGCCCCCTGTTGACTCGGCCACGAACATCACCGCCGAGATGGGAGCCCGATAGCCGGCGCCCAGGAAGGCGGCTAGGCCGAGAGTTGGGTACAGGCCTGGCCGATCGGATTCGAGCATGGCGCCCGTGAACTGCCCAATGATGACACCCTGAACGGCAAGGGGAATGAACAGTCCACCCACCCCGCCGGCAGCCAGCGTCACGATGGTCGCAGCTATACGCAGACCGAAGAGCAGGGCGATGAGCCCCAGACCCTGTCCAGGTTTGACGACCCACTCCATGGCCTTGAACCCGGGCCCGATGGTCAGGGGGGCATCGAAGGCCAGGTCGGCAACCAGGGCCAGCCCAGCCAGGGCAAACCCACCCATGAGGACCCGTGGGACGAAGGTGGGGGTCTTGGACTGGGTCTTGGCCCATCGGACCAACCAGGCCATGAAGCGACCACCGAGACCAGCGAAGATGCCCAGGAGGAGGGCACCGAACACGTCGCCCACTTCGACAGCGGTGAAGAGCGTCGCCAGGTCGGCGGAATCGAACCACACCACGTCGGTGTCAGCCTTGATGGCCAACTGCTTTATGTTCAAGCCGATTCGATTTTCGGGATCGTTCAGGAACGGGATGACGGCCTCGTGGCCGATGAGGTTGATGTACGTGACGTAACTGGTGGCCGAGGCCAATAGGGATGGAAGGAGGGCTCGTCGGTTTACATCATCCCGGTAGGGGGCCTCTAGCGCGAACAGGACGCCGGTAGCAGGGGCCTTGAACACAGCGGCCACGCCGGCCGCCGCGCCGGCGGTAAGGAGGATCTTGACGTCCTCCCGCCGGAGCCAGCGGCGGAAGCGGTCTCGAATACCGAGGCCAATCGTAGAACCGGCGTAGATGGACGGCCCCTCCAGGCCAAGGGCCCCACCCATCCCGATGGTCGTGATGCCGGCCAACAGCTTGATGGGGAGATCCCGTAGGGGAAGCCTTGGGGTGCGGTCGTGGAACGCCTTATTGAATTCGTCGGACGTCCCGGCCCCCAGTCGGCGGCCCGGATAGCGGAGAATCAACGCTGCCAGCAGGAGTCCGACTCCGGGAGCGATGGCGACCTGCCACAGAGGTCGATGGAGGACTCGCTCCAGGATCAGGCTGGCCGATACGTACTCAAACCCTGCGATAAGGACGGCCACCGCTACACCGGTGAGGATGGAGAGCGCCAGAACTGGAGTGTCGCCACGAGTGGCGATGTTCCGGAGCCGTCTCACGGCGTTCTTCCTACACCCTCGGACCCGGGGTTCCTCGGACTAGGGGAGTCGCTGGTGATCAGAGACGGGACGTTGGTCCCCAGTGTGGGTCCGTCGTGCGTTTGACCCATCGGGCAGACTGACGAAATGTCCGTCCCGTTCACCAGGAGTCTGCTTGGCCGTATTCGAGGTGACGACCCCCTGGTGCGTGACCTGAAGGCCGTCTTGGGTCGGGGTCGAGTTGAGATCGGCCCAGCAGCCTTGAACCTCTACAGTCATGACGCTTCGGTGACCCGGGGAGGGCATGCCGGGATCGTGTGCTTCCCGGAGAACACGGCCGAAGTGTCGGCGTGTGTAGCCACTACGGCTCTCCACGGGCGACCGTTCGTACCCCGGGGGGCGGGCACGGGTCTATCCGGAGGGGCGGTGCCCTGCGATGAGCCGGTCATGGTGGTAACGACGCGGATGGACACCATCCATGAGGTGGACGTGGAGCGTCGTCTCGCATGGGTTGGACCTGGCGTCGTGAACCTCGACCTCTCGCTCCATCTAGAGGGAACAGGGCTCCACTTCGCGCCAGACCCGTCCAGCCAGCAGGCCTGCACCATTGGTGGAAACGTCGCCAACAATTCCGGAGGACCTCACTGCCTCCTGTATGGCGTGACGAGCGCCCACGTGCTCGCCGTAGAGGTTGTCCTTCCAGACGGCGAGGTGGTGGTCATCGGAGCCGAGGAGGGTCGCGCCACTGGCTACGACTTGCGGGGCGCGTTCGTCGGGGGTGAGGGAACTCTCGGAATCGCCACGAAGATCTGCGTCCGGCTCACCGAGGACCCACCAGAGGTGGCGACCCTACTTTTGGATTTCGAACGCGTACAGGGCGCGGCCGACACGGTCACGGCGGTGATAGCCGACGGCATGGTGCCCGCTGCGCTGGAGATCATGGACCAGCGCGTCGTGGAGGCCGTCGAACCATTCGCCGGAGCCGGATATCCGACGGATGCCGCAGCGGTTTTGATCGTAGAACTGGATGGGATGCCAGCCGGGATTGCCGCTGCCATCGCTCGTATCGAGACCATCGGGATGGCAAAGGGGGCACGTACCGTCCGGGTAGCTGCGACCGAGGACGAGCGGGCGCGGATTTGGAAGGGTCGAAAGAGCGCATTCGGAGCTATCGCCGTGATCAAACCCGACTACTACCTGAACGACACGGTCATTCCCAGGACTCGTCTCGCCGAGGTCCTGACGCGCGTCTACGAGGTGATCGAGGAGCGGGACCTGATCGTGATGAACGTGTTCCACGCCGGCGACGGGAATCTACACCCCCTGATCCTCTACGACGGTCGTGAACCCGGGGTCATGGAGCGGGTACTGGAGGCCGGAGAAGAGATCGTGCGGATCTCCGTCGAGGCCGGTGGGGTCCTGTCCGGCGAGCATGGCATCGGACTTGAGAAGAAGCGGTTCATGTCGCTGCAGTTCAGCCCAGCGGATCTCGAAGCCCAGGAACGGCTGAGACGGGCCTTTGACGTAGATGGGTTGGCCAATCCTGCGAAGGTGCTACCCGGCGGAGCGAGCTGTGGGCATGTGACCACCCTCGGGCAGGCACCGGAGGGGACGTGGGTATGATCGACCTGACGGCCTTCAGGGACGACATCGGTAGGTCGGATCGGGTCTGTGTCCGTGGAGGCGGGACGCGCTGGGGAGTCGGCGGCGACGACGCTGGTGTTCGATCTGTGTCGGCACCGGTTGGCGTAGAGGCGTTCGAGCCGGCCGAGATGACGGTGACCGTCGGTGCGGGAACGACCCTGGCAGCTCTCAGCGCAGTGCTGGCCGAGCACGGTCAGGAGGTGGCCATCGACGGTCCGGTTAACTCCACGGTCGGCGGTGCCCTAATGGTCGGTCGAAATCCCCTGAGGCGGGGTCGGTTGGGCGAGGTGGCCGATGTTCTGTTGCAGGCCGACTGTGTCGGTGCCGATGGCGCTGTCTTCACGGCAGGTGGTCCTACGGTCAAGAACGTGACCGGCTACGACCTATGCAGGCTTCTCGTCGGCTCGTTGGGCACCCTGGCCCTCGTCGGGCGGGTGATTCTCCGAACACGACCGTTGCCCGAGGCGTTTGCGTGGATGTCGGGAGCGGTGGAAACCCGGAAGGCGGTCGGCGCGCTGTACCGGCCAGCCACGGTGTTGTGGGACGGGATAGCGACCACCGTTCGGGTTGAGGGGTACGGCGATGACGTGAACGAGGAGGTGGGGCGCCTACAGACGCTCGGAATGGTCCCGACTGGCGAGCCGCTCCTACCGAAGGAGTGGGATCGCTGGACGGGAGTCCTACCAGTGGGGGGTATCCTGGAAGTCGGGGCTGGCGTGGTCCACAGGCCGGATGCCCCGGAAGCCGGCAAGGTGGCGGTTGGCGTCCGGGCACTGGGGGAGCGCATGCGAGATTCTTTTGATCCCACCCGCCGCCTCAATCCCGGGCGGGATCCCCATCGAGTATCGGCATGAGCATGCCCATCCAACTGGGGCTGGATGACGAGTCGCTAGCAGCCTGCGTCAAATGCGGCCTGTGTCTGCCGCACTGCCCGACGTACCGGGTGACCGGTGACGAACGACGATCCCCTCGAGGTCGGATCGCATTGATGCGGGCAGTGGAGTGGGAGGGCCTCGAACTCGACGAAGAGTGGCACGAGGCCATGGAGACCTGCATCCAGTGTCTGGGTTGCATGACGGCTTGTCCCTCGGGGGTCCCTTACGGCGACCTGATCACCACCACGAGGGCGGCGACCGCCAAGGTCCGCCCGCCGGTCAGACGCCTCCGGCTCGGTCTGTGGATCCTGGGACATCCGCGGCTGCTGAGGTGGGGGAGTCGGACCCTGGCCGTGACCCAGCGTCTCGGACTCATGAGACTAGTTCCCGCTTCGGTGGGTGGCGCCCTGCCTCCCCGCCTGCCGATTTGGTATCGGTCTCGCTCCCGGGCTCAGGAGGTCGGGATGCTCGGGAAGGGAGATGTCGTGCTCTTCACCGGCTGCGTAATGGATGCCTGGCAGCCCGAGATCCACGACGCTGTCGAGAAGGTTCTGAGTTCAATCCAGATAACGGTCGATCGGTCCGGCGACCAGTCGGGTTGTTGCGGTGCGTTGCACGGCCACGCAGGGCTGATCGACGAGGAGCGTCGCCACGCCCAACGAGTGGTTCACGCCATCGGTGCAGATCGACCGGTTCTCGTCGACTCGGCGGGCTGTGGAGCGGCCCTCAAGGGCTACGGCGACCTTCTGGCCACCCCGGAGGCCCGTGCGTTCACGGCACAGGTGACCGACATCCACGAATGGTTGGCTGCCGAGCCTCGGCTGGCGGCACTACAGGCAGCTATCGGACACGGTGACCCCGGCGAGGAGAACCCGGTGATCGTCCAGGATCCATGCCACCTTCGCCACGTCCAGGGCTGCCACGGCGCGGTCCGAGACGTACTGGCACCTCATGTGCCTCTGGTGGAACTCGACGACGAGGGTCTGTGTTGCGGGGCCGGCGGTGCCTACTCGGTGCTCCAGCCTGCCTTGGCTACCGCAGCCCGGGAGCGCAAGGTGGCGGCCGTTGCCCGGGCTACGAATCGGAGCGGTGCGACGACAGTGGTGAGCGCCAACCCCGGGTGCGCCATGCACCTGGCCGCAGCAGGGCTGGACGTTCGACATCCGATAGAGGTCCTGGCTGACATGCTTGGAAGCGATAGAACGATCGAGGAGGGAGTTGACGGTGGCCGGTGAGTTCGAGGTGCTCCGGGGTCGACTCGAGGCCATTGCCGAGGAGTTGGCCGATCTGGCCATGGTCCGCCTCCGGGAGTCGATCGATGCAGGAGGTCACGAGCTTCCAGTGGACGAGAAGCGTTTGACTCGGGCCCGACGGGCCGTGGAGAAGGCGGTTCACCTTTTAGAGGAACAGGATCATTCGGACTGGTGAGGTCCTTTGGTGCCCGACAGTCGTTAACCGGCGAGGTGTTGTCTCGTCAGCTGGCGACCAGGGGGATCCGTATCCGACCGTCATCGGGTCGGACCACCTCGAGCCTGTGCCCCGGGTCCACGGACCCGTAGAGCGTGGACCGCTGACGAAGGGGCCGGCCCAACGGCTCTACCAGGGCATTGAGGTCGCTCTGGGTGACCTGCTGGCCATGCTCCGCGCCGGCGGCTCGAGAGATGTTCTCGTCCATGAGGGTGCCGCCCAGATCATTGACGCCGGCCTGCAGTAGCTGCCGCACCCCGTCAAAGCCGATCTTCACCCAGGAGGACTGGATGTTGTCGATCGAACCGTCGTATGCGATGCGGGCCACGGCGTGCACCAATAGGTTCTCCCGGAACGTTGGGCCGCGTCGAGCCTTCCTTTGGAGGTAGATGGGTGACGCCATGTGCACGAACGGCAGGCCCACGAACTCGGTGAAACCCCCGGTCTCGTCCTGGAGGTCACGGCAGCGCAGCAGATGTCGAACCCAGTGTTCGGGGCGTTCGATGGACCCGTACATCATCGTCACGTTGGATCGGATGCCAACGGCGTGTGCCGTCCGGTGGGCCTCCAACCACTCATCGGTGGTGATCTTGTCGGGACACAGTTCCGCCCGCACTTCGTCGTCGAGGATCTCGGCTGCCGTGCCGGGCAACGAGCGGAGGCCCGCCTCGTGGGCCCGTCGGAGGTACTCAACCAGTGGTTCGTCCAGGCGTCGGGCACCTTCGGTGACCTCGAGAGCCGTGAAGCCGTGGACGTGGATGTCGGGGACGGCGTTCCGGACGGCCCTGGTGACGTCGATGTAGTACTCGCCGTCGAAGTCAGGATGGATGCCACCCTGGAGGCAGACCTCTGTGGCACCCAGTCGAGCCGCCTCGGCTGCCCGGTCAGCGATCTCGTCCATCTCCAGCAGGTAAGGGGTACCCCTGAGATTCAGCGACAGTGGTCCCTTGGAGAATCCGCAGAACCGACACTTGTAGGTGCAGACGTTGGTGTAGTTGATGTTGCGATTGGCCACCCAGGTCACGTCGTCGCCGATCCGTCGCCGGCGTAACTCGTCGGCTACCTCGGCCACTGCGGCTACTTCGCGACCTCGCGAGCTGAACAACGTCAGGAGTTCGTCGTGTCCGGCCCGTTGACCTCCCAAGACGCCGTCGAGCACTTCGCGAAGTCGTCCATGGGCGAGCGGTCGTCCGGGAATGAGGCCGACGGGGCGGACAGGAGCGCCGGAGTACCAGGCGGTGGACTCTGAGCCGATCTGGCGGACTTCGGCGCCGTCCTCGTCGGAGATTGTTTCGATGATCTCGGGGAACACTGCACCGGGGTCGTCGCGCCCCAGCCCCTCAGAGTCGCTGCGGTCCATGACAGAGAACTGGAGATCGGAGTCGAACCAGCGGCCGGGTTCCTGAACGTATTCGGGGTAGGCGGTGAGGCGCGGGGTAAGAGTAAAGCCTCGGCCCTCGGTCACCTCCGTCAGTCGTTCCAAATCGGGCCATGGGCGTTCAGGGTTGACGTGGTCGGCCGTGATCGGTGAGACGCCGCCCCAATCGTCAATGCCGGCGTCTAAGAGCACGCCGAAGTCATCGGACAGGTTGGGCGGTGCCTGGAGGTGGACAGCGGGGGGGAGGATCACGCGGGCCAGCGCGATGGCGTCCAGGTAGTCGTCGGGAGGGCAGGGTGGGGCGTCGTGCATGGCAGTGCCGACCTTGGGTAGGAAGTTCTGGACAATGACTTCCTGGACGTGGCCGTGGCGGAGGTGGGAGGCAGCGATGGCCTCCAGGGTCTCGATTCTGTCCCTGCGCGTCTCACCGATTCCGACGAGGATGCCGGTGGTGAACGGGATGGCCAGTTCGCCAGCGGCCTCCAGTGTGGCCAGCCGGCGATCTGGGGCTTTGTCAGGAGCGCCCCGGTGACAGTCCAGGTCCGGCACCAGGGACTCCAGCATCATCCCCTGTGATGGCGAGACCGTCCGGAGCAGCGACAGTTCTTCTGTGGTCAGGGCGCCAGCATTGGCGTGCGGTAGCAGCCCCGTCTCGTCTAGGACGAGACGGGCCATCTCGGTCAGGTAGTCGACCGTGGAGGCGTGGCCGTGCCGCTCCAGCCAATCGGCGGCTATGGGGTAGCGGAGTTCCGGTCGTTCCCCCAGGGTGAAGAGGGCTTCATGGCAGCCGGCCTCGGCGCCTCGCCTAGCAATGGCTAGAACCTCATCCGGCGTCAGGTAGGGGGCCTTGAGCCGCGCCGGGGGCTGAGCGAAGGTGCAGTATCCGCAACGATCCCGGCAGAGCATGGTCAGCGGAATGAACACCTTCGGGCTGAAGGTGATCCGTTTGCCGTGATGGGTGTCCCGGAGGCAGCGGGCCTCGGCCAGCAGGTCGGGGCCCACCGGGAGGGCACGAGTCGACCGTGAGGGGATCACGGATTTCATTGGTCTGCACTTTCGACGACTTGCCCCGGGCCGGGACGGCTACGGATGTGGTGGGGGGTTACGGATTCATCGCAGGCGGGGCACGACACGGCTTGATCCAGCGGTGTCCCGCAGGCATCGTGCACGAGCAATGTCGGAGGTCCGGCCGCGGCGTACCAGCGATCTCCCCAGTGCATGAGAGCCACCAGAGCTGGGGACAGGTCGGCGCCCTTCGTGGTGAGACGGTACTCGTGACGGACTGGGCGGTCTTGGTACTGCACCCGATGGACCACTCCCAGTTCTGTCAGCCTGTGGAGTCGATCAGTTAGGAGATTTCGGGCGATACCAAGGTCCCGGTGCAAGGCTTCGAAACGGCGGACACCTCGGAACAGGTCCCGCAAGATGAGCAGGGTCCAACGGTCACCGACAGCTTCCAGGGTGGCGGCGATTGAACATGTCGGGTCTTGGTGGGGAGTGCTGGCCGGGATCACTACCTCATCGGTGTGCCGGGGCATCACCGGACCCTAGCAGTCAGTTTCGATTTGAAACGGACTGTCTGCAGGTCGACGGCGATAGTCGACGGGAGCTCAGAAGGAAGCGACCTTGGCCCTCAAGCTGTCGAGCAGATCATCGAAGGACGTCACGAAGGCGGCGACACCCTCGTCCTCAAGGACTTGGGCCACGTCATCCAGGTCGACACCGGCAGTGGCGAGATCGCGGAGTGTGTCGTGAGCGGCCGCTGGGTCGCCATCGACCGTCCGTGCCACCGTGCCGTGGTCCTCGAAGGCCGCCAAGGTGGCGTCGGGCAGGGTGTTGACCGTGTCGGGACCGATGAGCGAGTCAACGTAGAGCGTGTCGGAGTAGGCCGGGTTCTTGGTGGACGTCGAGGCCCAGAGGGGCCGCTGGACTCGCGCGCCACGAGAGGCCAAGGCCTCCCAGCGCTTTCCGCTGAATACCTGTCGAAACATCTCGTAGGCGACCTGGCCCTGGGCGACGGCGGCACGGCCGCGCAGGGCCAACGCCGAGCCGCCTCCGATGGCATCGAGGCGTCGATCAACCTCGCTGTCGGTGCGACTGATGAAGAACGAGGCGACCGACGAGACATCCGACAGGTCGCCATCGCGGGCTTCCAGACCTGAGAGGTAAGCCTCCATGACTTCCGCATAGCGAACCAACGAGAAGATCAGCGTCACGTTGACGCTGCGGCCCTCGGAGATCATCTGCTGGATGGCGGGAATTCCCTCCGCCGTGGCCGGAATCTTGACGTAGAGGTTAGGCCGACTGATTCGCTCGTCGAGGTCCCGGGCGGCGGCGATAGTGCCGTCGGTGTCGGAGGCCAGTACCGGGTTGACCTCGACGGACACGTAACCATCCACGCCGCCAGATGCGTCGTGCACGGGTTGCATAATCTCAAGGGCATCCACGATGTCCCGCACTACCAGCGCCCAGTAGCTCTCCTCGATGGTGGCCCCGTCAGCAACCAGACTCCGCAACTGATCGTCGTAGTCGTCGGTCCCCGTCATCGCCTTCTGGAAGATCGACGGGTTGGACGTGATTCCACGAACACCGCGATCAATCCAACGACCGAGCTCGCCGGAGGTGATCCAGGCACGACGCAGGTTGTCGAGCCACGGGCTCTGGTCCGCTTGGGCGTGCAGATCGTGGAGTCGAGTCATGACCACCTTCAGTCGAGGTTCACGTAGAAAGTAGATCTTCGGCAGCAGCGACCATGGCCTCGGGAGTGATGCCCAACTCGGCCATGACCCGGTTGCCGGGAGCCGAAGCGCCGAATCGGTCGATGCCGATGCAACGGTCAGCCCAACGGTCCCAGCCGAAGGTCACCCCGGCCTCGATCGACACAGTGGGGACGTTGATGGGCAGGACCGAAGTCCGGTAGGCGCAGTCCTGGGCGGCGAAATCCTCCATGCACGGCATGGACACGACCCGAACCGAATGACCAGCCGCGGTCAGGGTGGCCGCGGCGTCCATAGCGACGGACACTTCACTACCCGTCCCGATGAGGATTATCTCCGGCGGACCCTCCGGGTCCATCAGGACGTAGCCCCCCCGGGCCACTGCGACGTGATCGTCAGTGCCGGGAAGAACTGGCACGTCTTGACGTGTCAGGAGCAGTGCGACGGGCCCGTCGCCGTCGATGATGGTACGCCAGGCGCCAGCGGTCTCATTGGCGTCCGCTGGACGGATGACCCGGAGTTCGGGGATGGCTCGCAGCGCTGCAGCGTGCTCAACGGGCTGGTGGGTAGGCCCGTCCTCACCCACGCCAACCGAGTCGTGGCTCCAGACGAAGATGTTCCGAGCGCCCGAGAGGGCGGCCAGGCGTACAGCTCCGCGCATGTAGTCGCTGAACACGAGGAACGTGCCGTTGACTGGCAGCATTCCGCCGTGGAGGGCCAGACCGTTGCAGATGGCACCCATAGCGTGCTCTCGGACGCCGAAGAAGAGCTGACGTCCCTCGGGGCATCCGGGCCCCTGTACTCCGTGGCCGGAGATGGTGGTACCCGTGTTGCCGGTCAGGTCGGCGCCACCACCGATCAGGCCGGGCACTACGTCAAGCAGGGCCTGCAGGCAGGCGTTCCCAGCCTTACGGGTAGCTACGGAAGCACCCACCTCCCAGGAGGGCAGGTTCCCTTCCCAGCCAGAGACCCCACCGCCGGTCAACGCAGCGTTCCACGCGGCACGGTCGATCTCGGCGGCGGCCAGACGTTGTTCCCATTCAGCTCGGGCGTTGGCGCCACGTCGACCGGCAGCACGGTAGAGGTCGAGTACGTCGTCGGGAACGTGAAACGGCTCATCGGGCAGGCCCATCCGCACCTTCGTCTGACTAATGTCGTCTTCGGTCAGGGAGTAGCCGTGTACCGCCGAGGTGTCGGTGTCGGGGGAGGGATGGCCTATGTGGCTTCGAAGGACGACCAGCGAAGGTCGGTCGGCATCGGCCATGGCCCCGCGGAGGCCGACCTCCATGGCGTCGAGGTCATCGGCCGCCTCGCCCAGGTCCACGACGTGCCATCCATAGGCCCGGAATCGGGCCGGGGCGTCGTCGGACAACGCTAGTTCGGTAGGCCCGTCGATAGTGATGTGGTTGTCGTCATAGACGACGACCAAACGCCCGAGACCGAGGTGGCCCGCCAACGAGGCCGCCTCGTGGCTGATGCCCTCTGCCAAGTCGCCGTCGCCACAGATCACAAAGGTGTGGTGGTCACAGACGTCGGCTCCGAAGCGTGCCCGGAGATTCCGTTCGGCGATCGCCATGCCGACGCCGTTGGCGATGCCCTGGCCCAATGGGCCGGTAGTGACCTCGACGCCGGCGGTGTGGCCGATCTCCGGATGGCCTGGCGTTGCCGAGCCCCACTGGCGGAAGTCGCGAAGGTCGTCAAGGGTCAGGCCGTGCCCGGTCAGGTGGAGCATCGAATAGAGCAGGATCGATGCGTGGCCCGCCGAGAGAATGAAGCGGTCCCGGTCGGGCCAAGCTGGATCGCCGGCATCGTACGAGAGCACCCGAGTCCACAGCACATGGGCCAGTGGCGCCAGGGCCATGGCCGTCCCCTGGTGGCCGGAGCAGGCGGCGTGCGGGGCGTCCATGGCCAACGAGCGCACCACGTCAATGGCTCGTTGCTCCGGAGCGTCCGTCATGAATCTCACCTTCGGCCGCCTCAGGCCCTCCTGGAATGGAACGGACCGGACCCTAACCGCGCCCTTCGGTCGGTCCGATGACCGATCCGACGAGAAGGACCGAGGCCGTGAATCCGTGGAGGTGGTGGGCACCCCCCACAGGCCCGATCTCCCCAACGCAGGACATGCCGGCCACAGCGGTGGTTCTCAGAGCGTCCACCATTAGTCCGGCGTCGTGGCCAGGAAGGCCGAACAGGTCGCTACCTCGACCATTGCAGGTGAAGGCGAGCGCGCCACCAGCCCGCTGGCCGGTGAGGCGGTCTTCCAGATCAGCCGTGGCGGCCTCAGCGTCCCGAACCTGAAACTGCACCGTGGTCCCAATGGGCACAGTGTCACCGACCGCCAGTGCCCCTGAGGGGTGATCGACGCCCATGATTGTCCGTATGAGGAAGTCGCCGGCACCGAAGGCCTCCAAGTGCTCGTCGATCACGATCCCGAGGTGGAGGCCGCGTCGGATCCGGGCGGCCGTCGTCTCATCAGCATCCGCGAGCAGGCCGGTGACCCGTTCGAGGGCCGGCCGGCCGGCCAGGGACCTAATGAGGGGCCCCTCGGCATCGGTCACCACCATCGGATCGCCGAGTGGACGGCAACCGGTTGCCACCAGGGCCCGGGCATCGGTGTCAGTCGGAAGCACGATGGCGACCGCTCCATTACTGAAGGCCTCGTCGTCCAGAATCAGGTGGCTATTCCCGGGCCTGGAGACGGCCGATGCCAGGCCACCCACCAGAGTGAGTTCGGGAGCCACCCCGGCAGCGAAGGTCGCTGCGTCGAAGGTGAACGGGTCGGCGATCAGGGCTACAGCCTGACCGGGTTTGACGTCGTCGGGCAGGGCTGGGGATTCCAGACGCAGTGGGCGAACATCTTCGATGAGGGTCGTCCAGAGGACAATTGACGGACCCTTCTCAATCTCGTGTCGATGCGCCAAGGTGCCGCTCGCTGAACTCCCCAGTAGGACCGAGGGGGAGAGACCTTTCTGGATGGCTCGGGCGATCATGGGGGTGTGGGTCGTATGTGCTCCTGAGGTGAACATGACGGCCAGACCGGGTTGGCCTCCCGTGCGTTCAAGACTCTGCCCGATCACTTCGGCCACAGCGATAGCGGAGTCGGGGTGCTGGCTCACCGCGGTCGCATAGCGGGCCGTGGCGTGGTTCACGTCGTGGTGGCGCGTGGGTCCGAGGGCGGCAGGAGGGTGAACGGGACGACGGTAGTCGGGCCTCGGTCGACGCTGCAGCGGGCCTCCACGGTACCGAACTCCTCAAACTCCAATTCGGCACGCACCAGCCGGTAGCCGAATCGACCAGGCTCGACCGACAGCGGTTGGACGTTGCGGGCGATCTGTTCGCCGTCCCTAGTGAAGACGACTTCCAAAACGCCTTGGCCACTGTGGTCCTCAGGGCAGTAGACCACGATCGCCAAGTGAGGAGACCATGTCACCGGAGTCGGTGTAGGTGAAGCGGCACTGAACTGGATGCCGGTGAGGTCAATATGGGTCGCTCCGCCGGCAACGGAACGGAGGTCGATGCCTTCGAAGAAGAGTGCGGCGAGGATCTGCATGGCACGAAGATACGGGCGTGACGGTGGTCTCGGTGGGACTTTCGGAAAGGGGGACAACTCGTCGCCAAATCATGTCGGAGCGCCCTGTCGAAGCCGGGTGCGACCCGTAGCATGGCGACCCGTGAACCGGCGCCTAGTTCTGCCACTGACCCTCCTGACGGTCGCCGTACTAGCGGGTCTACAGGCCCAGCGAACCGACCGTGCCGCCGCGGCTACTCAGATGGGGATCTCGGACACCGATAGTGCTCAGGTGGGTACGTCGTTGCTGTCGGTGCGTCGGATCCCCGAGTTCCTGCAGGCACCGACCGCTCATCGTCGGCTCCGGGAGGCGTTAGCCGAACCAGTGGCCGCTCTTCCGCCTGGAACTTGTCTGTCCGTGGCCGAATACGGCCACCATCTTTTCTCTGTCGATGCGGCGGCACCCATGGTGCCGGCTAGTG
>Ga0066372_10000551_pt1 | contig 14142 bp, 10 predicted proteins | sample Knorr_S15_td_250_FD_77011 | JGI IMG/M metagenome (GOLD analysis project Ga0066372, IMG submission 77011) | Marine microbial communities from Southern Atlantic Ocean transect - Knorr_S15_td_250_ad_251m_LV_A | ecosystem: Environmental > Aquatic > Marine > Oceanic | place: Southern Atlantic ocean... | reverse complement strand
TTATAAAAAAATACGATACTGAAGATTCTTTCATATTTTGCGATCCGCCATGGCGGAAGAATATTTACAAAAACAATGAAAAACCAGCATTTACAGAAGTTAACGTGATTACATATTATGATGTATTATTGAATATATTGCCAAAATGTAAAGGCGATTGGATGATTACCTCGGACCGAGATGAGCATGAAAATGGCCACCGTTTGCAGAAATCAAAATACGGTAATAGGACCCTGGAAGATGAGGGTAAAACAAGTACATATCTTGATGGCCATACGAGGAAATTGACAGAGGGGACCAAATTGTTTGGAAGGCCTGCAGCAGTACGTATGTGTTCAAATCTATTTTAACAATTAATATACTAGTGTTATGTGATTATATGTTGTGAAGAAAAAACCACAAGACAATAAATTTCATGTTGGAAATCCTGTGGATGGAAAACATTATTGGCTAACACCGCCTGACTTATACAAGTTATTAGATGATGAATTTCATTTTGATCATGATCCCTGTCCATACCCAGTACCTGAGGGGTTTGATGGTTTAACCGATGATTGGGGTAAATCAAATTATTGTAATATCCCATTTGGTGCTATAATACATGAGGGTAAAAAGAAAGGTGCAACAGCATGGGTAAGAAAGGCAATTAAAGAACATGAAAAAGGCAAGAAAGTTGTTTTATTATATCCAATAGATAAATGGGTTTTAATGATGATAAAAGCAGGGGCAGAAATCAGAAATCTAGGTGATGTTAGATGGTTAGCAACAGAAGATAATAGTGAGGGTAAAGGCACAGGCAGACATATAGCCTGTTTTATATTAAATTAATATACTAGTATTACTAAGTATAATGGCCATGGTCAGTCTAAAACCCAAAGTCCCCGTGCGAGTCATTAGATTCTTGAAACTCAAGGAAAACATGCGAGTCAACAAAACATTGAAACCCACAATCTGCATGCGAGTCATGAACTTACTGAAACCCATTAGGTTGGTGCGAGCCATTAGTAATTACAACCCACGGTTTAGTGCGAGTCATTATAATGTGAACCCCAATATAAGATTGCGAGCCATATCCGTGCTAAAACCCACAGCTGGAGTGCGAGCCAACCCACGATTTAAACCCAATACAGAAGTGCGAGTCAGATGATCTTTGAACCCCAAAGAAAGGATGCGAGTCATAAGAGCTATAAAACCCAAAGAATGTTTGCGAGTCAAATCAGTATTGAAACCCAAGATAGACATGCGAGTCATTGTTACACTGAAACCCATAATGCGAGTGCGAGTCATTTGAACTTTAAAACCCATAGCCCCAATGCGAGTCACCATCTACTTGAACCCCAATGACGACGTGCGTCTTATGTAATACACCCATGAATTAAATTTCAAATATGGGTTATTCTATTGTAGTAGTATGTCAAGATACCGAGGATATGTCGTAGCAAATAAGGGCGGTCATGGTCGAGTTGCAATGCGTGATTCAGGTAAGAAAACCTTTACCACAAAAAAAGCAGCAATAAAGGATATGCGTGCAGATAACACAAGATGGATGAAAAAGAATTACAGTCCAGAATGGGTAAAAAAAGCTGGGTTTGAATATGGTGCGGTACTTGATGGATTTTTCAAAGATGGAATGGAAGGAAACAAAAATCTCTTAAAGTGGCATGATTCTAAGAAACGAAGTAAAAAACACCCATGGTCCTTTAAGTTATAATTTCATATATGAACACTTCTTACAGTAAGTGTGCCAGAGAGTGATAAATCAAATTACTTGGTTCCCATTTCAACAACCACCCTCAGCCCCGTCACAAATAATATAGGCAACATGGTTCTTCCATTCGGCACTACAGCCACACACACAGACTTCATCTTCGTGGCGGGGAGGCACCAATGTTAGGCTTCTGGGAGGCCATTGTATTTGGTATTGTTGTAGGCTTTGGGACTATGTTCTTGGCCCGTAAGATAGCCCCCCGAAAGAGTTATTTTGACTTACACCCAAATGATAAAAAGCCAATTGATGACTGAAACCCAACAGCAGTATGCGAGCCAATGACCCAAGACCTCTCTTTTTTAATTAGGATAAATTGCCCTGATTGTAAGAAGCTTAAAGAAACATTATGGCGTGCCATATTAACGAATTAGCATAGCACGTAAATACGGCCTTATACGATTCTTTTGAGATGGAGATTGAAATGGCTATATTGGTAGGTGTGTGGGTAAACGCCGCAGTCAACACTATCTACTATGTGAAGAAATGGAACGTGAATAAGTCAAAATAAAACCGTGCCCAGACCCCTTAAGGGGCCAAAATAGTTGCACCAAATTTTGCTCTAGGCACGCTATGGGTGGTTTTAACCTTTAGAGGTTGTTGACTAGGAACAGAATTGGACTTAACTTAATACCACTATATTTACACTAAGGAATTACAGTGCTATAGGCAATGCCTGAAGCTAAATATTAGCTATAATAATTTAATATTTTATTTCAGCTTATTAGTTTCATGCATTCTCATAAGTTTTGTATTGATTTTGTATAGGATATACATACAATGATACACAGAGGACAGAGAATTTTTCACGAGTTGTTTTGTTGTTGTTCTTTAAAAAAATAATAGAATGAATTATTATTATTCTATATAAGTGGGTCAATAGATTTAACTATTTAGTGTATCAGAACCTATGTATTGAAGAAAGAGGTGTCGGCTTAACGTGCTAATAGAGATTTGTTCAGGAGCTTGGACTCAGTATCGAAATGGTGTAGTGTACTCGGTCCAACACGAAGATTTTGAATCAGCGATACTTTTCATGCACGGCATGGTAGCCATGCTACCCCCAGTGGATAGACCACAATTACAACCAATTCCAATTGCCAAAGATTTACGTGAAGACCTCCTCAATAAGAAGGAAAAATGGCGTTGGTGTGTTGACGCAAATTTTGCTATAGAGGATGCCATAAGTAAATGGATATACAAGAATTTGGATAAGGCGCAGATATAATGACATTACAACTTCCCAAAAAAACCAAATTGAATGCACCTGGTATACCGCCCAGAACGACTAGACCAGTTTTTCAACATGAGACATCTTTGGAAAAACCAGTTTTAGAACGTAAGCCTACAGCAGGAGAAGAGATTGTTGATTTTTCTACAGTTGACGAATTTAAGGGGCAACAAGACTCTGAGTATATTTCCAAGATAACATATTTCACAGATACCAACTATAAGCCCCCAAGGAAACTGCCTATACCTTTACGTTGGAGTCCATACTTAGTGTACAAACGTATCTTAGACCATAACAGTTATGGTAACTATACAGGTGTCACTATGATTGGAATGTCAGGCTCTGGTAAGACTACTTTGACCCAGGCCTTTTGTCACTATATACACAAGCAGGAAGAGAGAGGTGGTGTTCCATATCGTGTAAAGTGGTTTAACGGTCATGATATGCTGAATATGGATAAACACATCAAAAACCTTGAAGTTGGCACACCTCATTTATTGGTTTTTGACGATGCCAGTTATACTATGGAAGACGCCTCAAAGTCCGAGAAAGCTGTATTAGCAAATGCATTAACAACAATCCGTCATCAGGTAAAAGCCCCAGTAATTACATGGATGAACATACACTACAGTAAAGCAACTTTGAAATTCTTTAGAAACCAGCATTTCACATTTCTAACATCAGTTTCAGTAGAAGAGCTTGGAAACCTCCAGGACCTGTTTAAAGAGAAGATGAATGTCATAAAAAACTACGCAAGGCAGTATAACAGGATGATGCTAAAAGGCTACTTTTTGTGCCCAATTTCATCGTTTAATGACAGGACATTAATGTATAAAACTAATGAGCCGTTCCGACTTGGCTTGGTGGCAGAAATCACGGATTTGCATTATTTTGTATATGCCAAAGAAGAGTGTCAAACATGTAGACCTACTGGGCCTACAAAAAAATTGAAGGCCGCAAACCGTGAAGAGGTCGCTGCTTGGCTACTTAACTATTCTCAACCAGCTAGGACCAAGGCGGCCTTAGAATACTTTTTGACCATAAAGAAAGGAATACCCAGCTTGACACCATTATTGAAAAGTCAGATAGACCATTTTGTTGATTTGGACCGAAAGATTCCTGGGTTGCCATGGAATGAGATTTACAATGAATTCATTACACAGAAAAAATTTAATAGTAAAAGGCATAGAAATAAACAACAGTTGTTGCAAAAGCTACCAATATATCAAATTGAAAAAATGTTCCAACATGAGCTAAAAGATGAAAAAAGGATGGGAAAACTACCACATAACAAATTGGTGAAAGAGCCACTACTTCATAAAGAATACTCACCATCAGAGACCCCATCAAATGAATATATGAATACTGACCCAGATGCAGTGCCAGAGAAGGAAAAACCAAAAAAGCTATATGATGAGTATGATAGTAGGTTTACGGAGTCACAATGATAGGCATGAATACTGGTGATGGCAATGCTGGTCGGCCAGGGTCTGGTCAATTTTGTAAAAGTTGTGGTATAGAGCGTTATGGTAATCATAGGAAAGCAAAAGACATTCCTAACTGTTGGTTGAGGTTTAGCATGTGTAGTAACTGTGCTAAGAACAAACACCCAGAAGCCTATAGATCACATTGGTTTTGGCTACATCATGAATGTACATGTCCAGACTGTGGTTCTGTCCACAAAAACCCATATCAACAACATGGCCATGCTAGTGATATTGCAGAGTTAGAACGGCAACTAGCTGAACTAAAACAAGGAGTGCCTCTTCTAGAGGCCACATATACACCACCACCAGAGAATATGCCAGAGCCCGAAAAGATAGCGTTTGAAGAGACACAAGTTGCACCTACACCACATTATACGCCAGAAGAAGCTGACAAACAAGTACTACGACAAGAATATGGTGTTGGTGGATCATCTCCTAAAAAAGTTAAGAAGACACCAAAAATATCTATCCCTGAGGAAAATTAGGTTTCATAGCGCTAATTTTTTTTTTCTTGCATAGCGCTAAAAAAAATTTAATTTTAAATAAGAAGGGACATGAGGTATAATTAGATATGATCGACATTTCGTATATAATGGGATTTATTGGTGTAGCAGTTGGTATACTTATTGGAGTTTTCATTTATAGTGAAGTCGAGGTCGCTGTGGATTGCCCTGCGGCCGCAACTGATCCTGACGGTAATGCTGGATGTCTAAAAGCTAAGGGACTCACATGGTCCGTGATTGGAATTTTACCAATTGCATTATTCTTTGGTTTGTTCACAATATTCGGTGGGTTCAACCGAATTTGAAATTTAAGCCTAAAATTTAATTTCAAATAGAACGGCAGATTAATCAAATCATGTATATCGTGTTCTTTCTGATATTGGCGGTATTAGCCTATGGTGCATTATTTTGGAGAGATAAACCATTATTATTACTATTAGGTATTGTGGCCACAACTGTTATTCTATTAGCCCCAATAGATGGTTCTGTGATAATAGGCACTGAATTTGACAGTAATTGGACAGGTACTGAGCAAGGTACGTCTACTGACCTTGATAGGACAGGTTCTGACGACTTGGTGATTTTGGCCTTGGACCCAGAGGGGTGGGACTTCCAGGTGTGGATATGGCTACATATTGCGATTTTAATCATACATAGTGTGGGATTCTTTACTATACTGATGAGAGCTGTGTTCTAATGTTTCTTAATTTATTATTGTTATTCATGTGTTTGAACCTTGGATTCGGCCTTATGCATGTGCCTGGGCACCCACTCACTATACCTGATAGTTATAGTGAATGTATGGCCCAGTATGAAGATGTTCTTGATGATGGGCAAATGAAGCCAATATCAGGTACTGGTTCAATCGGTAGTGAACTTGATGATATTGCAGAGGAGATGCGACTCCCAACAAATTCTACAAGTAGCACTACACCGCCATCAGGTGACGGTACACCATTTAATTCAATCACAGAATCAATAGAAGCAAGTTACAAGACTATGGAGACAATGAAGAACTTTATCACAGGAGGTTATGTAATGAACGTATTAGAGAATTTACACATACAGTGTGACAATAGACCGACATTAGACACAGAGTTTGAGTGTGGTGAAGCATATGGGTCCACACCGTATGATCCTATAACATACACATTTTCTAGTGGTGCAAGCATAACATATCCTTGTGAGAACCCAGATTTTGGTGATCCAATCGTTGAACCAGTTTGGTTATACTTCAGAGGCGGTATAGAAGTTTTAATATCATTTTTATTAATTATTACATTGTTTTACTTTATTACTGGCCGTGGAACGTTTCTTAGCAATTAGATTACTATACAATTTTTCTTTTATATAAGAAGTGCAATGACGTTTAGGTAACATGATTGATATTTCCTACATCATGGGCTTCATCGGCGTTGCCGTTGGCCTAATCATAGGAATCCTGATCTACTCAGAAGTAGAGGCTTCCATCGATTGTCCAGCAGCAGCAACTAACGCAGATGGCAACGAGGCTTGTCTGAGAGCAAAATCCATAGCATGGACAGTAATCTCAATCTTGCCAATAACGATGTTCTTTGCATTGTTTGCCATCTTTGGTGGTTTCAGCCGAGTCGCATAATTGCGAAGTTCATGGACGATGCCCGCTTGAGGCAAATTCAAGTAGTCGTGGAAGCGACTTAAAATAAACTTCCTTTTTTTATTCAAATCTTTGAAATTTAATTTCAAATAGTAGCATTAGTATGTAATTACATGGTGATTTACCTTGGCTGTTAATACAGTACTTAGGGCGATTATTTCGATTTTTGCAATTGGAATTTCTATGGTGGCCTTCATGCCAGCTGTGTACGAACTATACTATAACCAATCATTGTGGGAAGAAGCTCCTGCTGAGGCTCTTGCAACACGTGATAACATATACGCAACGTTCCTTAGTTTACCTTTGTTCATGATAGGGGCCGTGTTCTTATGGAGTTACATTAGTACTAGCCGTAAAGATTATGGGTATTGAGTTATGGGTAACAAGGGTCTGCCCATATTTGGAATAGCCATAATTTCGTTCTTAATGCTCGGCGGCGCTACCTTTGGTGTCGCACCAACTTCCGACCCAGCACTCGGTGATGGAAACACAATAACAGTACAAAACGACTTTTTACCAACTGCGGCTGGACAGTCTGACGAGATTGAATATGTTACTGGAAAAGAGCTTATGCCGTTTTACGATTGGGAAACACATGGCGATTGGGAAGATAATGAAAATAGGGAATTAGAATTAAAGGAAATAGAGAGCACTTACGTAAAACAACAAGTGGGTTTTCACTGGGAAATAGATGAAGAGGGATTTCTCTACCAAGTCGCTGATGATAACATCATGGCAAATGCACACGTAACACCAGATGATGATGATGGTATTTTAGTAGGTGACTTTCAAACATACTCAATTTCTGTAGAACCAGATGACCCTGAAGGTGTTTACACATTCCAAGAACATGGTGCTTTTATCGATGACGGCTTTGGTAACTGGGAACCATTCCTAGTGAGTGAGGGCGAAGGTTTCATACAAGTTGAATTTGACAATGTAAAGTATGTCTTTGACACTGAAACAGGTTCTGTAACTACAAGTTCCCGTGATAACTTTAATTCTGAATACCTAATGGCTATTCAGGCTGACAGTTATGTCGTCAGAACTGCGGAGCTAGGAACAGATGATTGGTCGAACATGGCAATTAATGATGAGCCTATTGTAACAACTGTCAATACTGCACCTGACCCAGCCTTGATTGGTACTGGTTTGGAAGGTACAGAGATTGTTATAACTTTCACACGTACAAGTGATGAAGGTATCTATACACTTGAACACTATGTTAGACACGCTATGCTAAACCCTGAACTAAAAACAACTGCGTACTTTACCAATATGTTGTATGAAAATAATAAATTTGCGTTCACAGAAACTTTAGATCTAACTGATAGTGAAATTACCATTAACGAGGAAACATATGACTTGACTGATTATGTTGGTGTGTCATTTCCACGGGAAGTATTGGTAGAAAATCAAACATTAATCATGCAAGCCGCATCAATACATTATAATGCGTTTTTGGGGTTCGATAATTTATGGTCTGTTAATATTATTACACCGACAAAAGTTTCTTTGGATTATGCAAACATAGGATCAACACATACACCAATCGGCGAAACAATTGAATTAGATCCTATTTGGGGAGCTTTGTATAGTAATGACCCAATGGCTAATCAAGGCACCTGTTATTATGCAAGTGGTGGGTGTGCATCGATGACAACCTCAAAACGAGTTTACGTTTATTCATATAATTCTGATTGGAACGCCCAAACTGATTGCCTCGCAACAGGATTTTTGCCTCATGGTACAACTTGGTCACCAACAGGTTCTGCTTTCCATGTTCAAGACGATTATCATTCAATCGGTGTAGGGGAACGCAGTTGTGGACTTACAGCTATGGAGTTCGACATCTCAGGACTTCGGGGAGCCAATATTCAAGATATATGGATTTCACACGCACATAACATCTGGTCACTACAAGCTGGGCAAACTCTGACAGGCTACTCTGGCAATACTGCTGTACGACCATCAACGATTGCTAATTATGGAGAGTGGGGAGTTTGTTGTGTAAACCCTCCGACTCCTAGCCTTACTGGTGCTAACCCATCCATGAATTTTAGTGCAAACTATGCAGAGGATGGTGTAGCTCCTAATGCTAATATCTTTTCTACTGATACACAAACAGCCGCACAACATTATGATTTTTCAGCACAAGCCGTTACTGATTTCAATACACAATTATCAACAACAGCCTGTGTTAATACAGGTGACTGTTGGTTTGCCTTTACATGGCACGTTGTTGATTATTTGTTCATAGCACCACCCGCTGGCAACCCATATGCTACACCATCTGGTGCAACTTCTGGCACTATACCAGGATACCCCGACAAACCAGCAGGCGGTGTTGGATGCACTGTAGGCAACCAATATTACACAGGCAATGCGGCTTGTAATAGCTATGGTAGTCCATCATACACAGGAGGGGAAACATCAATGTATAGTGGCTATACGAAACTTGGCTTGAAATTCACAATGCCACCTCCAGCACCAGAAAACCTTGCTACAGTACAATCAACAGGAGGACAAGCAGACTTGACATGGGACTCATCAGATTGTACAACTGACAGATCAACAAAAGGATGCAGTATGTATTATGTTAGTAATGTAGCACATCCAAATACTGACTTCGGAGTGGGTGGCTATGGTAATTGTAACACAAATGGCTTACCCCCGACATCACCAACTTTGGGAACAGTAGGTGCACATGGAAATGGTATAACGTTCAATGGTGTCTGTGATTATATCGGGGGAAATGCGTCAAACGCCCTGATGACACCATCTACAAATGACGTTAACGGAACCCCGACAAACGAATATTCTCTTAATTTATGGCTAAAGAGTGACTGTTCAACATGGAAATACGTAAAAGGTTATTTTGGTAATTCCATGGCTAATGGTGCTCCTTACGTTTCTGGTGTAAACCAAGAGTGTGTTTATATGCCATTAGGGACTTACAACACACAGAATTTCGGGTACCTGGTGTTGAATGGAAAATGGAGTGGTGGAACAGGATCTACAGGAGCCGCTTGGGGAACTTGTTTAACTAGCCCATGTGCATATACGGATAAAAACGTCATGTCCTTTAACGGACTTTACACAGAAGAACACGCCTTTGCTGGATGGAATTGGACAGCAGGCACTAGTGCACAACCAACTTGGGGTACGTGGGGTGGCGTAATGCCAGAGAATGGATCATCTTCAGCGGGACATTGGTGGATGATTACGATGACCGTTGACGCTAACAAAAACACTGTTGGCTACCTGAATGGTATGCCACTTCCATTGTGGACTTATCCAGGTGCTTGTATGGGAGGAACAACATTCGATCACGCTAACGCTGGTTACAATGGTCTTGGTGGTGTTCGAGATTACGGTTATGGTGTTTTACCTGGAGTACCTAAATCTGCAAACTATACTGGTTGTTCTAATAGCTATGAAACAACTGTAGGAAGTAAATCAGCATCACAATTAATGGCTATGACAATAGGTTGTAGTTGGCACACAAGTGGCGGTTGTAGTTATCCATTTAAGGGCTCCATGGACGAAATCACTACATGGAATAAAGTTCTCACCGAAGCGGAAGTTGTTAGCCTATACGGTGGATCATATGGACAACAAAGTTGGGTTAGTCCAGTCAGCCTCACACAATCACACTCTAGTGAGCCTGAAGTCGGAACACGCTGTATCTGGTCATGCTTCAGTGGTCATCCAGTAAATCCATCTGTGATTCCAAATTGGGAAGACCACTTGGTAAATTACATTGCATTTGAAGAATCTGGAACCCCAATAAAAAATATGGCAGTAAAACCAGCAACATTTGCCGCAAGTGGTGATGCTGCCACATACAACATCGATAGGGATGGCACAACAATTGCAACTGGTGTTACCGACTTGTTTTATGATGATACATCAGTAACTGCTGGTAATACATACGTCTACAAGGTATTAGGAATAACACCAACTGGCACCTCAGAATATTCAGCTACAAGTAGTATTACAGTAGCTGGCGTACCTGACCAAGTGACTGGATTAGTTGGAACAAGTGGAGCGACCCCAGTTCTTGATTGGACAGCACCAAACGATAACGGTGGTGCAATTACAAACTATAAAATTTACAGGGATACCGTGCTACATGACACTGTAGGAAACGTACTTACTTACACTGACAGCACGTCTGTGGTTATTGGCACCACATATGATTACACAGTTAGTGCCGTAAATAGTATGGGTGAGGGTCCGCAATCTGCCGCCGTGGCCGTAACAGCCGCAACGCCACCTGATGCGCCAACTTCAGTTGACGCTACAGCAGTTCCTAACCAGATTAATCTGACTTGGGTAACACCAGGATCTGACAATGGTAGTACAATTACAGGTTATAAAATATTCAGAACAGATAATCTAACGACACCAATAGCAACAGTTGGTGTAGTAAACGCATGGAATGGTGATGCTAGTGGAACAATTGGTGTATCTTATACTTATAACGTTCATGCCGTAAATGCCATGGGTGATAGCCCCGCAGGCGTAAGTGATACCGTAGTACACGGTAATGTTCCAGCTCAAGTCATCGTAAGCAGTGTAGCCGCATTATTGGGACTTGCCATAAAGATTGACTGGGGAGAACCAGTAGCCAATGGTTACGCCATTAGTAGTTATGTTGTTGAATCCACAGTAAATGGTGGAACATCATGGACAAGCGTAGGAACACCAAATGCACTTACAATTACACATCAAAACCTGACAGAGGCGAATGACTATCAGTATCGTGTTAGTGCTGTAAATGCACTAGGCACAGGAACTCCATCAGCCATGACAACACCAGCAGTAACTGCTGGCGATGTGCCTGATGCTCCTAGTGGGCACTCAGCAACGCAAAGTGGTGTAGCTGAGATTGGTCTAGCATGGGCAGAACCAGATGATCATGAGTATAGTATAGACGAGTATCGAATATACCGTTCACTAACAACGGGTGGTACATACACACTCCTAGTGGATGGTCTAACTGGTTTGACACATACTGATACTTCACTTACTGTTAGCCAAGCTTACTTCTACAAGATTCAGGCTCACAACTCTCTTGGATGGAGTGCAGACTCTACAATTGTTTCTGCAACAGCCGCAAATGTACCTGACCAAGTTACAGGTATGAGTAGCCAAGCCATAGCTGGGTCTGATGTAGTCTTGACATGGAATGCCGCTGGTGATAACTCTAGTGTAATTACAAACTACTTTATTGAATATAGTCTCAATAATGCGACTTGGCAAACAAAGGCAACAGTTGGTAACGTCTTAACATACACAGCACAATACACTCAAGCCGAAAACGGCAGTACGTATTATTGGAGAGCAAGTGCGATTAATGCAATAGGCACTGGTGCAGTTAGTGCAAGTACAAATACAGTTATTGGTGACGTTCCAGGACAAGTCGGTGGACTTACAGCAACGGCACAAAGTGCAACTGAAATTGACCTAAGTTGGAACGTTCCAGCCGATAATGGATATGCAATTACGGTCTACAAAGTTGAACGTAGCCTAGACGACTCAAATTGGACAACTCTTACAAGTACACATACGTTAACAACATATGACGATACTGGACTTACAGCAAGTACAGATTATTATTATAAGATTTCAGCAAGTAACGCATTAGGAATTGGAACGGCATCAACATCAGTCTTAGAGAAAACCTTTGGTGTTCCAAGCGATATTACTGACTTGGCATTAACAGTTGCTAGTACAACACAAATTAATCTAAGTTGGAGTGCTCCAGCATTAAACGGATTCCCTCTTGTTGATTACGAAATATTCCAAAGTGAAGATGGTACAAACTGGACATCAATCGGTGAACAAACTACACTAACAAGAAATGTAATTGGCTTGGATGTTAATGATCTCTATTACTTCAAGGTAACAACAGAAAACACGTATGGTACATCTAATGACAGCAACGTTGAAAACGTACCAACACTACCAACACCTCCAGCCGCTACAAACGCAACAGCCGTATCTGACACAGCAATAAACGTAAGTTGGAACCAACCAGCAGGAGATCAACAAACATCCTACAAAATTGAAAGAAGTCTTGATGATACTAATTGGACAACATTAGTTGCAAGCACTGGCAATACCAATACAACATATAGTGATACTGGATTATCAACATTAACCACTTATTATTATAAAGTCAGCACAATTAACCCAAGTGGAACAAGTAGCGCAAGTCCAAGTGGAAATGCCAAGACCTTTGGCTCACCAGACGCACCAACAAGCCTAACAGCTACCGCCTTAATTGCAATAGACATCGACTTGGATTGGGATGCACCTACTGAAAATAACGGTGCGGCAGTAAGTGGTTACAAGATAGAACGTTCAACTGACGACATAAATTATGCAGTTATAGTGGCTGACACTGGTAATACGGATACTGACTATACTGATACCGATGCAGCGTTAGTAACTGATACAACATACTACTACAGAGTTTCTGCAATAAACTCATTTGGTGCTGGTGCAACATCAAATGTAGCGAGTGTATTAGCAGGCGATAAACCAAACCAAGTAACAGGTCTTGTAGTAACATCTGCAACAACAAGCACCCTTGACCTTGATTGGGTAGCACCAAACGACAATGGATATACAATAAGTGGATATAAGATTGAAAAATCACTAGACGGAACTAACTTCACAGTGCTCGTTGCAAGTAACACTGACTTGGACTATACTGACACATCACTCAATACAAACCAAATATACTACTATCAGGTCAGCGCAATCAATGTATTTGCAACAGGTGATGTGAGTGCCGTAAGTAGTGCACCTCCTCTTCCAACGCCTCCAGCAACATTATCACTATCAGTTATTAATAATGTGCAAATTGACTTGACGTGGAGTGACCCAACTGGTGCCGCAGAAACAGGCTTTAAGATAGAACGTAGTACCGACAATACAAACTGGTCTACAATAGTAGCAGATACTGGTAGTACAGCATTAACATATTCAAATACAGGATTGACAGCATTAACTGATTATTATTATCGTGTTTCAACTCTAAACGCAAGTGGTGAAAGCAGTGTAGGTTCTGTGGAAACTGCCAAGACATTTGGAACCACTGCTGCACCTACAAACCTAGATGCCCTTTCATTAATTGGTGCACAGATACAACTTGATTGGGAAGAACCCACAGTTACTAACGGATCAGCCGTTAGTGGATATAAAATAGAACGTAGTACAGATAATGTATCTTATTCAGTTCTAGTGGCTGATACTGGTAATCTCAATGAAACTTATACTGATACTGGTATAGCTGGAACTACATATTATTACAGAGTTAGTGCACTAAACGCATTTGGTGCCAGTCCTCCATCTAATGTTGATAGTGCATTAGCCACTGACGTACCAGCACAAACAACAAACTTTACTGCAACAGCACAAGCTGGAAATGAAATAGACCTCGCTTGGACTGCTCCTAGTAACGGTGGAAGTGCAATTACAGGATACCATATTGAACGTAGCCTTGA
>Ga0066372_10000545_pt1 | contig 14173 bp, 15 predicted proteins | sample Knorr_S15_td_250_FD_77011 | JGI IMG/M metagenome (GOLD analysis project Ga0066372, IMG submission 77011) | Marine microbial communities from Southern Atlantic Ocean transect - Knorr_S15_td_250_ad_251m_LV_A | ecosystem: Environmental > Aquatic > Marine > Oceanic | place: Southern Atlantic ocean... | reverse complement strand
TAAAAGTCCAAATCCAAACATTCTAATCTAACCCATATACTACTTTTCTTTTTTTCATTTTATTTCCAGACAAATCTGGGCTCAACAATCTACCAAATATATATATAGACAACACAAAAACAATCCAGTTGATCCCTGTCATCAACAATAATTGTAAGCCAGTTGGATCAGGCCATATTGCAATCATCATAGCAAGAATTAAAATATTCAAAAGGCTCAATTCAAATAAGCCTTTCCAAGCCAAAGCCATAATTTGGTCTATTCTCAGCCTAGGAAATGTAGCTCTAAACCAAATAAATATGGCTATTACGCCAATCCATTTCAATACGAACCACAATTCAGGTGGTAGAAATCCTGGTCCTCGCCATCCAGAAAAATAAAATACTACTATCACTGCAGATGAAGCTATAGTAGCCATAAATTCTCCTAGGTAAAATAACCCAAACTTCATGCTACTATAATCTGTCATGTAGCCTGCAACAAGTTCAGATTCAGCTTCGGTTATATCAAATGGGCTCCTATTAAGTTCAGCAGTAGAAGCTATCAAGAAAGTTATAAAACCTAAAGGCTGAAATAATGCATTAGGGATTGTTTGATTACTAACTACCTCACTTAAAGACAAGGATCCAGCTACTAATACTACGCCAGCAGCAGCTATACCCATCGGGATTTCGTAACTTAAAAGCATAGCCACAGCTCTAATGCCTCCAATAATAGCGAACCTATTTCCTGATGCCCATCCAGCCATTAGAACTGACAAACTGTTTATAGAAGTAATCGCTAGAACAAATACAACTCCTACGCTAATGTCTGTTAAAAATGATCTCGCACTATAAGGTATAATCGGGAAGATCATAAAAACAGGTACCACCATCAATATAGGTGCTAAGACATAAATAAATTTGTCAGATAAAGTTGGCTCAATATCTTCTTTAAACATCACTTTGATAGCATCAGCAAAAGGGGTAAATAAACCCAATGGACCCCATCGATTAGGTCCAAGTCTAGCTTGAAATTTCCCTATCAGTCTTCTCTCACCCCAAATTAATACCAAAACTCCTATTAAAGCAGCATTTACAAAAGCAAAAATCCAAAAAAAAGCAGTTATACCAAATGCAATCCAATCTAATCTTGCTCCGATGAAAGAAAAATTAATGATTCTTATTGGGTCACAGCTTAAATCAGTAGATAGGTGGCAGTATACAAACTCAAACAAAAAACTATCTCTTATTGGTCCCATTTATCTATCAACCTCTCCCATATTCACATCAATTGATCCAAAAGTTACAAATAGGTCAGCTATTTTATACCCAATTACCATGTCTCTTAAAAGAGTAAGGTTTATTAAAGAAGGCGCTCTAACATGACATCTAAAAGGAGCAATACCTCCATCACTAACCAAATAAAAACCTAGCTCTCCTTTAGGCGCCTCTATAGGTACATATGACTCTCCGTTCGGTGGTCTCACAAGAAACGGTACTTCTTTAGGTATTACAGGACCCGGCTCTATCATATCTATACACTGCTCAATTATTTTCAAGCTTTCTCTAATCTCATTAATTCTTACTAAATATCTGTCATTATTATCACCCACTGTTCCCATAGGGCGTCGAAATGAGACCTGGCTATAGAAATCATAAGGATTTCTGTGCCTTAAGTCCCAATCCACTCCTGAAGCTCTCAGCATTGGGCCAGTAATAGATGCATTAATCGCTTGTTCCTTAGTGACGGTAGCTACATTTTGAGTTCTGACTAAAACAATTTCATTTCCTGTCAATAAGTTTTCAATATCGTCTATTCGACCAGGCATTTCATCTAGAAATCTGTTCAAGGATGGCCAAAATTCATCGGGAGCATCCATAAAAACACCGCCAGGTCTCAAGTAACTATTCGTTATTCTCGCTCCACACATCATTTCAAATAATTCCAATATTTTTTCTCTCTCGCGCAAAAGATAAAGAAGAGGAGTGTGCCAAGCCCCTAAATCATTGATCAAAAAACCAGTTGCGACCGAATGGGCAGCTATTCTCTGTAATTCAGCAGCAATCATTCTTAACCATACGCCTCTATTAGAAGGTGTTATATTACTTAATTTTTCCACAGAAAGGATATATGCCTGGTTGTTAGTCATTGATGCCGTATAATCCATTCTGTCTGTTAAAGTGACAACTTGAACATAAGTTCTCTCCTCTGCTAATTTCTCAGAACCACGGTGAAGATATCCAATTACAGGTTCTGCATCTACAATTGTTTCTCCGTCAAAAGTTACTCTCATCCTGAAAACACCATGAGTGCTTGGATGAATAGGCCCTATGTTCATTGTTACCAACTCTGAAGTCATATCAACTCACAAAATCTTTCCTTAAAGGGTGTCCTTCAAAATTTTCCCAAAGAAGGAGTCTTTTCATATTAGGATGACCTGTGAAGAGTATTCCCATCAGATCATATATTTCTCTCTCTTGTAATTCAGCTCCACGCCAGACAGAGCAAACACTACTTACAGTAGGATTATCGCGACCTTCCCCGCATCGTATCTTTATAACTGCAGTTTCATTTTGAGTTATAGAAGTTAAGCGATATACAACACAAAAATGATCGATAAAATCAACAGACGTGACAGAATTAAGTAGATCAAATTTTTTTGAGTCCTTCAAAAACGTAAAGATTTTTATACATTCCGATTCATTATTTTGAATATATATGAAATCTTCTCCAGCAGATTCAATGGAAGACTTGAATTCACCTTTCAAAAGATTTTCTATTTCTTTTCCTGAAAGAGCTTTAGACATCATTACCAGCCGATTTTCCCTTTATGGAATATCTTTTTATTTTTTCATGTAATTGCATCAATCCGTACAGTAAGGCATCAGGTCTAGGTGGACATCCAGGTACATAAATATCGACTGGAACTATTTTATTAACACCCGGTACTACTGAGTAAGAATCGTAATAAGGACCACCGCTAGTTGCGCATACCCCCATACTTATGACCCATTTAGGATCAGACATTTGGTCATACATAGTCCTTATCGCTGGAGCCATTTTCCAAGTCACAGTGCCAGCAACAATCATCAAATCAGCTTGTCTAGGTGATGCAGAAAATCGTTCTGCACCAAATCTAGCTAAATCGAATCTGGAAGCTGCCGATGCAATCATTTCAAAAGCGCAGCACGCTAATCCAAATTGAGCAGGGAATATAGAAGATTTCCTTGCCCAATTAAGTAAGAAGTCAATTGAAGTTACAAATGCTGACTTTTTTAAGTCAGCATTTGAGGTTAGATCATCTGATGGTAGCTCTTGAGTATTATTGATTTTCATATTATTTATGACAGTACCTTCTTCAAGATCCAAATCTGAAGTCGTAGAATACAGCGGTAAATTCAACTCTCTGTCGTCTTTTATTCCCACTCTAAATCACCTTTCTTCCAAGCATAAACATATCCGGTTGTGACTATCACCAAGAAGGACAGCATAGATAAAAAGAACATAATCCCAAATTCTTTGCTCCAGATTCCGTACTTTGATGCCCAAGGAAACAAGAATATAGTTTCAACATCAAAAATTACGAATAGCAAAGCGTAGAAATAGTATTTTATATTGAAACCCTGCCACCTCTCAGTTTCGGGCTTCATCCCACACTCATACATACTTTTTTTTAATTCAGATGGATTACTTGGCCTCACCTTTATAAAAGTTGCCAATCTTGAAATTATAATCATGCCAATAGGGACTAAAGTAGCAACAAGTAAATAAAAACCGATTATTGCATAATGATGAAAATAATCAGCTAGCAAATATACCCCCCGAGATAGCTTTTTTATACGGTCTTTATTATAACCCGTTAGACGAATTTAAAAAACAATCACTCCTCTCCCGTCTTCTCCTTTTTCAATATCCTCAAAAGCTTCATTTATCTGCTCTAAGCTAAACGTTTCTCGGATTAAACCCTCGATATCTAATTTCCCAGAAACATACAAGTCTACGATCTTTCTCATCGTGTCTATGGGAGATCCATATCCATAATAACTTCCAATGATTTTTTTCTCATTCCTAACGAAATCGACCATATCTAAATTCATATTTGTATCTGTAGGAGCTATCCCTACAAGTACCCCTGTACCTCTTTTACCTAGAGACTTAAAAACTTGATCCATGATTAAAGGACTGCCAAATGAATCGAATGCGTAGTCAACGCCTCCACCGGTTATCTCTATTATCTTTTCGACAGAATCTTCAGCTATTGCATTTATTACATCAGTAGCGCCAAATTTATATGCAAATTCCAACTTATGATCATGGATATCTACTGCAATAATCTTTTTACTATTCAGTGTGCTGGCTCCTTGTATTATGTTTAATCCAACTCCTCCACACCCAAATACCGCAACAGTAGATTCGGAATTGACTTCATCCAAATTCACAATTCCTCCAAACCCAGTCGTTACGCAACACCCTATAAGAGCTGCTACCGTCATAGGCACCTCTTCTGGAATGATAAGTAGAGAACTAGCAGGAACAATTTGTTTTTCAGCAAAACCACCTAATTTATGCATTTGATAAATTTCTTGGGCATCTGAATCCTTTAATCGTAAAGTTCCGTCAAATTGCCTGTGTGTATCTTGAAAATGTTTCGTGCAATGATTTCCTAATCCTGAAATACAATATTTACAACTTCCACACGATGAAACAAAACTCATTATGCATCTATCGCCTAGCTTAACGTTATGGACATTTTTTCCAATTTTTTCCACTACTCCTGCTGACTCATGGCCAAGAACTATTGGCGTTGGATATGGTATTTGACCGTGGATAACATGATGATCACTTGCACATACGCCTGCAGCTTCCATTCTTATCAAAACCTCTCCCTCTTTAGGATCGTCAATACTTAAGTCCTTTATCTCTAAAGATTTTCCGATTTCATATAGAACAGCAGCTTTCAATTAAACCTCCCTAAAAAGATATGTTTTATTGTAAAATACATGCATAACATAATTAAGTTTATAATCAATTTCCATATTTTATGAAATATCCAAGAACTAATCTAAGAAACATTGAACGAGATGATGTAAAACGCATTATAGAATGGATTGAAGACGATGAAATTTCCGATATGTGGTTTGGAAGATACTCATACGGAGATGTCGCCCACTTAGGCTATAATCCTAAAAAGATTCTCAATGCATCTCAAGATGAGTGGGATAGAGTATTCAATGACGAGAATCCAGATCCACATAGAGTCTTCTTCTCAGTTTTTTCTGAGGCATCCGAAGAACATATTGGAGAATCACAACTCTTTATCGACGAAGCTTTGGGTGATGCCCAGCTATCCGTGATAATAGGAAGAAAGGATCTATGGCACAAGGGTTATGGATCTTCAACAGTAATAAGTTTAATGTATCACGCATTTAATGATCTAGATTTATATAGAATATGGGTAGATATTCCTGAGTACAATACACATGCAAGAAATATGTTTGACAGCTTGGGATTTAATCACGAAGGCACACTAAGACAAAGTAGACCACATCATGGGTCTAGACAAAATTCTGCAATAATGGGAATGCTCAGAAGTGAATTCTCAAATATTTATGGTGAAAATATCGAGGAGTTATTTAGTTAGTTGCTAACTATTCAAGCTATCCAGATACTTAAAAGCTGAACCGGTATTAAGCAAAAGTACCGTATCATCAGACTCGATGACACCATCATTTACAAGGGATTCAGTCGCTGACACTATTGCTCCTCCTTCCGGTGCACAGAAAATCCCTTCTAGATTTGCCATTTTTTTTACCCCTTCTATCATTTGCTCATCACTAATTTTTATCCCTGTGCCATTACTCTCTTTTATTGCGTCAATTATTAAATAGTCGCCGATAGCCACTGGGACTCTCATACCAGCTGCTATGCTTTTTGGAGATAAGAATTCTTTAGCATGCCTTTCTCCAGCGAAATAAGCATCAACAACAGGACTGCAACCTGTAGCTTGTACGCATATCATTTTAGGGAGATTTGAGTCAATCATTCCTGCATCTTGTAACTCTTGGAAAGCTTTCCATATACCTATGATTCCAGTTCCACCTCCTGTTGGATAAACTATATAATCAGGTAAGTTCCAGTTGCATTGTTCGGCAATTTCATACCCCATGGTTTTCTTTCCTTCAACCCTATACGGTTCTTTCAATGTCGATACATCAAAAAGATCCTTTTCTTTTGAAAGTTCAGCTGATTTTCTACCTGCATCATTTATAAATCCATTGACCAATTCAAGGTGAGCTCCGTGGTAGAAAGTCTCAAGTTTGTTTGCATTAGGAGCATCTTCTGGCATAAATACATAGGCTTCTGCGCCTGCTTTTGCACAATAAGCAGCTAAGGCGCCTCCAGCATTCCCTGCAGATGGTATAGAAAATTTCCTTATCCCAAATTCTTTAGCTTTAGAAACAGCCGATGATATTCCTCTGGCTTTAAAAGATGCCGTAGGATTCAAGCTCTCATCTTTTATAAGCAGGTTTTTTATTCCGAGATGATGGGCAAGACGTTCAGACTTTAAAACAGGGGTGAATCCCTCCCCTAATGAAACTATATTATTATCATCCTTCACTGGCATAAATTCCTTATATCTCCACATATTAGGATCTCTATGCTTTAAAGAATCAAAAATCTTACGGGTCTCTTTCTCTTCTATGCGATACCTAGGGAATAATACTTTTTCACATCCATTCTTTGGACACAATCTAACGATCTCATCAGATGAAATCACATTCCCGCAATATGTACACTCCAAATGAGACAATAATGAACCTGTATCAGACAATTCTCACCTCACAATTAAAATAATTTTGAAGGATTTCTTCAAATCTGCATCTAACTTGTTGAATGGAAATCATTTGACTAGTCTCTTTTTGCATAGAAGTAGTTCTGCTCCCAGGTAAACCGCACGGAATAATATAGTTAAATAGATCTAAATTATTATTAACATTTAAAGCAAATCCATGAAGGGTTACTCCATTGCTTACTCTTAAGCCTATAGCTGCGATTTTACTGCATTCTTCTTTTGATTCAGTCCAAACGCCTGTTTTTCCTTTTATAGAACGAGACTTGATTCCGAAATACTTGAGAACATCTATAATGCAATTCTCTAAAATTCTAACGAAATCTACGGGTTTTAAGTCAAATCTCCTTAGTGAAATTATGAAATAAGCTATAAGCTGCCCTTTGTTATGAACGGTGACTTGTCCTCCTCTATCTGTTTCTTCTAGAGAGACCCCCTGTTTCAATAAATCTGCATCACTTGCCAAGATCTCGTCCCGTTTACCACGAGAGCCTATCGTAATGACTTTTTCGTGCTCCAAAAAAAGTACTTGGCCCTGATATGGGTGATTGCCAACTCTTTTATGACTCTTGGATTGGATTTCTAATCCTTCTTTATAGCTAGTTAACCCTATATCTTGAATTAAAAGCGCTTTCTTTTTAGTTTTCTGTTCCAAAGTTGACATAAATTTATTTTTAAATAAATTAAGTTAGCAGATGTTAAACAGAATTATACATTACATTACTCTAGTGCCTCTTTTTGCATTCTTATTCTTTGGGTGCGGTACTACTGTAGAAGAATCAGACGGAGGACTGGATATGACAGAAGAATCAGACGGAGGACTGGATATGACAAAAGAATATTACGCTTTTATCAAATTGGAAGACGGATCCGGCAGTGAAATGGGAACAGTAAAAATACTACTTCACGCCGACAAAGCACCAAAAACTGTAAAAAACTTCGTAGATCTTAGCAAAGATGGATTCTATGATGACGTAATATTCCACAGGGTAATTCCAGGCTTTATGGCTCAAAGCGGAGACCCTACCGGCACTGGATCAGGTGGACCTGGTTACACATTTGAAGACGAATTCCATCCTGAATTAACACATGATTCAGGTGGTATGCTTTCTATGGCAAATAGAGGTCCTAACACTAACGGTAGCCAATTCTTTATAACTTATGCCCCAACCCCGCATCTTGATAATGCACACGCAATTTTTGGAAAAGTTATGGAGGGAATGGAGTTAATAGAGAAAATTCCGGCAAGAGACCCATCAATGATCAATTCTCCTGCAGTAAAAATAAAAGGAATAGAGATTAGGGAGAACTAGACCAGTTCGCTAGCTGGTACCCCTTTAACAGGAAATTCGAGTTGTTTCTCGTTGCTATTAATGAAGAACAGTTTGCCGTGAAATCCTACAGAAGATTCAGACTCGATAACTTTTGATTTCGTAACGGGTTTACTGTTTATTCGAATGGTGTCGCCTAAATTGTTTTCAACTTCTACTAATATATATCCTCCAAAAAATTTTAAACTAATTCCATTAAGTCCACACGGCTCCAACTCTCTAGAAGACAATTTATTTTTTGACAGTATTTTTTTTATGAAGTTTCTTTTTAAGTCATTGAAATCAATAATAAAATTTCGTTTAGAGTCAAGTACAAATCCGTGAGGTGATGCCTGCTTATGCCACATAATTCCGAAGTAAAGCGCCAAAGCAGCAACTATAATTAATAACATAGATCCTGCAAGGTTTAATATTCCAATTCCAACTTGTTCAACTGATTTATATACAGTTACTTTTTGTTGAGGTGAGACATACGATATATCGAGAAATTCCATGTCAATACTAGCTAATATCTGGAAGCTTTCAACTAACTCATTTTCTGAAACAATGAAAAATTCGTAATCAAGACTCTGGTCAGGTTTATTCTTAGGTATAATGACTATGTCTTCATTTTCACCTTTTAGATTGAATATAGATACTTTAAGATCATCTGAGGTAACCTCAAACGGAACATCGCCAACTTCAGTTTTTAAAAATCCAATTACGTTACTAAGTTCTTCATTTGCAACAAAATCAATATCAGAGATTAATGTTAAGTCTGGAAATTGTAGCGTTGTAAAGCTAAATTCAACTGGATAAACAAGAGGACTATCCTTCCAACCAACGTTTACACGCGCCCTATGTTCTCCCAAGCTAGCTCCTGTTGAAATTAAGGATGTAAAAATTCCATCTCCTGCTACTTTGTCCCCTTCATAGCCATCATCTGTCATCTCATATTTTTGCTTAACACCATTGTTCCACCATACTTCTAGTTCGGTCTTCATGAAGTCTGTCAAATCTTCTCTTTCATTATTTATAACTCTAATCTCTACAGGAACTACAGAAGATCCAGGAAGAACATCTGAGCTTACCATTTCTACAACTGTTAGTTCTTCATTAGTATCCGCCTTAACCGTCACGCCAGTTAATGAAATAATAGATATTCCAACTATTAAAGAAAAACATATATTTATAAATTTCATATCAAATAACCACAAAACAAAAAAATTTGTTGAGTTAAGAATATACTGTCCTCAGACAGGTTTTCTATAGTTTAAGGTTCAAAAATTCTTATTTTTCGACTAAACTGAATTCCATCGAGGTTTTAATATGAAAATTACCGGCCTAAAAACGCATCTATATGAAACAAAAAATAAGAGAGTGGTTGGTGATGCAAATTCTCCCGCTGGAAGAAGACTTCAGTCCGGCTTATTAATCGAAATAGAAACTGACGAAGGTCTAACAGGTTATTCTTCAGCAGGCGCTGGTGCAAAGCCTCAAATTGAGTCAATGTTTAATAGAGCTCTTAAGGGAAAAGACCCAAGAAATGTTACCGGTATCACTAAGCAGATGATTGATTACGCTTTCAAAGGTGGTCATGGAGGCATAGTAAATGAAGCAATTGCGTGTCTAGATATTGGACTTTGGGATCTAAAGGCCAAGGCAAATAATGAGCCATTGTGGAAAACGTTAGGAGGACTAACTCCTAAAGCCAGAGCTTATGCCAGCGGATTAGATATACCTATGACTGATGAAAATCTTAAAAAATGGTATGAGAAGATGGCAAGTTGGGGCTTTGACGGAGGCAAACTCAAGATTGGGCTAAACCAAGATGATGATATTAGAAGAATAGGAATTATGAAGGATGCACTTTCCGTAAACAGCAAACATCCTCTGATAATGATCGATTCTAATGAGTACTGGTCCCCCAAACAGGCAATTAGATTTATTTCAGAAATAGAAGAAACATTTGACCTTACTTGGGCAGAAGAGCCAGCCAGAAGGTGGGATTTTATCGGTCTAAAAAAAGTATCAGACGGAATTAAAACTGCTGTTTGCGCTGGAGAAAACTTGAAAACTCTTGGTGATTTTTTACCTTATTTTCATTATAAATCTGCAGACGTTATTCAAGTAAGCTCGGGAATAGGTGGAGTTACGGTTGCAATGAGACTGGCTGATGCGGCATATGGATTTGAACTTCCAATTACACTTGGAGGATCCTTCGGTCACATACACGCTCATATGGCAACAGCTATTCCAAATTTTATGATAATGGAAATTACTCAAGAAGAACCTGATCCTTGCATTAGTTGGGATGTAACTTTTGAAGGCGGCTACGCGATTCCAGGAAATAAACCAGGAATTGGAGTAGAGATTAATAGAGACGCTCTTGAAAATCTAAGAGTAGATAAGACTTCTCCTCATACTCAAGCGAGTCCCTTTGGAAGAAGGCCTGGTGCAGGACTTTACCAAGTTCCTCCTAGCACAGAAGAAAGAGCAAATGCAAAAAAGTTGAACTCATGAAAATCACAGACTTTAAAATAACCAAATGGGAAGGAAAGGCTGAAAGAGCCATAGGAGATGCTAATGGTCCCTATGGAAGTGACAGTATGTCTGGGTCACTGCTAGAAATTTTTACCGACGAGAACATTACCGGCTATTCTCTCCACGGAGGGGGTTACGTAGAAAATCTTTTTCCTATCATAGAAGGTCAAGATCCCAGAAGTGTTTTGGGGTTGTGGAAGCAGATGAACGACTATGTATTCAAGGGTGGCAATGAAGGTGAAAGATGTGCTGGAATCTCATCCATTGACCTAGCGTTATGGGATCTAAAAGCAAAGATCGCTGATCAGCCTCTTTGGAAACTACTCGGAGCATCAACGAACAGGGTAAAGGCTTATGCTTCAGGAATTGACCTGAATTTAACCGACGAAGAAATTCATAAATTCTATTCAAGAATGGCTGGATTAGGAATAGATGCAGGGAAGCTTAAAGTGGGACTAGATCTTGATTCGGATGAAAAAAGGCTTCAAATTGTGAAAGATGCCCTATCTAAAGTCAACAACAGGCCTCTTTTATGTATAGATTCAAATGAATATTGGTCACCAAAACAAGCCATAAGGTACATAAGAAGGCTAGAAGAAAAATTTGATATTACTTGGGCTGAAGAGCCGGCAAGAAGATGGGATTATAACGGTCTAAAAAAAGTTTCTGACAATATAAAAGCTGCAGTAGCAACAGGCGAGAACATAAATGATCTAGCAGAATTTATGCCCTTAATAGATAACGGAGCGGTAGATATAGTTGAAGTCGGAATGGGCACAACTGGATTAACTGGTGCCATGAAAGTTGCCAATATGGCTTTTGCATACGAGCTTCCCGTAGCGATGATGAACTGCCCTGGGAATACAATGGCTCATCTAGCTACATCACTTCCAAATCATTTCATGATGGAGGTAGTGGATAATGGAAGAGAATTATTTTTTGACACGGATCATAACATTGAAAACGGTGACATTGTGCTCGGAGATTCTCCTGGACTTGGAATAACTGTTGATTTTGAGAAATTGAAGAAATTATCCGTAGAAACTCATTCAGTCCTTAAGGATAAAATTATTCCATTCCCTAGAAGAGAAGGGGCAGGATTGATTATAAAACCTCCTGAAAAAGATTGATTTCATGTTCAGTTTAAAAGGCAAAGTCTGCTTAGTAACAGGAGGAAGTAGAGGTCTCGGTGAATCAATGGCCCTAACATTTGCAAAGTCAGGGGCAGATGCCGTAGCGATCACATATAACACTGATGAAAATAAGGCAATTGAGGTTTGCAAGCAGATTGAAACTTTTGGCTCCACTTCTATGGCCATTCAAATGGAAGCTTCCAAAATTGAATCAATAAAAAGTACTGTGAAATCAGTCGAAGATGAGTTTTCAAAAATAGATGTCTTGGTCAACAATGCAGGGATAAACAGGCAGTCGAAGATGGAGGATGTTACTGAAAAAGACTGGGATGACATAATGGCTGTGAATTTGAAAGGTCCTTATTTCTGTGCAAGAGAGGTGTTCTCAATTATGAAAAAAAACGGAGGCGGAAGAATCATTAATATAGGTTCTGTTTCTGGTCTTTACGGAGGACCGACGACTCCGCATTATGCTGCATCGAAAGCTGCACTTCATTCTGTCACTCAGAACCTAGCAAGGTACGGAGCTGAACACAATATTTTTGTTAATAGTATTTCCCCTGGAATAATCGAAACGGATCTAACTAGAGAGGAACTGAAGTCTGGAGGTGGAGGGAAAGTCGTTGAATTAACTCTCTTAAAAAGACCAGGAGTAGAAATGGATGTTTCTTCAATAGCACTAATGCTTGCTTCAAACGACCAAAATTATTTAACTGGCCAGATTATTTCTCCAAATGGAGGGTCTTACTTTACAGTTTAAAAAGAGGTGACTTATGAAAATAACTGAGATAAAAAAATACCCCTTAGCCTACGAAGGAAGAGAATCCCTTTTTATAGAGGTGCTTACTGATAATGGTTTAAAAGGGTTAGGTGAAGTCGGAGTTGCTAAAATGGGGAATGCAGTAATTGCAGCGATTGAACATCTTGAGCAAAGACTTATCGGCGAAGATCCGTGGGAATCAGAAAAACTCTGGCAGATAATGTTTAGAGGGAACTTTTTTCCGCCAGGAGTAATTTATTCTTCAGCCATAAGTGCAATCGATATTGCATTGTGGGATCTTAAGGGTAAATCAGTAAATCTTCCCTTGTACAAATTGCTTGGTGGTCCAGTAAGAAATAAGGTTGTTTGTTATCCTCATACTCAAGGATCTACTACTCAAGAACTTGTAGATAATTCCAAAAGAGCTGTTGAAGAAGGTTGGAAATTTGTTAGATGGGGGCAACCCGAAACTCACGGTGTTCTTGAAGAGGCCGAACTTTCAGAACAAATGCCTGGTAAATTAGAACCAATAGAATCTGTGAGACTAGCTACAGAACAAATGGCTCTTGTTAGAGAAGCTGTGGGAGATGAAATCGGATTACTATTGGACGTTCACACCAGACTAGATACTGCTCACGTAATTGATTTATGTGACAGAGTGAAAGAATTCAAACCTTTCTTTATTGAAGATCCTCTTAGATCAGAAAGTCCTCACGCATATAGAAATCTTTCAAAGCACGTATCGCTTCCAATTGCGGCAGGTGAACAATGGTCGAGTAAATGGCAGTTCAGGCAAGTAATTGAGGAAGACCTAATCAATTACGCAAGAATAGATTTGTGTATTGTAGGTGGAATTACTGAAGCTAAAAAGATAACAAATTGGGCAGAAACTCACTACATAGATATAGTGCCTCACAATCCTTTAGGAGCTGTAAGTGCTGCTGCTTGTGTTTCTTTATGTATGGCTTCTACAAATGTTGGAGTTCAAGAAATGCCTAGAAGGCCAGGAACTGATTCAAATGATCTATTCCCGGTTCAAATTTCATGGGAAGATGGATACGCTTGGTGTAATGATTTACCAGGACTTGGAATTGAATTTGACTCAGAAGCAGCAGAGCAATACAGGACTACGCCAGGTGGATTCCCACCATATCTAACAAGAAACGATGGGGCCTTTACTAACTGGTAAGCCTAGTTGTAAGTAAGTCCGCCATCCACAATTATATTTTCAGCCGTAATAAATGATGAATCTTCGTGGCTAGCAAGAAATAATACTGCCTTTGCAATCTCTTCGGGTTTGCCCTGTCTTTTAAGCAATGATGATTCTTGAAACTCTTTCAGAGTTTTTTCAACATCTGTGCCCATGTGATCTATATGCTTGAAAGTTGCTGAAGTATGTATGGATCCAGGGCAAACTGCATTTACTCTTATCCCGTAGGGAGCAAGGTCTACTGCCAAAGATCTTGTAAGCATCAGTACTGCGCCCTTGCTTGTGTTATATGGAACAAAACTTGGACCTGCGATTAAGGAGCTTACTGAAGCAAGGTTAACAATGGCAGATTTACCTGATTTTTTTAGATGAGGAAGACATTCT
>Ga0066372_10000544_pt1 | contig 14186 bp, 13 predicted proteins | sample Knorr_S15_td_250_FD_77011 | JGI IMG/M metagenome (GOLD analysis project Ga0066372, IMG submission 77011) | Marine microbial communities from Southern Atlantic Ocean transect - Knorr_S15_td_250_ad_251m_LV_A | ecosystem: Environmental > Aquatic > Marine > Oceanic | place: Southern Atlantic ocean... | reverse complement strand
TTAAGAAATGGAGATCGGATCACCGGACGTTGGTTAAATGCTGATAATCGCATCATTAAGATTAATTTCAATGGGCAGGAAATGTCGGTTTCCTTGGATGAGATAAGCAGTATTTCGATTACTTCGAATACCATATCGGAAAAACACCTAAAAAACGCTGAAGATCTTTTAAAGCTAGGGCTTCGGAATCAAGCGAGAAAACTCTTTGAATTATCAATTCAAGAGTCTCCTCAAAATGCAAAAGCCTATTACCAGATGGCAGAGCTTTTTCAGGAAGATGGTGAAACGGACAATGCCATAAAATACTTCGGATTAGCAGCAGCGGTTGATCCGTCGTATGATCTATCAGAACAATTTATTCTATCTGCGACCGCTTATCTTTCAAAGGATGAATTTGTGAAAGCTGCAGAAAGCTATATCCTGTTATTTGAAAATTATCCTGAACATGAGCAATGCGCATATGCCGGCTATCAAGCTGCATTCCTGTTAACAGAAAACGTAGAAGCATTTGATCAAGCTCTTGAATTATTAATACAGGTAACAGAGAAGTTTCCAGAAAATGGAGACTACGAAAAAGCTCAGTACTTGATTGGAAAGTTGCAAGTAGAAACTAACCAAGATGAGCTGGCAATATCGACTTTGACCAACTTCATTCTTACTTACACAACGAGTCAATGGATTCCCTATGCCTATACTATGCGCGGAAGGGCTTTTTTGAAACTTCACCAGAATGGTGAAGCAATCACGGATTTTACGACTGCAATCGAAATGACTCAAGACCTAAAATTACAACAGGAAATTCGCCAGATGCGTGATAGTAGTGCCTGGATGATTTATCGAGTTTCTGATGGCTTACCAAGCAACAAAGTAAAAGCGATAGCTGTCGATGGTACAACGATATGGATTGGAACATCCAAGGGACTGACTGAAGCGGATACCAGTTCAGCTTTTTGGGAAATTAAAACAGAGATTACCACTCAGCTTGAAGAGATGTTTGAAGGTTCTCCTTTGAATATTCAATCTTTGGCAGCTGACGAAGACGAGCTATGGATTGGCACTATGAACCATGGTGTTATACGCTATAACAAAGCAACCGGTAGTATCGAGAATTATACACAAGATCATGGGTTACCACATAAACTAGTATATGATATAAAAATTTTTGGCAATGAAGTCTGGATGGGAACTTTCTCTGGCGTTGCCCAATATAGTAGATCTGCCGATGGATGGCGCATATTTAACCGTGAGGTTGATGAATTGCCAGCTGACGATATCGTAGCATTAGAGGTCACTCCGAGAACCGTTTGGATTGGCACCTCAAAAAGCGGTGTTGCCTTCTATGACCGAGAATTCAATTATTGGAGATCTTATGGTGACTTAGAAGGACTTGATTCGATTGTGGGCAACTCGATTGTCAGCTTTGATACCATTGGCAGTCAGCTTTTCTTCACTTGGTACAACCAATCCAACGAAACCAGTGGTTATACTGAGTGTGATCTTGACAGCTTGAGCAGTTTCTCAGAGGAAGTTGTGAGAGGAGATTTGGATAGTCTCGTTCGACCCGAGAATATTCACATTGCTGTCACAGAAGATGAAGTGTGGTTGGCAACCAACGATGGTGTTTACAAAAACACTCGCGATACTGGGGAATGGGATCTCATTTCTTATCCGGAAGACCGGATAGGGAATCCGATTATAAATTCAATAGAACTTGGTGATAGTGTCGCTTGGATCGGTACTTCAAATGGACTGGCAAGAATCAACACCAGTGCACTAAATTTGCGTGAAGAAGAATTAAAACCTAAACTTGAAGAAGAGGAAAGTTATGAGTGATTTAAATGTTGGAATTGTTGGACTTGGATGGGTTGCGGGAGCACATATCGACACATTTGGGGCAGTGAATGGTGCTAATGTTACCGCAATTTGTTCACGTCGTGAACATAATCCAAGCGATTTGGAAGAACAATACGGTATTCCATTGAAGCCCTATACAAATTACGATCAATTCATTGCCGATCCAGATATCGACATCATTGACATATGTACACCACATCCATTTCATCCTGACCAAGCAGTTGCAGCAGCAGAGGCAGGAAAACATTTAATTATTGAAAAACCAATCAGCATAGATTATGAAAGCGCGAAGCGGATTCAATCCGCTGTGAGCCTAAACGGGGTCAGCGTTTGTGTATGTTTTGAATGCCGATTTAGTAAACACTTCACTTTGATTCGATCTCTGGTAGATGAAGGGTTGCTTGGAGACCTACACTACGCCGAAGTGGACTATTATCATGGTATCGGTCCGTGGTATGGTCAATACGATTGGAATGTTAAGAAAGATTTCGGCGGATCTAGCTTGCTGACCGCCGGTTGCCATGCTCTCGATGCTATGTTGTTTTTCATGGATGGAAAGGTAGAAGAAGTAACTAGCTATCAAACAAAATCAAGAAGTCAACATTTTGATCCTTATGAATATAAAACTACCAGCGTCACTATTCTCAAGTTCAAGGGATCGGAACGTATAGCGAAAGTGACATCATGTGTAGATTGTCTCCAACCCTATTATTTCCACGTTCACCTCGTTGGCAGTGCTGGTAGTCTGTTAGATAACCGTATTTACTCTGAGAAGCTGAAGGGAATGAACAAAGACAAATGGTCAACACTTGAAACATCGTTGATTGATTCCGGTGATGTTAGTGACCATCCTTACGAACCACAGTTTCAAGCGTTTATTGACAGTATTGAGAGTGGGGAGCCTATGCCGTTAACCGACTTCAATACTGCTTTCGAAACACACCGTGTCGTTTTTGCTGCTGATCTCTCTGCTCAGGAAAATAGACCTGTTAATCTTTCAGAACTTGAGTAAACTTTAAGGACAATCTATTGTGGAAAGATGGTCTTCTTGTGGTTTTGAATTTGATACCAAACCGGAAAAGTTTGGTGAATTGCGCTCATCAAATGACATCCTTGAAGATGGTCAAGCCCTACGCCATAGGATGAAGCAGGATGGCTATCTTCTGTTGCGCGAGGTTCTAGACCAAAACACAGTCATTGAAGCAAGGCGCGAGTTGGTTGAAAACTTGGATTCAATTGGCGATATTGATCACAATTATCCTTTAATTGACGCCATACTCAACTTAGAATCCAATAACAAACCTATGAGCGCAACAGGTTTTGCTAAGAAATTGGGGGCTGGCAGAGCCATTCGCGCCCTCGTTCATCAAGGTAAGATGCTCGAATTCTATAGAAGATTCTTTGGTAAAGAAGTTCGTCCTTTAGACTTTGTGTGGGTACGAACAACGCGAGTAGGATCATCTGCAGGATGCCACTACGACTGGGTTTATATGGGGCGTGGGTCTAAACTCCTACACACTAGCTGGACCCCTATCGGGGACGTGCCTAAAATAGAGGGATCCCTCGCTATTCTGGAAGGTTCACACAAGTTTGACACACTTATTAGCACCTATGGTTCAATTGATGTGGACGATGAACGAACAACTAAAAAATATAAAGGACAATATACCGCAAATCCGGTTGAAGTACAGAAAAAGTTTGGCGGAAAATGGTTAACCACCGACTTCAAAACAGGTGATTTGCTACTCTTTACTATGCATACGATGCATTGCTCTCTGGATAACAAATCACCTGATAATCGAATTCGTTTGAGTGTCGATACCCGGTACCAACCAGCAGACGAACCAATAGATGAACGTTGGATTGGTCAAAACCCTATTGCTCATGGGGATCAGGCTAAGAGAGGATAAACCCTGTTCGCTCTTCGCTATATATTAATTTTGTTTAGTTTATCTGTGTTAACTAAAATCTTTTGGAGGATACCTTGAAGCAATGGACATCGTGTGGGTACCAATTCAATACTTGTTCTGACAAATTCGGTGAACTGCGCGCATCGAACGATATTCTTAAAGACGGCCAAGCTTTATGTGAAAGAATGAAGGACGATGGCTACCTTTTCTTACGCGGCATTTTAGATAATGATCTTGTCTTAGAAGCCCGACATGAGCTGCTACTAAAAATGGCAGTTAATAACCAGATTGACGATGATTATCTAATTGATGAAGGCATTGACCCAAGTTTAAAAACGGCAATTGATCAAACAAGTTATCGCGAAGGTCGCGCGGTAAAACAACTTGTACACCAAGGAGAAATGACCGAATTCTATGAAATTTTCTTCGGTAAAAAAGTTCAAGCTTTCGATTTCATTTGGGTAAGAATCGTTGGAGTTGGAGCATCAACTGGTTGCCATTATGATTGGGTGTATATGGGAAGAGGATCAAAAAGTCTTCACACCAGTTGGACCCCACTTGGCGATGTCTCAAAGATTGAAGGGGCGCTGGCCATTCTACACGGTTCCCACAAGTTTGAAGGGTTGATTAGTACTTACGGATCAATTGATGTAGATGACGAAAAAACTAACCAGAAATATGGTGGATGGTACACCCAAAATCCTGTTGAGGTCCAAGAGAAATTCGGAGGGAAATGGCTAACAACTGACTTTAGAATGGGAGATCTAGTCGTGTTTTCAATGCACACAATGCACTGCTCACTTGATAATAACTCTGCTAATAACCGAATTCGTTTGAGCTTGGATACCCGCTATCAACCGGCGGACGACGAAGCTGACGAGCGTTGGGTTGGAGAAAATCCGATTGCACATGGAACCGGAGCTAAACGCAAATAAGAAGTTCACCTCCATGATGATTGCATCAGTTGTTTACGACGGCTGAATACCCAGCGTTTTTGACAGCACTGATAAGTTGCGTGCTCTTAACTTTATTAGGCTCGATTTTTACGATTGCCTTGTCGGGCATGGAAACTTTGGCACTAACAACTCCATCAATATTCGTGAGTGCGGACCGCACCCTGGCTACACAGCCGATCCCTCAGGTCATTCCATTAACAGTTAAAGAAACCTGCTGTGCGGTCGTTTTTGCTCCTGCTATCTCAGTGTTGTTGTCCTTTGTCGAAGCTTTTTCTAGCTTGTGTTCAGAGGTACAGCTAATAAAAAGCATTGTTATTGATGCGAGTACAGAGAATAATTTCACCAAACGCATTATTTCATATCCTTTTCTAAAATTGGCATGCTGACTGTTATTTTATATTGCTTAGAATAAGTCAGTCAAATTTATTTATGCGACGAGTTTGTCAGTATGAAGAAATTTTTCTTAATTCTGTCTTCCATTCTATTAATTCATCCCTCAATAACCTTGTCGCAAAGTCTGACCTTTGACCAAGCTGTTCAAAGTTACCGAACTCAAGTACAAAAAGATCCAAAAAACCTGGAAATGCATCAGAAGATGATAGATTATGCAGCCAAGGCAAATCAGATAAAAGTGCCTTTAAATGTCTATCAGACAGCTTATGAAAAGCAACCCAACAACCCAATTGTCATCTATGTCTTGGCTTATGCTTATCTGGCTAATGATCAAGAAAACAAAGCATTCCCACTTTTTCAGCAGTGTGTGACGACAAATTCCAGTATTTGGCAAGCACATTTGCAATTGGCTAGGTACTTTAAGAATCACGATAAGTTTTCACAAGCAATCGTCCACTACGAAAAAACAAGGGACTTACATCCCAAATCAATAACTTACCATTTTGAAATGGGTCAGGTTTACCGAAGACTTGGGGCTTTAGATGCTGCTGAGAATGCTTTTTTGCAGGCAATTGATTATGATAAATTCTCGGCTCAAGCATATTATGAGTTGGGACAAGTTTACGCGCTTCAGAAGATGGCTGATCGAGCAATTGAACAATATCGAAAAGGAAAGAAGCTTGATCCCGATAATCCTGTTGTACGATATCAGCTTGCGCATATTTTTATCGATAACGATGATGGTCGAAATGCAATCCTAGCATTACGCAGTGGGATGAGTGCCGATACTCAGTACTCTCAAGTTGCCAACCGATTAAAAAATGTGAGTAGTCTCCAAGCATCATCAATTCTGAAACAAATTTTGAAGGCAAAACCAAATAATGCATATTTACAGTATTTTGCAGGAAAACTATGCAACAAGATTGGTGAAAAAGAACAAGCAGTTTTACATCTTAAAAAAGCTAAGTTGCTAAATCCAACGGATGCAAATGTGCGATTTTTGCTCGGTCAGTTGTATGAAGAACAGGCACAAACGCAGATGGCGATTACAGAGTTTGAAGAATCAGCTGCTCTGGGTAACGCCCAGCTTGAATTATTGCTTGAATTAGCTAAAACATACCATCGTCAAAATAATCAAGAAGAATTCATGAAGATTGCTGACCAAATTCTAGCAATAAATGAGGATCAGCCTGAAATCCATTATCAGCTTTCCCAATATTATGATCACCAATTCCAGCAAAAGAGAAGAGAGGGTTCGATAGAAGAATCAGAGGATTTGTCAAAAAAAGCGATTGAACATGCTGATCGTGCTGTTAAATTAGCACCTGATGTAGCCAAATATAATCTCAAACTTGGGGAACAGTATGATCGCCAAGGAATGTTGAAAGCTATACGCTTTTATGAGAAGGCCATTCAGCTCGATCCACAGAATGCAGAACCATATTATCGCCGGGGATTATTTATGTCTAATTTTACGTTCGGTTCAGCTAAGGTCCTCCTTTATGAACCTGAACTTGTAATGGAAGACCTGACACATGCTGTTCAACTGGATCCAAATTCAGCAGGTGCACACCACGCTCTAGGAGTCGTTTACGATCGTATGGGGAACGTTCAGCAGGCAATGTTAGAATTCAATAAGGTCGCTGAACTTGATCCAGCCGATTCTCGTCCTCACCTGTACCTTGGTGAAAAGTATGCTAATAACGGCCAATTCCAACTAGCAATTTCTTCTTTTGCAAAAGTAATTAAAATGGACCCGAGCAACGTTGAAGCATTGAAGGACTATGCATTCCTGTGTCTTTCGCATGATCAAGATCGGTTGTGGCGAGATGCTAATAAAGCACTTGAGTCAGCAATCAAGATTCGACCCAATGATGCTGAAATTTTAATGAATTATGCCTATACACTTTACTTGAATAATGAATTTCAACGAGCTGTTGAGTATTACCAACGTTCTCTTGAAATCCGGCCAAATTGGGAAAAAACGCTCTACAATTTGGCCTTAGTATATGAAAGAACTGGCCAAAAAGGCTTAGCACTTCAGACATACGAAAAAGCTATTGAGATAGCGCCGAACAGTCGTCAGGGAATCAAAGCACTCGAGAAAATCAAAAAACTTAAAGGAAAAAATTAAATGTTAAGGTATTTGATGTTGATCTTATGGCTCTCGCTTTTCTTTGGTTTTGGTATCTTTGCCATAAGAGAAAGCGATTTATTACTTGACAAGGGAAAAATTGTTCTCAACGGTGAGATTTCAAAAGCTCTTGGGCAATATGATGATCATCTTAAGGGTATAGTTGAGTTTCTTGTTTGTTCCAAAGGTGGTAAGGAATATGAAAGTATTATTGTTGTTGACGAAGATCCAAAGGTAATTTTCGACATGGTTCTCTCTCTTGGTGTTAAAAGGGGAGTCCCTGCAACTTACAATGAAGATTCCCATCAAATGGTCGCGCCGAAAGGAACCGGATTTTTGATTGACGTCGAATGGATTATTGGCGATAAAAGGACAAAAGTTAGAGCGGAAGAGCTACTTTACAATATAAAAACGAAGAAGAAGATGCCATACGTAGCATGGATATTTTCTGGGTCGCGTCAAGTGTATGATCTAGAAAGTGATGACGAAGACAAACTAATTCCGCAGGCGTTCGTCAGCAATAGTATCGTTTCACTTCAGAATCTTGACGCGAGCGCCCTTTTTCAAGTACCATTGCCCGAAGCTGTTGAGAACACATACAGGAAAAACGATCAACTGCTTCCACCACTAGGTACAAAAGTAAAGCTGATAATTGAAATGAATCGAAGAGCGCATTTATACATTATGGTTAGTGGTAAGGTGCAAGGGGTTGGGTTTCGCTATTTCACGGAACGAAGTGCCAAGGGGCTGGACCTAGTCGGATATGTCAAAAATCTGCCGACTGGGCAAGTTGAAGTGGTTGCAGAAGGGAACAAACTAGAACTTGATCAATTTGTTCAGTTGGTAGAAAAAGGGCCAGCGATCGCGAAAGTTACCAATGTTAAGATCCAAGAACGCCCACTAAACGAACAATATAGGACTTTTGAAATTCGTTTTTAGAAATGCAAATTAAACAGTGAAAATTTCTCCACAAAAAATCCAGGAATTGATCGACCAACTGGACCCGTGTGGTATCCCCCAAATCAGGAATATCTATCAAGCGAGAAACCAGGTTACTAAACGGAGAAAAAAACTCGGGATCTTTTCCGGCTCCTTTAATCCAATGACAATTTCGCACGTCGAGATGATTGATGCGGCTCAGTACAGATTCAAGTTAGACGAAGTACTGTTGGTTTTAGCTAAGGCAAATGTTGACAAGGAAATTTTTGGCCTGTCGCTTGCCAAGCGGCTAATAACATTGTCATATTATGCTGAAAATCGAGACAACTTTTCGGTCGCCGTTTCCAGTCATGGTCGCTATATCGAAAAGGTTGAGGCACTTAAATCTGTCTTCCCAAGCGGAACAAAGTTCTGTTTTATCGTTGGATATGATACCTTTGTTCGCATCTTCGACTACAAATACTATGCGGATATGCATGCTGAGCTAGATCAACTTTTCGGCCAGTGTCGTCTAATTGTGGCAAATAGGGACAATCATGATGCCAAAGCCATCCGCAATTTTCTGTCGTTTCCGGACAGGCAGGTCTATGCAGACAAGATTGACTTAATCGGATTAAGTGATTTTCACGCAGGTGTGTCTTCAACGGATATTCGGTCGAGATTGGAAAATAGTCAATCAATATCTGATCTAGTTCCTGCTGAAATAACACAGTTAGTTATTGATTACTATCAAGAGACCATCAATCAATCCCAGATTCAAAGACCTTGACTAATCAGTTGATTTTTTACGTTCAGGAATCTCGTTATGCACACTGTGATCAGGCACTGCTATCAGAAATTAACTGATTATAGTACGGTGAAAATTGACAATGTCAAACTCCCGATTTTATCTCGGTTTTTTGATCAGATGACTAAATTGGTGGAACACTCAATCTCCTGTGGTTGAATTCCTTGATACTAAGGACACGTGATGTGAATAATGGGCGCATTGGTTTCGAGTTGATGACTTAAGTTAAATATACGTACTAAAGAATGTAAGATTCAAATCGCAACCAGTGGGAACTGGTGCTAATCCAAAAAAATTAGAAACGAGCATGTTTCCTTGGCCTTGACAGCATAACTTTGGAATTAGTCAAAATAGAAACATAAAAGTACAACAGGGAGAAAAAGCTATGGAGAATGGCAATAAAGTACGTCTTGGTTTTGTGGGAGCCGGTTACATGGGTCAACTAGCGCATATTGCTAACTATGCAACAATTAAAGATTGTGAGTTGGTTGCTTTAGCGGAAGGACGTGCTGAAACAGGAAAAGCAGTAGCCAAAAAGTACGGAATTCAAGAAGTTTACGTAGACCATCATACCTTGCTTGAAAAAGCCGAAGTTGATGCTGTTATTGGCATCATGGGGTTCCACTTTTTTTATTCATTAGTAAAGGATTTGCTATCCAGTGGCAAACACACTGCTACGGAGAAACCGATTTGCATCCAATCCGCATCGGCTCGACATCTAGTAGAGCTTGCTGATGATAATCAGCTTATCTATCAGGTTGGATACATGAAGCGCCATGATCCAGCAGCAAAAATTGTTCGTCAGACAGTATTAGACTGGAAAGCTTCTGGAGAAGCAGGCAACATGACATATGTTCGGATTGTAATGCCGTCTGGTGACTGGAATTATCAGATCGAACCACCAATCAACATGGGTGATTCTGCTGAGCAATACGAAGGTCAAACTGCAGAGACTGCACCAGAATGGATGGGTGATTTTGGACAACAGTATATTGGATTCATCAATTTTTATATTCATCAAGTAAATCTATTGCGTTACCTCATTGATGAGGATTATACAGTTGACTATGTGGACCCAAAATCCCGAGTGCTGGTAGCAATCTCAGAAAGTGGAGTCCCATGTACACTTGAGATGGCACCTTGTGGTCATAGAGATCGATGGGAAGAACATTACAGAATTGGTTTTGATGGAGGATTAATCCAACTGGATCTACCCGCACCAATGGCACGTCAACGGGCTGGTGATGTCACTATTTATAAAAACACTGGTTTTGGAAGCCAAGAATATGCGCAAGAAATCCGTCCTGTTCTCCCTCAGCATTGGTCTTTTCTGGAACAAGCACGACATTTTGTCGATTGCGTCAAGAATGGACAACCGACGATTTCTCCCGCTTTGGACGGTGTTAAGGACCTTGAGGTTTCCGAACAATACATCCGAAAGCTTATGTAGTACGACTTATTGTGGTAGTAGTACAGTTGCGTAGTTACCAAGTGCATTTTACGAGGAAACCAAGATTATGAAAAATGTATCATCTTATGCGGGGTTACAAGCTACCATTCGTGAGATGGAAACACCGCAGATCGAAACGTGGGAGAATGCTTACAGCGACACAGAGTACACCGTTGAGATTTCTAATCCGGAGTTCACAACAGTTTGTCCGAAAACAGGATTGCCTGATTTTGCAAGCATTAAGATCTCCTATGTGCCCAACAAGTGTTGTGTGGAACTAAAATCTTTAAAGGAATACTTCCATTTTTATCGTGATGTTGGAGTATTTCACGAACACGTCATAAACAAGATTATGGAAGATTTCGTTGCTTCTTGCAACCCACGTAAAGTTGATATTGAAGGGGATTTCAATATTCGTGGTGGTATTAAAACAGTGGTTCGTGCAAGTTACGCAAAGGATGATTAAATCCGTCATTTTTTTCGTTTTCCGTTGAGCCATTGTTCTAGAACCAGGAAAATGAGTGCCAAACCTAAAAAAAATTGAAACCGCTCCTCATAACGCACAATTTTTTTCTGTCTAAATTCACGCTTTTCAAGAGATGATAGATCTGCATATAATTCATCGATTTCTCTACCAGAAGGCGTGGCTTGATAGTAATTTCCGCCTGTTGTTAGTGCGAGATCTTGAAGCAGCCTATCATTCAACTTAGTAACGATCAAGCTTCCACTCTGCCCTCGTTTGTATCCCTCTAGCTTATTGTTTTTGGAAACAATTGGAATTGGCGCTCCATTCTCAGCTGATCCTAAGCCAATACAAAATATTCTAACACCTTGGTCACGTGCAACTTTGGCGGTTTCAATGGCTTCTCTTCCATGATCTTCACCATCGGAAAAGAAAATTAACACCCTATACTTCTCCTCGTCTTGATCAAAGACACCCATAGCTGTTTCCATAGCGTCACGGAATTCTGTTCCTCCTTGTGATATCGTGTCCACATCCAATGCCAACAGAAACGTTCGTAGAGCTTCATAATCAGTGGTGAGCGGACATTGAACAAAACTACTTCCAGCAAAGGCAATCAGCCCAACACGATCTCCGTTTAGTTTGCCAACTAGCTGAGAAATGCCATTTTTTGCTTTGAGAAGTCTATTCGGTTTAATATCCTCAGCCAGCATGCTAGTTGATAGATCGATAACGACAACTAAATCAGATCCCCTTAGCTTTATCGTTTGTTTGGTGGTTCCTATTTGTGGTTGGGATAGAGCGAAACTGAGGAAAAGATATGCTAATAGTAAAAACAGCAAACATATTTTTTGAATGCGGAAATCAATCCACTGGGTCAGGTGCGGCAGGAGATTAAAATGGCTAAACGTGCGATACAATTGTCGTTTACGAAAATAGCCAAAAACGACAAGCAGAGAGAGGGGAAAGATGAACCATACAAACGGCAATAGAGATGAATTACCAAATCTAATCCAGTTTAGCACAATATCGAACCTATCTATAGTAGTTTTTCGATCTCGTGTTTTAAAACGGAGTTCACACTCTTAGGCCAACGCGAGGCATCAACTATCTTAAAATTAAATTCATCTGTCATCTGATCAAACTCATTGAGAATTAGCGTCTGGTACTTTACAAAACTTTCGTACAAATCATCCGATAATCCGATATCCATACCCGCTTCCCAATAATTTATGCTTTTGCCTGATTCGAACATACGAAGAATCAAATCTTCGATCCCAATCTTGAGATATATCACTAGATCAGGTTCAATTGCAAAACCATAGACTTGACGAATCCATTCTGGATCTACCCCTCGTACATTATGCCGAGCGAATGCTGTATACATGTACCGATCTGCTAAGACAATGAACCCAGATTTCAATGCAGGAATAATCTGGTTCTCCAACCGATCGGCAAAATCAGCTGCGTATAAAACTGCGAATGTAATCTGATTGAGAGTATTACCCCTTTTTATTTGATCAATTGCTGGGCCTAGAAGAGGGGAACGTGTCCAGCCAGTGTTGATTACTCCATATCCTTTAACCTCTAACCATTCGGTTAAAATCTCTATTTGGGTTGATCTGCCTACACCATCTGTGCCCTCAATGACAATGAGTTTCCCAGATATATCACTAACATCTACATAAGGTAACCCATGTTTAAAAAAACTTTGGCTTTTCATCGTCAGCCTAGCCACTGTCATTGAACTTATATTTGGTGGACAATCGATTTCGTATCTTTCTCAACAAGCAGCTCTTTGGTTTCAGCTGCAATCATCCGTGGATGATACTGATCATAACCTTTCAGCTCATTTTTAACGTAATTTCTCATGATTTCTTGTTGTTTGTCAATAGGATTATCTCCATCAATAACAGTCAAACCGAATTCTTCGATCTGTTGGTCGTATTGACTCAAGACACGCGTCTGAAACATCTTGAAACTAGTTACAGGATCGTCAGATAACCCAACGTCCATTCCTGCCTCATAGGGTTTCAAACTTGCACGTCCGCTAAGAATACGGTTAATTGATACATCAATTGGAATTTTGAAGTAGAATGAAATATTTGGCTTAACAGCAAAGGAGTATAAATTTCTCACCCAATCAGAGTGCACACCACGAGCTACATCACGAGCATACGCAGTGTACACATATCGATCTGCCAATACAATCATCCCAGCCTGTAATGGTGGGATAATAACGTTTGCTAATCGGTCTGCGAAGTCAACAGCATGGAGGATACTGAATGTTGTCGGTGTCAGCAGATTTTTCTTTTTTCCTTTTTTTGTTGTTTTCTTGACTAGGTCAGACGAATTCCATTCAGTAAAAAAGACACTATAACCCTCTGAAATCAACCATTTATACAGGAGATCCAATTGCGTACTTTTGCCGGAACCGTCAATTCCTTCCACAATGAAAAGCTTTCCAGGATAAGGATGGTCTTCCATTAGATTAAGCATTTCGTATCCTAAAAAATTTCGAATTTCATAGATTGAGCTTCAGTTTAGGAGGTTGTTACCAAGTGTTGACGTGCCAAAACAGAAGCACCGATCACTCCTGCATCATCCCCCAATTTGGCGGTCGCAATTTCCACGCCGTCCATGGTATTCGGCAGAGCATATGCTACTGCAAATCTACGGATTCGCTCGATAAATTTATCATCTAAGGCTTCAACAACTCCCCCACCGAGTATAATCATCTCAGGGTTCAAGAAATTGACTACTGAAGCGACTCCGATTCCAAGATACTTGGCCGTGCGCCGCATTACTTTAATTGTTACTTTGTCACCCGCTGCCACTGCTTTTGCTAAAGTGCCACTTCGAATACTGTCAAGATTGCCGTCGTTCAGCTCTAAAATATGGCTCTTCTTGCCCCGTTTTAGGATGGCTCTGCGAATCCGTTTCGTAATTGCTATTCGGCTCGACATAGCTTCTAAGCATCCTGAATTACCACAATTACACTTTGGTCCACCTGCTTTAACAATGATGTGACCGATTTCGCCAGCTGTTTTGTTAGTACCATGAAAGAGTTCCCCATTCAAGACAATGCCACCTCCAATACCAGTTCCAACAAAAATTCCAACTAGGCTGCTGACTCCCTGTCCTGCACCGTGTGTAAATTCTCCCACAGTTCCAACGTTAACGTCATTATCGAGAAAAGTTGGGATATCAAGTCGATTTTCAAGTTCTTTTTTCAATGGAACATTATACCAATTGAGGTTAGGCGCGAATATAATAACGCCATCCTGTGGATCGAGTGGG
>Ga0066372_10000543_pt1 | contig 14189 bp, 12 predicted proteins | sample Knorr_S15_td_250_FD_77011 | JGI IMG/M metagenome (GOLD analysis project Ga0066372, IMG submission 77011) | Marine microbial communities from Southern Atlantic Ocean transect - Knorr_S15_td_250_ad_251m_LV_A | ecosystem: Environmental > Aquatic > Marine > Oceanic | place: Southern Atlantic ocean... | reverse complement strand
TCTTGTAAGGGGTGTCCTCAAGTCATGACTAACACCTGCTAGCATTAGTGTCCTTTGTTCCATAAATCTCTCTATTCTTTCTTGCATTTTAAGATATGCTTCAGCCGCTCTTCTGACTTCAGCTGCACCTGAAGGTTTCAAATCTTCTGTTTTCATTCCTAATCCAAATTGATGAGCTGCTTTTGAAAGTTTTTCAATAGGTTTAATTTGTTGTCTCATAAACATTATTGCTACGGACAATAGCAACAAAGAAGATATAACCATCCACACTAAAAAAATATGACTATTTGTTGCATATACATTTCTTCTCGGTAATAGGAATTGATAAAGTCCTTCTCCATCTTCAATCTGAACTATAACCTGTTTTTCTAGTGTATGAGCATCAATCCAAAAATTGCTTTCTAACCTCATTAATAATTCTTCACCTAGAGTATTTTCAACTAGATTTAGAGGTTTTGGGGCATCATCTTTAATTTTCTGATTTGGAATAAATGTAATGTTCATATTATAATAGTTCTTAGAAACTTCTTTTATTTTAGAAAAGTCTATAGTGTCCTTTATATCTAAAAAAGAAACAATTTCAGAAGCAACTGCGGAAGATAATTTTCTTGTAACAAGCTGCCAATGTCTGTCTAAAAAAACAAAAGTGAGTATTCCTTGAAGCAGAACTATCGGCACTATTATGATAAGAAGTGATCTTGAATAAAGACCCTCAGGCATAAATTTTTTTAAATTAGAAAAAAAGGAAGGAAATATTTTCATTATCTATCAGGTCTCAGTATATAACCCTTACCACGTACGGTTTGTAACCAGATTGGCATTCTAGGATCTTTCTCTATTTTTCGTCTAAGTCTATTAATTCCAACATCTACAGACCTTCCGGGTTCATCAACCCCCGCTAATTTTTCTCTATTCAAAGGCTGCCCAGGACTTTTAGCCAATGCTATTAAAAGATTCATTTCTCTGTCTGTTAAATACGTTCTTTCTCCTGATAGGGTCAGTTCTCTTTTTTCAATATTCAAGATGAAGTCTCCAAAATATATTTCGTTTTCAATGTTTTCTTCAATCGTTGACCTTTTTAAAACTGAAAGTATTCTCAATAATAGTTCTTTTGGATTGAAGGGTTTTGTTAGATAATCATCTGCTCCCAATTCTAATCCTTCTATCTTGGATTCTGTACCAGATTTAGCCGTTAAGAGTATAATTGGTGTCTGAGAATTATCACGTATTTCTCTAGTTAATATTAGTCCATCATCTCCAGGCATCATTATATCCAACACTATTAGATCAAACCTCATTAACTTAATTTTATTTCTAGCTTCCTCAGAGCCGCTTGCCGTAGATACAATAAATCCTTGTTTAATTAAATATTGTCTGAGAAGATTCCTAATCCTCTCATCATCATCCACGACAAGAAGGTTATAAGTTATATCTGAAATCATTTTGTCCTCTGGAAAATTATTCTAATATACTATCTAAAAGTTTGAAATAATTATGTTTACTTATTATCTACTATTGTATTAATTGATTAGGATTTATGGCATCATTTTATATTTAAATTTTTTTATGGAGATAGTTTTGAGTATTGATTCTATGGAAAATAGAGAAGGTTTTATATGGTTTGATGGGGAATTGATTGAGTGGAATAAAGCTCAATTACATTTATTAAGCCATGGATTGCACTATGCTAGCTCAGTTTTTGAAGGAGAGAGATCTTATTCAGGAAAGATATTTAAGTTAAAGGAACATACCGAAAGACTATTTGATTCTGCCAGACAATTGGATTTGAGAGTTCCTTTTTCTATTCAAGAAATTAATGACGCTTGCTACCAAACGTTGAAAAAAAACAACTTAAATGATGCATATGTGAGGCCAATTATCTGGAGAGGGGCCGAAACAATGGGCGTTTCTGCTCCAAATTCAAAGATTCATTGCGCTATAGCAGTTTGGGAATGGCCTTCCTATTTCAGTCCAGAAGACAAGCTTAAAGGAATAAGATTGACTCTATCGGACTGGAAAAGACCATCTCCAGAAACTATCCCTTGTCAAGCTAAGGCTGCTGGTCTTTATATGATCTGTACTCTTTCTAAGCAAGCGGCTGAATCAAAAGGTTATGACGACGCTCTTATGCTTGATTGGAGAGGTCAAGTAGCTGAAGCAACAGGAGCAAATATTTTTTTTATGAAGGAAAAAGAGATTCATACCCCCTTGCCGGATTGTTTTCTGAACGGAATTACTCGTAGAACAGTTATAGGTATTGCAAAAGAAAAAGGTTTTAAAGTTATCGAAAGAAAGGTTGAGTTAGAAGAATTAGATAATTTTGAGCAATGTTTTATTACAGGGACAGCTGCCGAAGTAACTCCAGTTTCTGTTATAGATGATTACTCTTTCTTTGTTGGAAACGAAATAAAAGAATTATCAGATACATACATCGATTTAGTCAATAATTGGAATGGAGAATAATCCGTTTACACAGTCTGCTTTACCCATTTTGAGTCTTTCTTAAAATGTTCTTTTTTCCAGAATGGGGCATTTGTTTTTAGATAATCGACAACAAATTGATTAGCTTTATAGGATTCCTTTCTATGATCAGAACATGTTACAACCATAACAATTGGTTCATTTGGATATAATTTTCCATATCTATGTATTAGATAACAAGCCTTTAAATCCCATTGTGCTTTGGCTTGATTCAAAGTTGATAGAAAAATTTTCTTTGCCATTTCATCATAATGTTCTATTTCCATAAATTGTAACTTATCATCTGAATATTCTCTTACAGAACCAATAAAAGAAACCATAGCTCCTGCCACTACTCTAGCTCTTATTTTTTCTACTATTTCTTTAGGATTAAATATTTCTTCTTGTATTATGACCTCAATCAATTTTTAACCCCCTGTTACAGGAGGAAATATAGCTATTTCTTGGCAGTCTTTAAAATTAAAATCATTGCCGACATACTCTTGATCGCATGCAACATGAATCTTATTTATGTCATTCAATGCGTGATTATACTCTTCACCCAATGTGGTTAAATAAAACAAAAGTTGTTCGATAGTTGAGATATTATCTGGAATATCAACTTTCTCTGTTTTTTTTCCTATTATTTCTCGTATTTTGGCGAAATAAATTATTTTCACACCTTTTCCTTCTTATAAAAACTTACAACCTTACAAATATAATTAAATCCTGTAAAAATCGATAAAATACTAGCTAACCAAATAAAAATTACACCCACGATAAGTGGCAAATTATTAATCCAAATAGGAAAATTTAAAATTGGGAATGAAAGAAACAGCAGTAATGATGACACTGCTATTAATTGACTGGCTGTTTTCCATTTTGACAATTTAGTAACCTCGAGAATTAAATCGTTGGATTTTAGACTTTCTCGCAATCCTGAAACAAGTATTTCTCGAAATATTATAATTATAGAAGGAAAATAAATAAGTATGTGATTAAAATTAATTAATATAGGAACCAACGTAAGAATAACTAGGAGTTTATCGGCTACAGGATCTAGGATTCTTCCTATCTCACTTTCTTGACTCTTTTTTCTCGCAATCCATCCATCTAAGAAATCTGAAAGGGCCGCTAAGATAAAGAGAATAAAGGAAACGAAATAAACTATTTTAACATCAAGCAATAAAAAATCAGACCTACCCATAAAAATAAAACAGGGGATAAATATTGCAATAAAGATTCTGGAAAATGTAAGTATATTTGCTAGCATAGTGCTTTATTAAATTAATTTAATTCATTAAACCAGTTATAAATGTTTTCAGCAGTATTTTTTGAGATTCCTTCAACATGAGTTAATTCCGAGATTTTGGCTTTTCCAACAGCCTTAGCCGAGCCAAATGAATTTAGTAATGCTCTTTTTCTTTTGGTCCCTATTCCTGGTATTTCATCTAGAGGGTTAAACATAATGGCTTTATTTCTTTTCAATCTATGGGTTCCTATAGCAAACCTGTGAGCCTCATCACGTAATCTTTGTAGATAAAATAGCACTGGGTCATTACTTTTGAGTATGATCTTTTCTTTATTTGAAAGATGAAATGTTTCATTTCCATCATTCCGTTTTTTTCCTTTAGAAATTCCAACTATTTCAATTTTTTCTATTTTAGTATCTTTAAGAGCTTTCTTTACCATGCTGACTTGACCGGTACCACCATCAATTATTATGAGATTAGGAAAATCTAAGTCATCAGAATTTTTATTTTTTAATCTTAGAAATCTTCTGTAGAGCATTTCATACATCATTCCAAAATCATCATTACTTTTAGCATTTTTAATATTAAATTTCCTGTATTGTTTTTTTTTAAAACCTTCTTTGTCCGCTACAATCATTGCCCCTGTTGAGTGCGATCCTTGAATATGACTATTATCATAAACTTCTATTCTTCGAGGTATTTTTTCTAAATTAAGGACCTCTTTAAGACTTCTCATGTTGTCAAAATTTGATATTATTTCTTTCATATACCTTTTAAGGGCTTGTTTTGAATTATCTAAAGCATGTTCTATTATTAGTTTTCTTTCTCCCTTTTGAGGAACCATAACTCTAATATTTCTATTATATTTTTGTGTTAAAACTTTTTCTATGATTTTACTGTTTCTGAATTTATTACTTACAAGAATTAGCTTAGGAGCAGTTTTATTCGAATAAAATTGGGATATAAAGGACTCTAATATTTCATCTTTATCCAAACCGTTAATGTTGTTTATAAAAAAAGGCTTATTTCCCATATTCTTCCAGGATCTAAAAAAGAAAACTTGTATACAAGCTATTTTACTATTCTGATCGATTGCAAAAACATCAGCTTCTTTAAGATTTTTTGGATTAATGCTTAAGGATATTCCAAGATTCGATAGAGCTATTATTCTATCTCTATAATATTTGGCTTTTTCGTAATCAAGCTCATCTGAGGATTCTCTCATCTTTTTGGCAAGTTTCTTTTTTATTCCCTCAGACTTTCCGTTGAAGAAAAATTTCGCTTCTTCGACTGATTCCTCATAATCTTTTTTAGATATTTCATTTGTACACGGACCTGAGCATTTTTTTATTTGAAATAATAGACATGGCCTTTCTCTGTTTTTAAAATAAGAATCAGAACATGTTCTTAAAAGAAAGGTTTTTTGAAGAATATTTATTGCTTTGAATGCTGATCCCTCCATTGCATAGGGGCCAAAATAATCTCCTTTTTCCTTCTTTTTTCCTCTATGCTTTTTAATACGAGTTGGTAAGAAGTTTTTAGTAAAGTGAATATAAGGAAAGGATTTATCGTCCCTCATTAGTACGTTATATTTAGGTTTATGAAGTTTTATCAAATTTACTTCTAGTAGAAGAGCGTCTTCTTCATTTTCTGTTAGTGTAAATTCAACATCCTTAATCAAGCTAATCATTTTAGTAATACGATTATTATGACCGCTCTTTCTTCCATAGCTCTGTAGTCTTTTTTTTAGATTCTTTGCTTTGCCAACATATAAAACTGAATTATTTTTCCCCATCATTCTGTAGACTCCTGGCGAATTAGGAATAGTGTGTGTTGTTTTATTTATTATTTCCTGCCCAATCATGATTTAATCTTTAATATCTAATTATAAAAGTTAATATTATTGCATTTTACTGTAAATTTTAATTGTGGATAACTCTGTTGAAAAATACAGTGATTTTTTAAATTTTTTTTTTTTTTATTTCGCATTTAATAAATTAAAAAATTAAATTTTACCTAAATACTTGATTTTGTTATATTTTTTTATAATACTAATTTAAAATAAGAAAAAGTTTAATTCTAGCTCCTTAAGGCCTAGATTTAGGGAAAAAATAGACCTAAAAAAAATTACTGATATGAAAGTAAATATACTTTTAATACACATTAAATTTTAAGTTACTGAAAATAAAAGATTATTTATAATTTTATTCTTTATAAATTTTACTTTTTTTAACTTCCCATTTTAAGTGTTCACCTCCGTCTAACGTAATCATCTGCCCTGTGAATGAATAGGAAAAAATTATGAAATCAACCGCCATATTTATTTCTTCCAGATTTGGTCCTTTTCGAAGTGGAAGAGACTGAATTTGTTTAATAAAATCATTATTTGTTTGTCTTGAATTTTTTAATGTAGGGCCCGGTCCCAATGCACATACTCGAACCTTAGGGCTAAAGGTTTGAGCAAGAGTTTTAGTTAAATACCATAAAGAATTTTTAGATGCATAATATGAAATAAAATCGGGTCTATTATTTAGAACACCTTGATCAACAATATTTATTATTATACCTGACTCATTTTTTGAGAGTGAATTGTAGAAATATTTTGATAAAAATAATGGAGCTTTAACGTTAATTTCTATATTCCGATTCCAATCGTATTCTTTTAATTTAGCAATATTATCTCTCTCAAAAATTGAAGCGTTGTTAATTAATAAACTTAAGTCCCCATATTTTTTTTTAATTCTTGGAATAAGCTCTTTAACATGTTTTTCCTTACTTAAATCTGCCTTTATTATTTCTGCAGACCCCCCTAATTTAATTATTTTTGATCTTAATTGAATAGCTGCTTTTTTATTAGTATTAAAATGGATTATGACATTCCATCCGGATTTTGCTAGATGTTTTGATATAGATGCGCCAATCCTTTTTGCCCCACCTGTTACCAATGCTGTACCAGTCTCAGTGCTTTTACTATCCTTTTTTATCAAAATTATTTCCTTTTTCTTCTCTTTTGGTTTGAAGAATTTCTAATCATTGGGTCGTTAAAGAATTTTAAAGATGTTTCTTCCAATCTCCTAATTTCGTCTCTAATTTTTGTAGCATTTTCAAAATCTAAATCTTCGGCAAATCTTATCATTTTCTGGTTTAGTTCTTTTAAGTGACTTTCTAGATTATTTCCCATTAATATATCATCATCAAAAAATTCTGGGGTTTCTATTGAAATATGATCTTTTGCATACACACTACTAAGAATATCTTTTATATTTTTCTTAATAGAACGAGGACTTATACCGTTTTTTTCATTATATGATTTCTGTATTTCTCTTCTTCTTTCTGTTTCATTAAGGGCTCTTTCTATAGAGCCAGTCATTTTATCGGCATATAATATTACCTTTCCATCTATATTTCTCGCAGCTCTTCCGATTGTCTGAATTAAGGATGTTTCAGATCTCAAGAATCCTTCTTTATCAGCATCTAATATAGCCACTAATGAACATTCAGGTATATCAAGCCCTTCTCTTAGTAGATTTATTCCTACCAAAACATCAAATAGACCACTTCTAAGGTCCCTTAATATTGCAATCCTTTCTAGAGTATCAATATCAGAGTGCAGATAACGAACTTTGATATTTTGTTCGTTCATATATTCAGTAAGGTCCTCAGCCATCTTTTTTGTTAAGACAGTTACAAGTACTCTTTGACCCTTTTTGGATACTTGATTACATTCGAAGATCAAATCATCTACTTGATTAGTGGCAGGACGAACAATACACTTAGGATCCATCAATCCTGTGGGACGTATTATCTGTTCTACAAAAGACCCCTCAGTTTCATTCAGTTCCCAAGGACCAGGAGTAGCAGATACAAAAACGCTTAAGGGTCGCATTGCATTCCATTCCTCAAATTTTAGAGGTCTGTTGTCGATACATGAGGGCAATCTAAATCCATATTCTGATAGAGTAGATTTCCTATTAAAATCCCCTCGATACATTCCCCCTAACTGAGGAACTGAGACGTGACTTTCATCTACAAAAATTAGTGCATTTTCTGGAAGATACTCAAATAATGTAGGTGGTGGTTCCCCAGGTTTCCTCCCGGTTAGATATCTTGAATAATTTTCAATCCCAGAACAAATTCCGGTGACTTCCATCATCTCAAGATCAAAATTAGTTCTTTGTTCTAGCCTTTGCATTTCTAGTAATTTATTTGATTCTTCGAGCTCTTTTAATCTCTTCTGAAGATCTTTTTTTATTTCTTTTGCTGCTTGTTGAAGGGTAGGGCGGGGAGTGACATAATGAGAATTTGCGTATAACTTTATGTGATCAAGATCTCGAGTTTTTTTTCCTACAAGAGGATCATATTCTCCAATATTTTCTACCACTTCGCCCCATAAAGATATTCTCCATATTCTATCTTCCAGATGAGCAGGCCAAATTTCAATAGAATCGCCTCTTACTCTAAAGGTACCGCGAGTGAAGTTCGTATCGTTTCTTTCATATTGAAGGTTTACAAGTTTTCTAAGTATTTGCTCACGGGAGAGCTCATCATCTTTAGAAACGAATAGAGTCATATTTGAGTAGGTTTCTACAGAACCAATGCCATAGATACATGATACCGAACAAACTATTATAACATCATCCCTTTCTAAAAGGGATCGTGTTGCAGAGTGCCTTAACCTATCTATATGTTCATTGATAGATGAATCTTTCTCAATATAGGTATCAGTTTTTGGAACATATGCCTCAGGCTGATAATAATCGTAGTATGAAACAAAATATTCAACTGCATTTTCGGGGAAGAAATCTTTGAATTCCCCATATAATTGGGCAGCTAACGTTTTATTTGGTGCTAAAACTAGCGCTGGTTTTTGTGTTTTCTCAATAATTTTTGCCATCGCAAAGGTTTTACCAGATCCTGTTACCCCCAATAGAACTTGTGATTTTTCATTTTTATTAATGCCATTTACTAGCGATTTAATTGCTTCAGGCTGATCGCCAGCAGGATTAAATTCTGAAACTAATTTAAACTTTATTCCAGCTTCGAGTTCTTTTTTAGGTAGATTATTCCCTATAAGTGCATTTCCCCATAAAGGGTCTATATCTGGTTCTGGAAAAGAATTTACCATATTCAAGTTAGTTCTTCGCAGAATTCCTTAATTCTCTTGCATGCTATCTTTAAATTTTCTAATGAAGTTGCGTAGGAGATTCTGAAATAAGGAGAAAGACCAAACGCTTCACCTGGTACAACACTGACTAATTTTTCTTTTAGTAGTAACATTGAAAAAATACTATCATTCTTGATGATTGAACCTTCTTTATATTTCTTTCCTATAATTCCCAAACATGATGGATAAACATAAAATGCTCCTTTAGGTTCTAAACATGTAATTCCTTTGCAATCATTTAATGATTTAACTATATAGTCTCTTCTTTCTTCAAAAGCAGTTAACCATTCTTTCAAAAAATCATCTGAACCGTTTAAAGCTTCAACCGCTGCCCATTGACTTATTGAGGAAGGATTAGAAGTAGATTGCCCCATGAGTTTTCTCATAGAATCAATAATTTCTTTTGGAGCTCCACAATACCCAATTCTCCATCCTGTCATTGAGTGAGATTTAGAAACCCCATTCATTGTTAGTGTTCTAGAAAATAAATCTTCATGAATTTGAGCAATTGTTACAAACTCTTCGGAGTTTTTATATAAAATATGTTCGTATATATCATCGGATAATATGAAGACTTCCTTATGTTTTTTTAATACCTCATAAATTTCCGTAAGCTCTTCTTTTGAATAAACTTCACCTGTGGGATTAGAAGGGGAATTGAGTATCAACCATTTTGTTTTTTTAGTAATTGCCCTTTCAAGGTTCTCCGGTTTCATCTTAAAGTTATCTTCTTCAGAAGCTTGAATAATTATTGGCTTTCCTCCCCCCAGTCTGACTATATCCGGATAACTTACCCAATAAGGAGAAGGAATTAGCACTTCATCACCTTTGTTTAAAGTTGCATGCATAGCGTTGTAAATTATTGCTTTACCTCCTGGCGCAACGGAAATATTTTCCTTTGCATACTCAAGACCATTATCACGAGAAAACTTGTTAATTATTGCCTCTTTTAGTTCATCTATTCCATCAACGGAGGTATATTTAGTTTCACCATTTTGTATTGCTTTAATTGCCGCCTCCTTGATGTGTGTAGGTGTATCAAAGTCAGGCTCACCAGCACTTAAACTGATAACATCCTTTCCTTCTCCCTTTAATTCTCTAGCTAATTGAGTCATTAACATAGTCGCAGAAGGTGGAATATTTTTAAGATTATTAGATAGTTTTATTGACATTATAATCACCAAACAACAAAAGTGGCACAAAATATGACGAATATTGTAAATATGCAATAAACATTCGATCTTTATGATCATTATAACGCATGTTACGATCTTTACTAATAAGGGATCTGTTTATTTTATGAACGAAGAATATAAAAAAGAACTTGGCGCCGTAGAAACGGTAAAAAGAATCTGGGGTAATTATGCCTCTGGATTATCGGGATATTTGTATCTTGCTCTTTTTTGTAATGCGATTGTTGCTATCAGCACTCCAGCATTACCCGAATTAATTAGGAGAGTGATAGATGATATCTTTATTGGCAAAGATCAAAACATGCTTATAATTTTACCAGTTGTTGCAGTTATAATTATGTTAATTAGAGCTATTGGTACTTATGGCGCAAATGTTTCTATTAATGTTATAGGGCAAAGGTTAGTAGGGTCATTACAAGAGGATTTGTACAATTCATTGTTGAAGGCGGATCTCGCTTATATTAATTCAGTTCATTCTGCGAGATTCATTTCAAATTTTACAGCAGACTCTACAAAATTAAGAGAAACAATGTCTTCTGTAGTTGTAAATTTATCAAGAAACATTTTAATGGTTTTAGGTCTTATGGGGTATTTATTTTGGGTTGAGCCCAATCTAGCAGTAATTTTTATCTTAGTCCTGCCCCCGGCAGCAATTGGTCTTAGAATATTAGGAAGGAAACTGAGGAAAGCTATTAGACAAAGCTTGGAGGAGATTGGTACTCTTTCATCACTGGTATCTGAAACTTTAAGAGGAATGAGAATTATAAAGGCATATAGAAAAGAAAATATTTATTCTGAAAAGGCAATAAAAATTATCAAAAAGGTTGTTTCTTTGTCTATGAAAGGTGTAAGAGCCCGATCAGCTTCAGCTCCAATTATGGAAATGGTAACGGGTTTTGCGATAGCTGGAATTATTTATTATTCCGGAAATAAATCGATTGACGGAAGTATGAGTGTAGGAAGTTTTATGGCCTTTACTACCGCTGCTGGTTTGTTATATGATCCTCTAAAGGCAGTAGCTAACCTACAAGCTATGCTTCAAGAAGGAGTTGCTGCTTCTCAAAGATTATTTCCTATATTGGATAATAATCCAACAATAGTTGATAACCTGAAAACGAAAGAAATTATTGATTCTAGAGGAGAACTAGAATTTGTGAATGTGTCTTTTTCCTACCCTAATACTTACCAATATGTATTGAAAAATGTTTCTTTAAGAATAACGCCCGGTGAAACAATCGCCTTAGTAGGCCCATCCGGCGCAGGAAAATCTACTCTTTTAAATTTGGTGCCTAGATTTTACGATTCAACAGAGGGTATGGTAAAAATTGATAAGATTGACGTAAAAGATCTTTCTCTAGAATCCGTACGTGATTCTTCATCATTAGTTACTCAAGATGCACTAATTTTTGACACTTCAGTAAGAGAAAATATTATGTTTGGAGCTAAAGGTGTTGATGAAGATGTATTCATGTCAGTATGCAAAGAAACCTTGGTTGATGAATTTGTGAAAGAATTTCCTGATGGATATGAAACTGTAGTAGGAGAAGGAGGGGTTAAAATTTCTGGAGGACAAAGACAAAGAATTGCGATAGCAAGAGCTATGATAAAGGATTCTCCAATATTGTTGCTGGATGAAGCAACCTCATCATTGGATAGCGAATCAGAACAAAAAGTTCAAATCGCTCTTCGAGCGTTACTTAAAGAAAAAAGTGCTCTTATAATTGCCCATCGTCTTTCTACCGTGCGAGATGCTGATATGATATATGTATTTGACAAAGGGCAGATTGTTGAAAAGGGAAAGCATGAACAATTATTAGATAACAAGGGACTTTATTCTCTCTTGTTTAAGACTCAGTTTCCGGAGAATGCTATTGAATAAAAGATTATGGATTTATTTATTATCAAATGCCTTTTCAATTTTTATTAGACTTGCCCATTCCACAAATAGGTGGGAACATTTTAATTATGAGCTCCCTAAGAAATATTGGTTGAATAACAAACCTTTTATTTGGATTCATTGGCACGGTCAGAGTTTGATGCTACCAAGATCTTGGGATCATTCTTCGCAAAAGCTTTTTGCTTTGGTTTCTAAACACGGTGATGGAGAATTAATAGCTAATACTCTAAGCCGACTTCAAGTTAAATTAATTAGAGGAGCAGGAAATCTAGATAAACTAGGGATTAAAGAAAAAGGTGGTAAGGCCGCACTGAGATCCATGATTAAAATCTTGGAAGATGGAAACTCTGTGTCATTTACAGCTGACCAGCCTCCTGGTCCTGGTAGGTTAGCAGGAAATGGGGCAATTATCTTAGCTAAACTATCTGGATGTCCAATTGTACCTGTTGCAGCTACTACTTCAAATCGATACGAATTCACAAGTTGGGATAAATTTACTATGCATTTACCTTTTGGAAAAGGGGCAGTTATTTGGGGAGATCCTATTTTTGTGTCAAAGAATGCTACAAAGGAAGAGGTAGAAAATAAAAGAAATTTACTAGAGGATTCACTTAACGAGCTAACAATAAAAGCTAACAAAGTTGTAGGAAAAAAATAAGATGCCGTTCTCAGTTAAAATTTATCGTTTCATTTCTATCTTAATTGTTCCCTTTACAAATTTTTTTCTATTTTTAAGAGTTTTAAGAAATAAAGATGATAAATCACGTAAAAAAGAAAGATTTGGGATTTCAAAAATACAAAATAATAACAATGACATTATATGGTTTCATGCTGCAAGCGTTGGGGAGACGTTATCAATATTACCAATCGTAAAGATTTTAAGTGAAAATCAAAGTAATATCCTAATTACAACTGTCACTCAAACTTCATCTTCAATAATTTCAAAAAGATTCCCTAAAAGTGTAGTTCATCAATATGTTCCATTTGATAGTCCCTTGTATATCAAAAGATTTCTCTCAAATTGGAATCCTAAAATTGCTATTTTTATTGAATCCGAAATTTGGCCAAACTTAATAATAGAAACTAAGAAAAATAAAACAGCTATTATTCTTGCTAATGCAAGGATTACAAAGAAATCATTTGGAGGTTGGTCAAGATTCCCGGCCTCTATTAAGTATTTATTATCTTTATTTGACACAACAATTGCACAAGACAGGAAAACTTTAGAAAGATTAATCGAACTTGGGTCTGAAAAAGTTAAGTTTTTTGGCAATTTAAAACATGATTCAGAAAAACTACCTTTTGATTCAAATAAACTAAAATCTTTAAGAGAATCTGTTGGCAATAAAGATATTTTATTGGCTAGCTCAACACATAAGGGAGAAGAAGAAATTATTTTTTCAGCTTATAAGGAACTTAACAACCCAGAAAGGGATTTATTGCTTGTTATTGCTCCAAGACACCCAGAAAGGGGCAAGGAAATAGGTAAAATAGCAGATAATTTTGGTTTCGATGAAAGTGATATAGTGTTTAGGTCAGAAGGAAAGTTACCTAAAGATAATTCCAAACTATATATATATGATACGATTGGAGAGTTAGGTGAAATATATGAAATATCCGAATATGTAATTATGGGAGGTTCATTTGTCACCAAAGGCGGTCATAATCCTATAGAACCTGCAAAATTTAGGACAGCAATATTTTCGGGACCACATTATTTCAATTTTGAAAGCGAATACGAAGGTTTAATTGAATCCAAAGCAGCAAAAATTTTTAAGGATAAAATTGATATAAATATATTAAAAGATAAAAGCGAGATTCATAATATGGCGTTAAATGCCGAAAATTATAGTATATCTTCAGGAGGGGTGTCTGATCTAATAATAAAAGAGATAAAGATGCTTATGAAGAAAAATGCGTAGCCCAGAGTTTTGGTGGAAAAGAACTAACAAAGTTATTTCCTTGTTAAACTTTATTCCTAATACAATCGTTAATTTAAAAAATTTATTTATTAATCCATATAGGCCCAATCTCAAAGTTCTGTGTGTTGGAAACTTTACTATAGGCGGCGCTGGAAAGACACCCATGGTCAGATTCTTAAGAAAGCTATTGGAGAAAGAAGGTATTAGTTGTGCTGTTATGTTGAGGGGATATAAGGGATCAAAGGCTGGCCCATTGACGGTTGATATAAAGACACATTCTTATAAAGAAGTTGGAGATGA
>Ga0066372_10000542_pt1 | contig 14191 bp, 15 predicted proteins | sample Knorr_S15_td_250_FD_77011 | JGI IMG/M metagenome (GOLD analysis project Ga0066372, IMG submission 77011) | Marine microbial communities from Southern Atlantic Ocean transect - Knorr_S15_td_250_ad_251m_LV_A | ecosystem: Environmental > Aquatic > Marine > Oceanic | place: Southern Atlantic ocean... | reverse complement strand
TAGTATATAAAATATTTTATTAATCAATAATTTATATTTATTATCTAATGTATAATATAACTCTATCCCATGTACATTCCGCCATTGATACTAATAGTTTGCCCAGTTATATAGGCTGCTCTATCTGAGGATAAAAAGTCGACTACCGATGCAATTTCGTCAACCTCACCAAGTCTTCCTAAGACAATATGCTTCAATATTGATTTGTGAATTTCTTCGCTTAATGCATCGGTCATATCTGTTTTAATAAATCCAGGCGCTACAGCGTTTACCGTAATTCCTCTAGATCCGACTTCTTTTGCTAAAGAGCGAGTAAATCCGATCATTCCCGCTTTGGTTGCCGCATAATTTACTTGTCCGGCATTGCCTGTTAAACCTACCACGGAACTAACATTGATAATTCTTCCATATTTTTCCTTCATCATTGCACGTAAACAAAGCCTAGTCATACGAAACATTCCGCTTAAATTTGTATTTATCACATCCTCCCATTCTTCATCCTTCATTCGCATAAGTAAATTATCCTTTGTAATCCCTGCATTATTAATAAGTATATTTGGAGAATTTATATCTTTAATGTTATTTTCAAACTCTTTTACTGAAGATTTGTCCGCAATATTTAGTGTTAACCCTTTTCCGGCAAAATTATTTTCGGAAAAATCATCAGATATCTTTTTTACTGAATCTTTAGTTGTGGCTGTTGCTATAACATATGCTCCTTGTTTTGCAAACCTATAAGCAATTGCTTTACCAATACCTCTGCTAGCCCCTGTAACTAAAACAACTTTATTTTTATAAGCGTCGTTCATTAGAATTTTAAAATAGTGAGTTTTCAAGCGAGACTTGATCATGGATTGAAAATAATTCAAAAGAATTTTCTATTCTTTTAATAAGACCACAAAGGACTTTCCCGGGGCCGCATTCAATAATTCTAGTAACACCTAATGAATTTATTTCTTTAATAGAGTCAACCCAGCGTACTGGTTTATATAGCTGCTCAAGAAGAACTGGTTTTATTTCGTCTGCTCTTATTTTTATTTTCGCATCTACATTTTGTAAAACTGGTATTTCTGGATCACTAAATGTTACGGTATTAAGGAATTGAGAGAATTCATCAGCAGCATTTCTCATTAATAAGCAATGCGAAGGCACACTAACGGGTAATAGTATTGCTTTTTTTGCGCCAGCTTCTTTTGCCATCTTAATAACTCGTTCAACTGCAATTCTGTGTCCTGATATAACTATTTGTCCTGGTGAATTATAATTTGCAGCTGAGACAATTTCACCTTTTGAAACATCGGCGCAAAGTTCCTCTAAAATTTTGTCATTTAAACCAAGTATTGCAGCCATTGCTCCCGTATTAGGAGGCACAGATCTTTGCATAGATTTAGCACGTTCTGAAACTAAACTTACTGTCTCTTCGAAAGTTATAACTCCTGCACATAAAAGCGCAGTATACTCGCCAAGACTATGGCCTGCTAAAACAGTTGGAGGAAATTTTGATTTCTTTTTCCATAAAAGCCATGAAGCATAGGATGTTAAAAGTATTGCAGGTTGTGTAATTTCAGTTTGATTAAGTTTCTCTTTTGGCCCTTTAGAAATTATTTCCAATATATTGTATCCTAAAATTTCTGATGCGATATTAAATATTTTTTTAATTTCCGGGTCTAATGAAATTATATTATCCATCATTCCAACAGACTGAGAACCTTGCCCAGGAAATACAATTGCTAAATTTACCTCGTTACTCGTCATGAAAGATTATTTTTAATATTGTAAAAGGACAGCTCCCCAAGTGAAGCCACCACCGAATGCAGGCAATAATAACTTATCATTGTCTTTAATCCTTCCGTCATTAACTGCAACATCAAGAGCAAGAGGGATTGATGCAGCTGATGTATTACCATGTTGATCAACAGTTACTACTACACGATTCATTGGCATATCTAGTTTTTTTGCCATAGCTGAAATTATTCTGGTATTTGCTTGGTGCGGGACTAACCAATCAATCTCAGTACTTTTCATTGAATTAGCTTTTAGGGTTTCATCAACAATATCACCCAATGTATTAACTGCAACCTTAAATACTTCATTTCCTTGCATTTTAATAAATGCTTGATTTGATTTAACTAAATCATAGCGTGAAGAAATACCCGCAGGGACTGACAAAAGTTCCTGGTAAGCGCCATCAGCATGAATGTGAGTTGATAAAATACCAGGATTATTACTTTTTTCTAAGATAACAGCACCAGCGCCGTCACCAAATAGAACGCATGTATTCCTGTCTTTCCAATCAATAATACGACTCATTGTTTCTGAGCCTACAACTAACGCACATTTTGAATTACCGCTTTTTATAAATAAGTCTGCAACATGTAGCGCATATATAAAGCCGGTACAGACGGCCTGTAAATCAAATGCAGGGCAGCCATGAATATTTAGTCGTTGTTGCAATAAACAAGCGGTACTTGGAAAAATAACATCTGGAGTAGTTGTGGCAACAATAATTAAATCAATATCGCCTCTCTTTTTACCTGCCATTTTCATAGCAGCTCTAGATGCTCTTTCAGCAAGGTCGCAAGTTGTTTCATCTTCACGAGCATGATGCCTTTTTTTAATTCCTGTTCTAGAGCTTATCCATTCATCAGTTGTATCTACTATTTTTTCCAAATCACTATTTGTTAGTATTTGCTCGGGTAAATACGATCCAGTCCCTATTATTTTTGAGTAGTTCAAATATTTTTACCTATTAATTAATAATTGTTCCAATTTCTCACTAATTCTTTCCGGTATATTATTTTTTACTTCAATTATCGCTTCATCGATAGCTGTTGCAAAAGAGACTCTTTCAGCTCGGCCATGACTCTTAATAACAATACCACGTAAACCAAGAAGTGATGCGCCATTATAACGCTTAGGATCTATCTTTTGTTCTATTGATTTTAATATAGGCATTGCAATTAGAGCTGTAAATTTTGAATAGATATTATTTTTAAATGCTTTTTTCACATGGTATTGCAGAAAATCAGCGACGCCTTCACTTGTTTTAATAGCAACATTTCCGACAAAACCATCACATACTATTACGTCATAATTTCCTGAATATAAATTATTACCTTCAATATAACCAACATAATTTAAATTACTTTCTTCAAGTAATGTAGCGGCCTGTTTAACACGATCATTTCCTTTAATATCTTCTTCCCCAATATTTAATAATGCAATAGTTGGATTGCTTTTATTTTTAATCGCTTTAGTTAATTGAGCACCCATAATCGCAAATTGAAATAATTGTTCTGAGCTAGAATCAACGTTAGCACCTAAGTCAAGAACATGCGTATACCCATTTTTTCCAGGTAAAGTTGTACAGATCGCGGGCCTATCTATCCCGGGTAGCATTTTTAATACAAATCTTGCGGTTGCCATAAGTGCGCCAGTATTACCAGAGCTAACACAAGCTTTTGCATGACCATCACGAACCAACTCAACAGCAATTCTCATAGATGATTCCTTCTTATTGCGTAATGCTTGTGATGGAGATTCATTCATTGTTACAACTTCAGGAGCATGCGAAATTGTAATTCTTTCATTATCTCGAGAGTTATGTTTTTTTATTTCTTCGTGAAGAATATCCTCCTTACCAACTAAAATTAGATTAAGTTTTTTATGTTTGTTAAGAGAAAAAAGAGCAGCAGGTATTATTTCGGATGACCCAAAGTCTCCACCCATTGCATCAATTGCTATTGTTAAACCTAATGACATATAACAAACCAGCGAAGTTTTACTTGGAAGTTATTGTTAAAATGAAACAAATGTTTATTCTGTATCTTCTTCTGTTTCTGATTTTGATTTGACTTCAACTACCTTGTTGCCCTTATAGTAACCATCTTGCGTGATGTTATGGCGTAAATGCACTTCTCCTGTAGCTGATTCAACAGATAGCGCACGCGAAGTCAAAGCATCATGTGAGCGACGCATACCTCTTCTTGAAGGTGATTTTTTTGATTTTTGAACGGCCATAATCTAATTCTCTCCTGCTAGATTCTATATTTTAGTCAATTTTATACTACACCTTATCATCTTTTAGTTTCTTTAATGCAGAAAAAGGATTCTTCCTATTTTCTACGTTATGCTGCTTCACCACCTCTCCTTCAATGCAATTTTTGTTGGTATGTGAGGGGGCTATAGGTATTGCCAACAATATTTCATCCTCAACTAGTAATTCCAGCGAGATCAGTTCTTCATTTAGCTGCAATGGCTCATAATTATTCTCTAATTTACTAAACTCATCTAAATTTCTATATAAACCAAGAATAGAGCATTTTCTTATCTCAATATTTACAGGTTTTAAACACCTCTGGCATTTTAATGATAATTCAGTGCATATGTCTGATGTAATTAAACAAATTCCAGATTCATCAAAACCAAAGGATAAACTGTATTGCACCTGACCATCATTATCTAGCAAAATACCTTCCAAGCGAGCTAATGTATTAAGACTGAAAGAGCCCCTTATTTGCCCTTTATTTTTAGCTAAACGCAATGGATTTATTAATTGCGGTTGCTCAGGTAACATCAGGCGGCGAATTTTAGCTATACACTTCTTAGCTGTCAAAAAAATGTTGCTAATTGCGTATAAATATCTGTCTTATTTGATATTTATTTTAAATTGACCAAAATAGAAACTTAAACTTAATCTGGAGTTTGAATATTAAAAATACCAAAATAATACTTGCATCATCTTCAGTCTATAGAAAAGAGCTTCTCGAACGTTTAGGGCTAGCTTTTACAGCGATTAAGCCAAATATTAATGAGGAACATTATCAAGATGAATTAATTGATAATTATGTTCTTAGATTAGCAAAAACTAAAGCTGAATATGTCGCAAAAAATAAAAATAAAGCACTAATCATTGCTGCAGATCAAGCGCTTGAATGTGATAAAAAAATTCTTGGCAAACCTATGAACGAAAATAATGCAAAAAAGCAACTGATGTTCATGAGTAATAAATCTTTATCTTTTTATACTGGCCTTTGCCTAATAAACACTGATACTAAAGTAGTCCAACAAGATGTGGTTACTTATCGCGTTGATTTTAGACATTTAAGTAAACTAGAAATTGAAAACTACTTACTCAAAGAGAAGCCCTTTGATTGTGCTGGAAGTTTTAAATCAGAAAAATTAGGTATCAGTTTAATAAAAAAAATGGAAGGAGATGATCCAACTGCATTGATAGGATTGCCTCTAATTAGATTGTGTGAAATGTTAAAAAAACAAGGGATTGATATCCCCTAGTATTATCGAGTGCTATAAGCTGTATTAAAGCTATGAAAAATAGCTGTTCCTATTTGCCTAGTAAATCTGTCAAAATAATTTTCACGTCTTGTATAGTTAATAATATGTTCGCTACCAATAAAATCTCTAGCAACCTCACTGGCGCTTGCCAGACCATCAATTAAACCTAACTCAATAGATTCTTCGCCAGACCAAATCAATCCTGAAAATAGTTCTTCATTATTAGAAAGATTATCTCCGCGACCATCTTTAACAACCGAAATAAATTGCTGATGAATTTTATCTAATATTTTTTGCATGTGTGCTTCTTCAAAAAAATCAAGCGGCGAAAAAGGATCCATTAATGCCTTATGATCTCCCGAATGCAATAGACGACGTTCAATCCCAAGTTTTTCAATTGCACCAACAAAACCAAAGCCCGCCATTACAACACCGATTGAGCCGACTACACTAGCTTTATTGGCAAAAATTTTATCTGCTGCAGCAGCAATATAATATCCGCCTGATGCGCATATGTCTGTGATAACAGCAAAAATCGGAATATCTGGATACTTTACTTTTAAACGTTTTATTTCATCATTAACATAGCCAGCCTGGACAGGGCTTCCACCAGGACTATTAATTCTCAAGATAATACCTTGTGTATTTTTATCTTCATAAGCCCTTCTTAAGCCTGTAATAATAAAATCGGCATTTGCTTCTGTCTCTGCAGATATTATTCCATTGATTTCAATTAGAGCGGTATGTTTCTGGTTTGAAAAATTTCCAATACTAGTATTCTCGTAAGCATATATAACGAAAAAAGCAGCGATGTATATAACAAAAATTAATTTGAAAAATATCCCCCAACGCCTATTTCGACGCTGTTCCTTTAACATTTCTTTTACAAATTCGTTAACAAGAGAACTTTCGAATCCCTTTATATTATTTTTTTCTTTTATATCTACCATTTTTTAATCCAATTTTTCTAAGAAATTTACCAAGTCTTCTTCTAGCTTTGCCTCGATTATAATTCTTTTTTCCGTTATAGGTGATATAAAATTTAATGATTGGGCATGTAAAAACATTCTTTTTAGACCTAGCTTTCTAAATTTATAATTAACTGACTTATCTCCATATTTCTTGTCACCTATAACAAAATTACCAATGGAAGCACTGTGTACACGAATTTGATGTGTTCGACCGGTTATTAATTCAATTTTTACTAATGTTGAATCTTTAAATAAATGTTCACGTAAAAATACGGTTGATGCAGACTTCCCCTTTTCATCAATAGTAACTATACGCTCACCTGAACTAACTGTATTTTTTCTTAGGGGACTATTAATTATATTTTTTTTCTTTTTTATTTTTCCAGACAATAGAGCAGTATAAGTTTTTAGACTCTTTTTATCTTGCAAATTCTTTTGAAGCTTTCTTAGGGTCGGGATATTTTTTGCAAGAATTAAGCATCCAGATGTATCTTTGTCTAATCGATGAGCAAGTTCTAAGGACCGATATTCAGCCCCAATTGTCCTGAATATTTCTATTACACCATAAGACTGACGGCTACCACCATGACACACAATTCCAGAGGGTTTGTTTATAACAACCAACCCTTTGTCTTCAAAAATAATAGAGTTCAAGATTATTTTTTGAATTGTCTGATTTGGTTTAACAGACTGTTTTTCATCTATATATACAGGTGGAATCCTTACAATATCATTTCTACTGAGCTTGTAATTCGGTTTAATTCTTCCGCGATTTACCCTCACCTCCCCTTTTCTTAGCATCTGATAAATACGAGAATTAGGTATTTTTCCAAAAAAACGAATGAGAAAATTATCAATACGTTGCCCTGCATTATTTTCCGTTATAACTATTTGTTTTGAATAAGTTTTTTTCTGTAAGTTTTTTATCATTTCTTCTTATCTTTATTGCTGCACTTCGCTAACATTGTTATATTAGAGGTGCAATTACAAAATTTAATTTTGCCGATTTGGAGTTTTTATAGTGACCTATGCACTTAAATAGTGCAAACCAGGCCTGATACGATATTAAACATAGATTATACAGGCAGCATCCAAATCAATAACTAATTGAATATTGTAGGCAATAATATGAAATTTAGATAAATCTCATTCGATTTATGTTAATTAAAGACGAGATTGAAAATATAGATTTTAATGGATATAGAGAAATGGCCTTGCTTACATGAGGTGCTCTATTGAATGTGAATTGAAAGATATACAAGGCTGTAGCAATGAACTGCATATCAGCCCTTAGATAATAAGTATTTACGCTCTTGATAATTAGATAATATCAGCGCTTGCTAGGATGGCATCAATAAGTGTAGTGATAAAAAAAGAGCAGGAATAAAAGGATTACAACAAAATGAAACGTATGCTGATTAACGCAACTCAGCCAGAGGAGGTGCGTGTAGCCCTAGTGGATGGGCAAAGGTTATATGACCTTGATATTGAGTCAACCGCACGCCAACAAAAAAAATCAAATATCTACAAAGCTAAAGTCGCCAGAATAGAGCCTAGTCTTGAGGCCGCATTTCTTGATTACGGGGCTGCACGCCATGGATTTCTTCCCTGCAAAGAGATTTTTCGAAAATTATACAAATCAAAATCGCAAGAAAATAAAAATAATGACCGGCTAACTATTAAGGATATGCTTGAGGAAGGGCAAGAATTAATAGTGCAAGTTGAAAAAGAAGAGCGGGGGAACAAAGGCGCTGCCCTTTCAACGTTTATAAGCCTAGCTGGTAGATATCTTGTTTTCATGCCTAATAATCCAAATGTTGAAGGAGTGTCACGACAGATTGAAGGTGAGGATCGTTTAGAAGCACGAGATGCGATGAATGGGCTTATCGTTCCTGAAGGAGTGGGGTTGATTTTGAGAACGGTTGGTGTTGGAAAATCAAAAGAAGAACTTCAATGGGATTTAGATTATTTGTCCCAGTTATGGGGAACAATAAAAAATGCTTCTAAAGAACGTTCTGCTCCATTCCTTATATACCAAGAAAGCGACGCTATGATTCGAGCAATTCGTGATTATTTAAGAGGAGATATTTCTGAAATTTGGATAGATGACCAAAACATGCATGAGAAATGTCATGAATTTATGAATCAAGTAATGCCACATAATCTAAATAAGCTTCAACTCTACAAAGAAAGCGATCCTTTGTTTACTCGATACCAAATTGAAAGTCAAATTGAATCAGCTTTTTCAAGAATTGTTCACCTACCTTCAGGAGGAGCACTCATTATTGATCATACGGAAGCATTAATTTCGATAGATATCAATTCGGCTAAATCAACAAAAGGAAGTGATATTGAGGAGACCGCTCTTAGTACTAATCTAGAAGCTGCGGAAGAAATTTCACGGCAACTTCGCCTTAGAGATATTGGCGGGCTTATTGTTATCGATTTTATTGATATGATGAATCTTAATAATAAACGCAAAGTCGAAATTGCATTACGAGAAAATTTACATTCTGATAGAGCGCGCGTACAGCTAGGAAAAATATCACGTTTTGGCTTATTTGAAATGTCTCGCCAAAGACTTAGGCCATCTCTAGACGATTCAAATCATTCGTCTTGCCCTCGATGCGATGGCCAAGGGACAATAAGAAATGTTAAGTCGTTATCTCTTTCTGTTCTTAGGATAATTGAAGAGGAAGCCATGAAAGATATGACTTCAAAACTGATCGTTCATACCCCAGTTGATACCACCTCATTTTTATTGAACGAAAAGCGAGATCTGATCTCAGACATTCAGCAACGCCTAGATGTTGAAATTATTATTATTCCTGATACTTCGCTAGTTACACCTCAATATTCAATAGAAAGAATAAAGAAAACAGATTCTGCCGAAGGAAGTACAGACACAGTAAGTTATCAATTACAAAGAGATGAAAATAACGATATTGAGAATAATATTCAATTTATTGAGAAAAATAATAAAACCGAAAAACCCTTAGTAAAACAAGCTATACCAAGTAAACCTGTGCCACAAGTAAGAAAAAAGTTTAGGCTAAAAAGTAAAATAATAAAATTATTTAAAGGCTTATTTGGTTCTACAAACAAAAAAAATCAAAAACAAAAAACAAATAATCGTTATCAAGGTAATAAAAAACGCAGAAAATTTTATTCTAAGAAATCCCAAAATAGAAATAAAACGCAACGTAATTCAAGATCATCTAATCAATCAAGAGGTAGAAGAAATCAAAATTATTCTAGACATTCTGATGCCAATAAGAATAAAACTCATAGCAACAATAAGAAAGAAAGTGCTACTCAAAAGAAATACGCGAAGAATGAGGATAAATCAATTGAAGATGATTTAAATATTGATTCAAAAGAAAGAATTATCATTAATGATGAAAATAAACAGCAAACTGATTCAATAGATACATCAGCTGAATATAAAATTGATGATAATAATGTTCAGCAATCAAGTCCTAATTCAACAAAAATAGAATCAACGCCATCAAATTCAGTTGAACAGTAATATTTAGTATTCTGGGGTTACTAATGTTCGCGCGTTGTATTGAATTTAATTCCAGGCCATCGCTCAATTGCTAAATTGAGATTGACCATTGATGGAGCTAAATAAGTTAAATATCCTCCGGCATCTAGTGCTAAAAAATTACTTACCTTTTTTCTAAAACTATCTAACATTTTTTCATCATTGCAGAATATCCATCTCGCTGATGTGATTGCTACAGTTTCATATGAACATTCAACGCTATACTCTTCCTTTAATCTCCAAGCAACAACATCAAACTGCAGTATACCGACAGCACCTAAAATCAAATCATTACTATTTAAAGGTTTAAATACTTGAGTAGCGCCCTCTTCTCCTAATTGTGCTAGCCCTTTTCTAAGGGCTTTTAATTTTAACGGATCATTTAGCTGAACTCTCTTAAATAATTCAGGAGCAAAATACGGTATTCCAGTGAAATTTAATTTTTCACCTTGCGTGAAGGTATCGCCAACCTGAATTGTTCCGTGATTATGTAGACCTATTACATCACCAGCCCACGCTTCATCAGTTTGTTCGCGTGTCCCTGCCATAAATGTTAATGCATTGGATACTTGGATATCACGCTCTAACCTAACATGGTGCATTTTCATTCCTTTCAAATATCTCCCTGAACATATTCTAAGGAACGCTATTCTATCTCTGTGTGCGGGGTCCATATTTGCCTGTATCTTAAAAACAAAACCACTAAATTTATTTTCATTGGGTTCAATTTTTCTTTCCTCAGTAACTCTAGTTTGTGGCGAAGGAGCATATTCCGTCAAACATTCAAGAAATTCTACTATTCCAAAATTATGTAATGCTGTTCCAAAAAAGACAGGTGTATAAAAACCTGATAAGTATTTTTCTTTATCAAATTGCTCATAAACGCCATTTATCAATTCTATTTCTTCTAAGATTAATCTGTAATTATCTCCCAGAAATTGTTTTGCCCCATTACTATCTAATCTTTTTATAGTTTCAATGTGATTAGATTTATCGTCCTTATTATAAATACGAATTGAGTCATTAACTAAATTGTAAATACCAATAAGTGTTGCTCCCATACCAATTGGCCATGTAAATGGAATGCATTTAATGCCTAGTTCTGTTTCTATTTCGTCCAATAAATCAATTGGCTCTTTGCCCTCGCGATCAAGTTTATTGATAAAAGTAATAATAGGTGTATCGCGTAATCGACATACATCCATTAATTTCAATGTACGTTCTTCAACGCCCTTGGCCACATCAATTACCATTAGTGCGGAATCAACAGCCGTTAAAGTACGATATGTATCCTCTGAAAAATCTGCATGTCCAGGCGTATCTAATAAATTAATAAATTTATCATTATATCTAAACTGCATTACTGAGCTTGTTACAGAGATCCCTCTTTCCTTTTCCATTTTCATCCAATCAGAAGTTGCATGACGGGGGGATTTTCTGGCTTTAACAGTCCCAGCCATTTGAATTGCCCCTCCAAATAAGAGTAATTGCTCGGTGACAGTTGTTTTTCCAGCATCAGGATGTGAGATAATTGCAAAAGTTCTTCTATTTGTTATTTGATTGTGCTGATCTGACATAATTAAATTCTAATTTTAAAGATATGAAATTAATAAAGAATTATATTGAAGATGCTGAGTTATTTATTAATCTTTTCATTTCTTGTACTGCGTCTGATAAACCAATAAAAACAGCTCGTGAAATAATGCTGTGCCCAATATTCAATTCCAATATTTCAGGCATGACTGCGATATTTCCGATATTTTCATAATTTAATCCATGACCAGCATTTACTTTTAATCCCAACTTTATAGCCAATGTTATTGATTTTCGTATATTGTCTAATTCTTTCTCTGCAGCTCTTTGGTTATTTGCGTCTGCATAATGCCCAGTATGAATTTCAATGTATGGAGCTAAGCATTCTGCCGCAGCATTTATTTGCTTCTCGTCCGCATCAATAAACAACGAAACTCTAATACCAGTATCACCTAATCTTTTACAGCTCTCCTTAATTTTCGGTAACTGAGAAACCACATTAAGCCCCCCTTCTGTTGTTAACTCTTCTCTCTTTTCAGGGACAAAACAACAAAATGCAGGTTTAATTTCTTCTGCAATCATCAGCATTTCATTAGTTAGTGCCATTTCTAAATTCATTGGCTTTTTTAATGATTCTTTTAATTTACGAACATCGTTTTCTTGTATGTGGCGACGGTCTTCGCGCAAATGAATAGTAATTGAATCTGCGCCAGCATTCTCAACAATTGATGCAGCATGAATTATATCTGGATATTGCGTACCTCTTGCCTGACGCAGTGTTGCTATATGATCGATATTTACTCCGAGTAACATTTAAATTACCTAAATTAATCTTTTATACTAGCGTATGATTTATATAATTTCCTACTTTCTAAAGGTTGATTAAGATGTTTTCTTAATATCATAGAAAGTAAATTCTTCGCTTCACTAATATTTATATCATCAGACAATGTCTCGTTATTAAGTTCGGATAATGTTTTACCAGATATTTTCATCCCTTCATCTGGAGGTAATACTTCTGATGATGGACCTGAATCTATTTTATAATAATATTCACATGTAGGCATTATTGATAAGCCAGTTTTTATATCATGATCTAATGAAATGCCGTAGCCAAGAGATTGTAATAATTGTTTCTCAAAATAACGTAATATAATTTTTTCATTTTCATTTGAGAATAATTTGTTTAAAGTTAATTCATATATATCAAAAAGCTCTATATGAGGTTCATCTTTATGTAATAACTTTAGTATAATCTCATTAATATAAAATCCTGTAATTGCTTTCTCAGCAACAAAAGGATTCATCAAAGATATAATATCTATTCCAGTGAGTGTTCCTAATTCAGATTTACTTATCCAAGATATATTATATTTTTGATAAAGATCAAAATTTATGCCTCGATAGCTCTTATTTTTTTTCGCACCTTTTGCAATTAAACTTATTCTACCGTAATTCCTGGAAAAAATTTCTAATATGAAACTACTTTCGCTAAAGTTCCTACGATGCAATATAAAACATGGCGTATAGTCTATTTTCATAAAAATAAATTTCAATAACCAAATTCTTTTAACACAGTTTTAGAGTCACGCCATTTATTTCTAATTTTTACCCATGTTTTAAGATTGACTTTTTTATTAAAGAAAGTTTCAAGCTCAATTCTTGCAAGCCTACCAACTTCCTTAAGCACTTTCCCATCTTTTCCGATAACAATGGGTTTTTGACCTTCTTTTTCAACCCAAATACATGCATCTATATGAATTATATCTTTATTATCTCTAAATTCATCGATTGTAACCGTTGTATGGTAAGGCACTTCATCGCTTAATCGCATAATCAGTTTTTCACGTATAAACTCAGCAGCAAAAAAACGTTCACTACGGTCTGTTATCTGATTTATTGGATAGAGGGGCTCTGAAATAGGTAAGTTTTTTACTACTAATTTCTCAAGATCATCTAACCCTACACCCTTAATTGCAGATATAGGAATTATCTCATCAAAATCAGCCCTCTTAGAAATTAAATCAATCTCAGATAATAACATCTCCTTTTTTGGTATTTTATCAATCTTATTTATAGCTAGGAACAGTTTGCTTCTATCAGACCTTTTTAATAATCTTACAACATTGTAATCCAACTCGTCCCAATTTAATGATTCCGTAACAAAAATTATGATGTCTACAAATATTAACGAAGCAGAGACTTCTTTATTCATATATCGATTTAAAGTATATTTTGGACTAATTTGCAGTCCGGGGGTATCTATAAAAATAATTTGATAGTTATTGTTTGTTTTTATTCCATTAATATTCCATCGTGTTGTTTGAGGTTTTCTAGTAACAATACTGATTTTTTGATTTATAAGCTGATTTAATAACGTAGATTTACCGACATTAGGTTTACCTATAATGCTTACATGACCTGCTCTAAATTTACTCATATTAATTAACTACAGATAATTATTTACTATTTTGAAGTTTATTAAGTATTTTAGTAGCAACAGCTTGTTCTGCCTTCTGCTTGCTGCTTCCTGTTGCAATTATCAAGTCATCCAGTAAATCAACTTTACATGAAATAGTAAATTCTGGTTTATGGGACGAACCTTTCTCGTTGATTACTTCATAGATTGGAGTGGGTTTTTTTCTTGATTGCAAATATTCTTGTAACCGAGATTTAGGATCTTTCCTAATATTTTCTGGGTCAATTATTTCTAAATGTTTATGATATATAGTTAGAATAAAAGAGGGCATTTCTTAATATCAGAATCTAAATATATTGCGCCAATTAATGCCTCTAATGTATTTGCGAGAATTGAATCACGCCGCCAACCTCCGCTTTCCAATTC
>Ga0066372_10000538_pt1 | contig 14207 bp, 12 predicted proteins | sample Knorr_S15_td_250_FD_77011 | JGI IMG/M metagenome (GOLD analysis project Ga0066372, IMG submission 77011) | Marine microbial communities from Southern Atlantic Ocean transect - Knorr_S15_td_250_ad_251m_LV_A | ecosystem: Environmental > Aquatic > Marine > Oceanic | place: Southern Atlantic ocean... | reverse complement strand
GCTTGAGTATGTGTATGAGAATGCATTATGCCAATAACTGATTCGCCTGCTTTATCACATTGATCTTCAACTTTAATAATTTCGACAGGATTCATGGTATAGCGGTTTTTGGGTGTTTCATGAATATTACTCATAGGGAAAAACTTTGAAACCATTGAATTGGTGCCTTGAAGCATTCCGCAACTCTCATCAGGGTCATTTTCAAGAGAATAAGAAATTATGTGGCCGATTATTTTCTTAGGAATAAATATGGAATTAGTTTTCATAATTTGCTACTCGCTCAGATATCAAGTCTCCAATTTCATATGTTTTCAAGAAATCATGTCCTCCGATAGCAATATCTTTAGTTCTTATACCTTCTTTTATCAAAGAATCTATCACATTTTCAATACAATTTGCCTCAGCGTATAAATCAAACGACCACCTTAACATCATAGCAACACTTAGTATCGATGCCATTGGGTTTGCTATGCCTTTTCCAGATATATCCGGAGCTGAACCATGTATTGGTTCATATAATGCAGGTTTGAGAGACACTTTATCCTGCTTTTGGCCAGGCACACTAGAAAGGCTTGCAGAAGGTAGCATTCCCATAGAGCCTCCAATCACTGCTGCTTCATCAGACAATATATCTCCAAAAGTATTTTCTGTGACTATTACATCAAATACAGATGGGTTAGTAATTATTTGCATCGCAGCATTGTCAGCAAGCATATGAATCAATTCTACGTCATCATATTCTTCAGATACTTCTTCAGCAATTTCTCTCCAAAGTCTCGAGGTGGCCATCACATTCATTTTATCAAGAGAATGCAATCTCTTACTCCTCTTGCGAGCCATTTCAAAGCCTACTCTTACTACTCTGCGAATCTCTTCTTCATTATATTTTAAAGTATCAACTGCAAACCTATTTCCTGACTCACTCCATCTTTTCTTAGGCTCCCCAAAATAGAGTCCTGAGGTCAACTCTCTTATAATAATAAAATCTACATTTTTTAAAATATCCTTTTTCAATGGACTGGAGTCTATCAAGCTTTCATACACTTTCGCAGGCCTTATATTCGCAAATAGGTCAAGTTCCTTTCTCAATTTTAGAATTCCATCTTCCGGTCGTACATCGTTGTTAGGATCGTCCCATTTAGGGCCTCCAACTGCACCAAACAAGATAGCCTCATTATCTAAGCATCTCCCTAGTGTTTCTTCTGTAATCGCAATGCCACACTTATCAATTGATATACCTCCTACATCCTCATACTCAAATGCAAATTCATGTCCAAATTTTTTTGCTATAGAGCCTAATACTTTTACAGACTCTTCAGTAACATCAGGTCCAATTCCATCTCCAGAGAGAACCGCTATCTTATACTTCATTAGTTACCATCGACTAGTTCTGTTATTCTCAAATTTTGAGATCTTTTCTTGAGACAACAATGTCCTTGCAATTTCATCTTGACCTTTTATTAAAGATTCTTTCCTAAAAGAATCGATTTCGAAAGAAACAGTAAAATCAAACTCATCTTTTAAAATATTATTCTCAAGATTAACTTCTAATTCATATCCCATAGATTTAGTGGAAGATGCCATCCCCAGTAAATAATCAACATTGCTCTTTTCAATTGCTATAGGGAGTATGCCATTTTGAAAACAATTATTTCTAAATATGTCTGCGAAGCTTGGAGCAATTAAAACTCTAAATCCATAATCTAAAAGGGCCCAGGGTGCGTGTTCTCTAGATGAACCAGAACCAAAATTGGTTCCTGATACTAGTATTGATGCTCCTTTATATCTATCTTCATTCAATATAAAGCTTGGATCTAAAACTCCTGGTTCAAGATATCTCCAATCATAAAATAAGAACTCACCAAAGCCAGTTTTCTCTATTCTCTTCAAAAATTGCTTGGGTATTATCTGATCAGTATCAACATTTGCCCTATCTAAAGGTACAACTAGCCCCAAGTGACTTACAAATGGATCCATTAAAACCAACTCCTGACATCCACAAAATGTCCTTCAATGGCGGCGGCGGCGGCCATCTCTGGACTTACTAAATGAGTACGACCTCCCTTGCCTTGCCTACCTTCAAAATTTCTATTAGATGTTGATGCACATCTTTCTTGAGGAGAGAGTATATCTGGATTCATCCCAAGGCACATCGAACATCCAGCATCTCTCCATTCAAAGCCGGAATCGGCAAAAATTTTATCTAAGCCTTCTTTTTCAGCAAGAATTTTTACAAGGCCAGAGCCAGGCACAACCATGGCTCTTACATCTTTGTTAATCTTTTTCCCTTCCACTATCTTTGCTGCAGATCTCAAATCTTCAAGCCTGCCATTGGTACAAGAGCCAATGAATACTCTATCTATTTTTACATCCGAGATTTTCTGTCCAGCAGTCAATCCCATATATTCAAGTGCATTTTGAGCATTATCAATTTCTTCAGGGCTATCAAAACTACTTGGGTCAGGTACAGAAGAATTTACTTCAATAACTTGTCCAGGGTTAGTTCCCCAAGATATATGAGGCTCCATATCTGAACATTCTAAATCTATGACGGAATCGAACTTAGCGTCTTTATCTGTTTTTAATTCTTTCCAAATTTCCACAAATCTATCAAAATTTGAACCTTTTGGTGCAAACTTCTTCTCTGCTACATACTCGAAGGTTTTTTCATCGGGAGCTATCATTCCAGCCCTTCCACCACCCTCAATAGTCATATTACAGACTGTCATTCTCGCTTCCATCGACATATTTTCAAATGTTTCACCTGTAAATTCAATAGCGTGTCCTGTTCCTCCTGCCACTCCAATCTTACTAATTATGTGTAAAATTAGATCCTTGGAAGTAACACCAGAAGGCAGTTCTCCATTTACATTTATAGACATAGTTTTTGGCTTCTTCTGTACCAAAGTTTGGGTTGCTAAAACGTGTTCGACTTCAGAAGTTCCAATCCCAAAAGCGAGAGCACCGAACGCTCCATGTGTAGATGTATGACTATCACCACAGACTATCGTCATGCCTGGTTGTGTTAGACCAAGTTCAGGACCTATTACGTGAACGATCCCTTGATTCAAGTTATCTATGTCATAAAGCGGGACTCCGAACTGTTTACAATTTGCCCTAAGAGCTTCTATTTGCTTCTTCGCTATTGGATCCTTAATATTTGTTCGGTCAGAAGTTGGCACATTGTGATCAATTGTGGCCACTGTTAACTCAGGTCTTCTGACTTTCCTTGAATTTAAACGCAAGCCTTCAAAGGCTTGAGGGGATGTGACTTCATGGACTAAGTGAAGGTCTATATAGATAAGGGCTAAGCCATCAGCAATCTCCTCAATAACGTGAGGTTCCCATATTTTTTCAAACAATGTTTTCTTCATCTTCCAGCTCCTGAACCGGCTGATTGTGATCCTTCTTGCTCCATTTGAATCAATCTATTGATTGCGTTGACATATGCTTTAGCAGAAGCAACAATTATGTCCGAGTCTGATCCTATTCCTGTGAATGTTCTTCCTGAAGAATTTTCTACTCTAATTGTCACTTCTCCTAAAGCATCTATTCCTTCAGTTACCGCATTAACACTAAATTCAGTTAGCTGGGCCACTACATCAATCACTTTGTCAACAGCTTTGCATACTGCATCAACAGGACCTGCTCCTTCAGAAGAAGCCTCTAAAATTTTACCTTGTTGATCAATGATTTCAATTTTGGCTTGTGGTTTTGACGTATTACCACAAGTAACTTCAACTTTACTTAAAGTTATAGAATATTTATTAGAATCTGATCTAGACTGTTCCATCATTAAAGATTCTAAATCTAGGTCAGTAACTTCTCTCTTACTATCAGCAAGATCTTTAAATTTAACAAACAAGGAATTCAATTGGGAATCTTTCAATTTATATCCCAAATCTTCAAGTCGTGATTTTAGTCCTGCACGACCAGATAATTTACCTAACACTAATGCTTCACCCCTCCATCCTACTGTTTCAGGCTCCATAATTTCAAAAGTACTTCTTTCTTTCAAAAATGCGTCTTGATGAATTCCAGATGAATGCCTAAACGCATTCTGCCCTACGACAGCCTTGTTAGCTTGTAATGGAAATCCAAATAAATTACTCACTAATCGACTTGTCGGACCGATTTCTTCTGTCCTTATATTGGTCTTAACTTTGAAATGGTCCTTTCTAAGCTCTATTCCCATTATGACCTCTTCAAGTGCAGCATTCCCAGCTCTCTCTCCTAATCCATTTATACATCCTTCTATTTGCCTAGCACCATTCTCTACAGCAGATAAACTGTTTGCCACTGCCAATCCTAAGTCATTGTGACAATGAACACTGACAACTACATTGTCGATGTTTTTTATTTTACTCATTAGCATGTTGATTGAAGTGCCAAATTCTCGAGCCACGGCATATCCAACAGTATCGGGGATATTAATGGTTGTTGCTCCACTTTCTATAGTAGCCTCAAGCAGAGTTACTAAGAAATCAAAATCTGTTCTTGTAGCATCCATAGGCGAAAATTCAACGTCATCCACATATTTCTTAGCACGCTCTACTGCTTTAGTAGCCATATCAATTATCTCTTCTGGGTCTTTTCTCATTTGGTGCTCCATATGAATGGCTGAACTTGAAACAAAAGTATGTATTCTAGGGCTCGATGCTTTTTCAAGTGCTCTTGCAGCAGCATCAATATCTTTATCTATAACCCGTGCCAAGCTGGCAACTTTACACATTTTGATAGACGATGCTATTTGGTTTACTGCATTAAAATCACCGGGTGAACTTACCGCAAAACCTGCTTCAATAACATCTACACCTAAAGATTCAAGTTGTTTCGCTATAATCACTTTTTCATCAACGGTTAAACCTGCTCCTGCAGATTGCTCTCCATCTCTAAGAGTTGTATCAAAAATTATGAGGTTCTCTTCTTTCATAAATTTAACTTTGATCCTTTAAAAATGGCATCATATTTCTCAATCGTCTTCCTACTTCTTCAATAGGATGACCAGCATTTTCTTTTCTCAAGTTAGAAAATTTATGAAGACCTTCATCATTTTCAGCTATCCATTCTTGAGCAAATTTTCCACTCTGGATTTCTTGAAGTACTTTTTTCATGTTTTCTTTCACTGATTTATCGACTACAACCGGTCCTCTCGTATAGTCTCCATATTCAGCTGTATCAGAAATTGAGTATCGCATTTCTCCCAAACCTCCTTGATACATTAAATCAACAATGAGCTTCAATTCATGCAAGACTTCAAAATAAGCTGATTCAGGTTGGTATCCTGCTTCAACAAGTACTTCAAATGCACTCTGTACTAGCGATGTGACTCCTCCACATAATACTGCTTGTTCTCCGAATAAGTCTGTCTCTGTCTCTTCTTTAAAAGTTGTTTCAAGGATTCCAGCACGAGCGCCACCTATCCCTAAGCCATACCCTAGTGCTATTTCTTTTGCTTGCTTGCTTGGATCTTGCTGTACCGCTACCAGACAAGGTACCCCTTGCCCAGATTCAAATACTCTTCTCACGATATGGCCCGGTCCTTTTGGGGCTATCATAGCTACATTTACATAATCTGGAGGTGTTATTTGCTGATAAAATATGCTAAATCCATGACAAAATAGTAAAGTTTTACCTTCTTCAAGGTAAGGTTCGACATCTTTCTTATAAACATCCCCTTGTATTGTATCCGGCAAGCAGAACATTATGACATCTGCCCTTTTAACAGCTTCAGAATTAGATAGAACCGTCAATCCAGTAGCTTCAGCTTTATCCTTGCTTTTGCTTCCTTCATAAAGTCCAACAACGACATCAAATCCAGAGTCTTTCAAATTCAAGGAATGTGCATGACCTTGGCTCCCATACCCTAATACAGCAATCTTCTTGGTTCGAATAAGATTCTCATCTATATCATCCTCATAAAACATTTTCATAATAAATCTCCTATCTAATTTGTACTTTTTAAGACAGCAACTCTTCCCGTTCTCATTACCTCTAAAACTCCATAAGGAGTTAATAGCTTAAGTAATGAATCAATCTCTTTAGTATCGCCAGTAGTCTCTATCGTCATTTGATCAGATCCGATATCAACTGTCTTGACTCTGAAAACATTTGTTAATTGCAGAATTTCTCTTCTTTTTGCATCGTCTGCATTTAGCTTTATCAAAACCATCTCTCTGTAAACATGCTCTTTATCAGAAATATCTTCAACTTCTACCACCTCAATCAGTCTATCAAGTTTCGCTGAAACAAGTTTTACTATTTCTTCGGGTCCCTCTACCACAAATGTCATCCTCGAAAGACCTGGTTTTTCTGACGTACCAACCGCTAAACTAGCAATATTAAATCCTTGGCGCCTAAACAACCCACATATCCTAGCTAAAACTCCAGCTTTATTTTGTACCAGAGCTACAACAGTTCTGGTACTTTGGTTATTCATAGACATTAAAGTTCCTCTTCTAATAATTCGTCAATACTCTGTCCGGAAGGAATCATAGGAAACACGTTCTCTTCTGTTTTTATTTTAAAATCTATCAAGAACGGTCCATCATGGTCTTGAGCTTGCCGAATAGATGGCCTGACATCCTCATTGTTATCAACGGTTAAAGATCTCATGCCATATGCATTAGCAAGTTTTGAAAAATCAGGATTAGCTGTATAAGCATTCGCCTGAAAATCCTTATTAAAGAACATTTCTTGCCATTGAGTAATCATGCCTAAATGATTATTATTTAAGATCGCGAATTTTACTTTTATATTATTTTCAACAATAGTAGCTAACTCAGAAAGAGTCATTTGAAATCCTCCATCTCCTGCTATAGACCAAACTGTTTTTTCAGGACATGCCACCTTCGCTCCCAATGCTGCTGGAACTTCAAATCCCATTGTTCCAAGGCCTCCAGATGACACCCAAGAATTTTGACTGCAGAATTGGTAATGTTGTGCAGCCCACATCTGATGCTGTCCTACACCTGTAACAACTAACGCTTCGCCATTTGTCTCGTCAGAAAGAGCCTTTACAACATATTGACCAATTAGCTGATCAGTTTTTTTTATTTTCAAAGATGGGTGTTCAATTTTTAATTGGTCTATATGCTTTATCCAGTCAAGATGATTTTTTAACTTCAATTTAGGTATCAATTGTTGAAGAACATCCTTTACATTGCCTATTAAAGGAACATCTACGTATATATTCTTGTTGATTTCCGCAGGATCTATATCTATATGTATCTTCTTTGATCGGGTAGCAAATCTAGAAGTATCTCCTGTAATTCGATCATCGAATCTACTTCCTATTGCAATTATCAAATCTGCTTGATCAAGAGCCAAACTTGCCCAAGCGACTCCATGCATTCCTGGAAAACTCAGGCTCAAGACATGATTTTCTGGAAAAGAGCTTATGCCAAGCAGTGTAGTGACTACAGGAATTTGAGCCATTTCAGCTAACTTAAGTAGTTCATCATACGCTTTCGATATGATGACTCCGTGTCCAGCTAGAATTACAGGTTTATTTGCGTCCTGAATTAGACGAACTGCTTCTTCAATCTTACTATTTTCAGCAAATTTTGGAGGATTATACCCACTCATATCTAATTTTTCATCCCAAAAAGAATCTTCGAAATCAACTTCTTCAAGAAAGACATCCCTTGGAATATCAATCAGAACAGGACCAGGTCTTCCAGTTGTGGATATGTAAAAAGCCTCTTTAACAACTTGTGCAATTTCTGATGCACTCATAACTAGGTAGTTATGCTTAGTTACAGGTAAAGTAGCTCCAGTTATATCTACTTCTTGAAAGGAGTCTTTTCCTATCCCAGGTCTAGCAACTTGTCCAGTAATTGCAATCATCGGTGAGGAATCCATCATTGCAGTAGCCAATCCCGTTATCAAGTTCGTTGCTCCAGGACCTGAAGTAGCAAAACAAACTCCAGGAGTTCCTGATGCCCGAGAATAGCCGTCAGCCGCATGTGATGCCCCTTGTTCATGTCTCATTAGAATGTGATCAAGTTCTGGATATTTCGAAAGAGTACCATAAAGAGGCAAAATCGCGCCTCCAGGTATTCCAAAAATTTTACTGACTCCGTGCCGTATCAAGCCTTCGCAGAGTATTTGTGCTCCTGTTTTTTTCATTTTTCTATCCTAATAAAAAATAATCTCGCCCAAAGGACGAGATTAAACCCGCGGTACCACCTTTGTTTAGGTAAAACACCTCTCTTAATTAGGTCATTTCGCGACCAACGTTCCAGTCTACTTCATTCTACTGAACCACTCCAGAGCGAGTTCTGAAGGCTTAGATTACGAGTCACACCACTTCTCGATTCTCTCTTAATCTTTGATCTCCATACTATTCTCTTTCAACGTGTTAAAAATCGAGATGAGAATAGCACAGGGCTACTTAGAGGTCAACTTATCAAACAGATTTTTCAGTTGGTTAACTGCGATACCCCAATTCAATTTTTCTGCTTGCTTCCTAGCTGCGCGCCCCATGGTGTCGCTTAATTCTTTATCATTAAGTAATATTTCTATCTTTTTTATAAGTGAACCTAAGGATCTCTGTTCTAAAAGAAATCCAGTCTCATTGTCCCTAATTATTGAAGGCAAGCCTCCTACCTTTGAAGCTATAGTAGGTTTACCGCACGCTGCAGCTTCCAAAACAGATAGTCCAAAACTCTCATAATACGAAGGCAAGACATATAAGTCTGCTGAATTGTAATAATATTTCAGCTGCGCCCGAGAGATAGAACCAATGAAGTGAACTTTTTCATTAAGATTTAAGTCAATACATATTTTTTTTAGTCGGTTGACTTCCTCTGTGTTATTCGTACCTCCAATAACGTAAAGAAATGTATCTTTGTGCTGTATTTGTGATAAAGCCTTTAAAAGCATATCTAAGCCTTTTAATCTTTCTATCCTTCCAACATAAAGAATGGTTCTTACATCTTCTTGCATATGGATTTTCCTTCTAGCCTCTTGAATATTGATGGGGTGGAACAAGTCTAAATCGACTCCAGGTGGTATTACAGAAATTTTGGAGGATTTCACGCCAAAGTTTTGTTCGATAAATTTCTTTTCGTGTAAAGACCAAGCAATTATAGAGTCTGATTGCAGGGATATTATTCTTTCTTGCTTTTCTCTTTCTTGGTTATCTTTATTGAACGGAAAAGTTTCTCTCTTTATACCTTGCATTGTATGGAAACTGGTGATTATAGGAACATTCCAAGCATTTTTAAGTTCTATTGCAACAACACCTGACAGCCAGTAATGAGCATAAATTAATTCATATGGTTGATTTTGTCTTGACGAATAATTCAATACTCCTTCAACAAATTTATCCAAGTAAGAGAATATTCCTGTTTTATCTATGCTTGGATCACCTGCATTGATGTAAATTATATTCAAAACCTTGAACTCGTCTTCAAGTTCTTCTTGCCTGTTATGCTCTCGAGTAAATATATCTACTTCTATTCCCTCACTTTTTAACCTCTGCGCCACTTCTCTAATATATATATTCATTCCTCCAGCATCTTTACCGCCAGCCTGCAAAGCTGGATCACCATGTACACTTATAAGAGCAACTTTCACCAAATCACTCTCTAATCTCAATTTTTATCAAGTTTTTGCTTTCACAACCTAATCTGAATTTGTAGTTTTCAGAGCCTCTTAGAAAATCAAATTCTTCAAAAGTATCAATTCGCTTCTTTATATTAAGTACGTGGTTTAATAATCCAACTGAAAGTTCAGAAAAGGATTGATCAAATCCTGAATTGTAAACACTGATTTTAGAATCTTGAACGAAATAAAATGATGTAGCTACATATGATCCATTGACAGTTAAGAAATTCAAATCTCCATAATCATTTTGTATTGCATCAGAAATAATTTCACTCATGAATTTCTTTCTATCTGAAGTCAGAAATTTTTTCTTTTCCTTATTTTCAATCATTAACGCAAAGAATGTTGAAATTCTCTCTCGCAGATTTTGAGTGTTGGTAGTTTCAATATTTATATCACCAGCCTCCTCCAATCTTCTCATCTTTCTTCGTATCTCATGTCTATTTTTCTTCGTTAAACTCATCAAATAATCATTCCAAGTTTTGGGCAATTTAATCACTGGACTTACATCTTCAAAGGTTGCCTCGAACTTAAAATTTAAAGTTCGACAAGCTTCAATTAATTTTTTATGAAGGGGTGAATCTTGAATTATTGAGAAAAAATCAAGTCGATTAATATCGCATTTTTGGAAAGAAAAAAATATTAGGTCAACCAAAAGAGATTGCTTAATCTCCTTTTGAAAAATCAAGTCATTAAGATCAAAAAGATCTTGAGACCCAACCCAACTGCCTAACTTGTTCTTCACTTTAAGTGGCATGAGTAATTGATCAGAATGATTCAAAATCATCAGATCATAATCAGATCCGAAAATATTAAACCAAGATTCACGTACAAAAGAATTCAAAAACGGTGAAGTTACACCTTGGGTATTCAAGTTATCCCAAAGTATTCTTATAGATTCTGAAAATTCCTTATGAATGGATATTCCTGTTGACAAGAATTAATCTTTCTGACTAATGATTTTCAATACTTCTCGAAAATCCGACTGTACTTCAAAAATATTAACACTAGCGTATTCATCAGATGTATCAAGGTCTTTAAGTCCATTTCCTGTGATCACACAAGTGACAACTTTATTTGAAAAATCTATCTGGTCACCAGATAATTTTAATAATCCAGCAACTGCAGCAGCCGAAGCTGGTTCACAATAAACTCCCTCTTTCCTTGCGAGAGTAATATAAGAATCGATAATTTCTTTATCTGTTACAGAAAATATACCACCATCAGATTCTTCAACTGCATTATTTGCGTAATTCCAAGAAGCGGGATTACCAATTCTAATGGCAGTAGCAATTGTTTCGGGCTTCTCAACAATTTTTCCTGAAACAATCGGAGCAGCACCAGCAGCTTGAAAACCTAACATCTTCGGAAGATTAAATGAATGAGAATCTGAATATTCCTTGAAACCTTTCCAATAAGCAGTGATATTTCCTGCATTACCTACTGGTATGCATAGATAATCAATTGAATTAATTTCATCGATAATTTCAAAGGAAGCTGTTTTTTGGCCCTCTATTCTATAAGGATTAATCGAGTTCACAATTTCTATACCTTCTTCTTCAGAAAGGTCTCTTACAATATTAAGAGCATCATCAAAAGAACCATCAATGGCTATGATTTTAGCTCCAAAAGCCATCGCTTGAGACAATTTACCTTTAGCTATTTTTTTACCGGGTACTATTATCGTAGAAATTAGACCATACCTTGCAGCGTATGCAGATGCAGAAGCACTAGTATTTCCTGTAGAAGCACAAACTAGTATTTTTTTGCCTGATTGAAGAGCCTTACAGACCGCTACGACCATTCCGCGATCTTTAAAAGAGCCAGTTGGGTTAGATCCTTCTAGTTTCAAGTAAACTTTTGCACCAGTTCTATCTGACAAGTAATCGGAAAATATCAAAGGAGTGTTACCTTCTCCCATTGAAATAGGTTGCGCACCTTCCAAATCTATGTAATCGTGGTATTTGTATAGAATTCCAGACATAATATCACTCGTGAATTCTTATAGTTACAGGATTGGATTTTACAACACTTAGCGAATTTATTTTTTTTATCGCCATTAAAAAATTCTTCTGTGAAGCTTCATGTGTCATAACAACTAAATCTACTGAACCATCCATTTCAGTAGCATCTTTTTGAATGACAGAAGAAATGCTAATTTTATTTTCAGAGAATATTCCTGAAATTTGAGAAAGAACTCCATATCTATCCTCTACTGATAATCGAACATAATTTCTTGAAAAAGTTTCATTGTCATCCATATACTGTCCATTATCTTTATCTAAAACAATATCAGCACTAGAAGAATTGTATATCCCCAATAAATCCCCCAATACAGCGCTAGTCGTAGAATTTTTTCCTGCTCCTTCTCCTTGTATCCACAGTTTTCCAACTAGGTCTCCCATAATTTCAACCGCATTGTAATTGCCATTAACATTAGCAAGTGGATGAGATAGTGGAACCAATGCAGGATTCACGCGAGTAGAAATCAGGTTTTCTTTTTTTTCTGTTATTGCAAGTAATTTGATATTATATTTAAATTCTCGAGCATACATAATATCCCTACCTGATATATCTCTTATACCTTTAACATATATAGATTCCAAAGGTATCCAACACCCAAAAGCAATTGATCCTAATATATTAATTTTAAATTTAGCATCAAATCCATCAACATCATTAGTTGGATCCGATTCAGCATATCCTAGATTCTGTGCTTCCTTCAAAACCTCTAAAAAATCAGATGAGCGCTCAAACATGGCACTTAGAATATAATTCGAAGTACCATTTATTATACCAGTGATTCTTTTGATTTCGTTTTGTTTTAACATATCTGAAAGTACTTCGATTATAGGAATTCCAGCTCCTACTGCAGCTTCAAACCTTAATTTAACTTTGTGAGATTTCGCCAATTCAGTAAGTTCATAAAGCTTATGAGAAATCAATTCTTTGTTGGCTGTAACTACATGCTTTTTACCTAGTAGTGCTCTTTCTACATACTGTGAAGCTTCATCGATCCCACCTACCAATTCAACAACAACATCAGTATCGCTATGTTCAAAAAAATATTCTGTATCATCAGTTAACTTACTCAAAAGAAATTTTCTATCGGTACCTAATTTTTTATCAGAACTAACCACGTTATTATATTTCTCCAAGTTTCTAACCAAAACAGACTCCAAGGAAATGAAATTATCTAAATCCTTATTTTTGATCAGTTCTTCTGCGAGTCTTAAGCCGACGTTGCCAAGCCCAATTAAGCCTATTTTCAATTTTGGTTTAGTTCGCACCTTTGTTCCTATTGATTAAGAATGGAATCTACTCCATCCATATCATCTTCATCACTAATAGTACTACTAGGTAGAATTGATGCAATCTGAACTCGAGAGTTTATCCAATTGAAAGTATCATTATCCAATCCATATTCTATATTTACAACTAAACTTTTTTTGGATAGGAACTGTGTGAGTGCATCATTAGACAACTGTTCCATATGTTCATCGGATAATTCTTTCGCTTCTGTCAAATCAGAAATAATATAAAATTCGAGTAAGTCAGATTCTTGATTTATATAAGGTTCGGATAATTCTTTTAAATCCAAATTTCTTTTCTCGTTTTCATCCCTCCCAAATAATATATTATCCAATGTTGGATATATCCCTACTGGTATCCACCCCAAACTTCCTTTATTTTTTTGTACTTCTGGATCTTCTGAAAATCTGCTTATTATTTCCTCTAAATTTTCTCCTGTTTGAATTCGCCTCTCAATATCCGAGAGCATAGTTGGCTGAGCATCACTTACAAGTATTTTATATACCTCTGCATGAGGTTGAATTAAGGGAATTTCTCTAGAAAGCTCTCGCCTTAGCTTTTCTCTAAATATTCCTTTTCGTACTATGTCTTGATAGGTTTCATCATCTAACTGAACTTCGTTTAAAAATTGAATCTTTTGTTCTTGAAATGCTCTTTTATCCTCTCCCAAGGAGAGATCAATATCGTCATAAATTCCAAGTCTAATAAAGAAGGCTTCATCTATTTCCCATTGCTCCACTGTAAGTCCATATTGAGCTGCAGAAAGATACGCAATTTCATTTTCTGCGATTAATTGCAAAGATTCAAAAAGAGAAGATCCAGGGTTGAACTGAACGCCTTGTTCTTCAGATAGTCGTTGATTGAATCTTACGAAATCTACTACATCTTTTCTAGTAAAAACAGACTCTTCAACTCTTAAGGCAGTCTTATTATAGGGGATATAAACATTAAGAGAATACTGTAAAACTGGAAGTAACAAAATAAATGTGATGAGTACTGTAACAAAGGAGGCAAGTCGAAATCTCTTATTTCGCTTAATTCTTAACTGTTCTAGAATATTATTCCGAGACAGTGATTGGCCCATAAATCAACCTTACTATTTCAATTCTTAAGCTAAACCTTTCAGGATTCCAGATCTTTCTTATCCTCTTCTTCTGCAACAGCGGTCTCTTCTGCAACAGCGGTCTCTTCTGCAACAGCGGTCTCTTCTGCAACAGCGGTCTCTTCTGCAACAGCGGTCTCTTCTGCAACAGCGGTCTCTTCTGCAACAGCGGTCTCTTCTG
>Ga0066372_10000534_pt1 | contig 14244 bp, 5 predicted proteins | sample Knorr_S15_td_250_FD_77011 | JGI IMG/M metagenome (GOLD analysis project Ga0066372, IMG submission 77011) | Marine microbial communities from Southern Atlantic Ocean transect - Knorr_S15_td_250_ad_251m_LV_A | ecosystem: Environmental > Aquatic > Marine > Oceanic | place: Southern Atlantic ocean... | reverse complement strand
CGTGGCTCACCGCGTAGGCCTCAGGCTCGTTCCAAGCCGCCAAGTAGGAGGAAAACAGTTCGGCGTCCAACCCGTCCCCCTCGACCGCAATCACATGGTCAGCCTTCAGGGTGCATGCGACCGGTGAACGCACGTACTCCTTGAAGGTGAGGTTGGCATCACCCGGCGCCATCACCACTGTGCCCGATGTCGACCCAGCAGCCGGGAAGCACAGAACCAGCCCTCCGGGCCAATGGGCGATGTCGCCCGGCGCGGTAACCGTGCCGTCCGAACCGGCCACCACGGCGCCGGCCAGATCCACGGTGAGATCGGTACCGTTCGCCGAGGTGACCCGCATCGTCGACGCAGCGGCCAACCGTTCCCGGCCCCGGGCCACGCGGGGGCCCATTCCCTCGTCGTGGCCGACCCTGTCGAACACCTCGGGGTGCTCGTTGGAGAGCATCAAGATCCGCGCACCATCGGCCAGGATCGCCGCCCTCTCCTCAGCATGGAGGAGACCCTCGACGGTGCAATCCACGATGAAGTCCGCGGCGGCCAGACCGGCGACCACGGCCTGGTTGTGGGCGATGGCCACCGATGCGCCGGTGGAACGGATCGGCACCGGCCCCCGATTAGGGGGCGTCGGAAGCACCATGGTCGACACCTCGGCGCCCAGACGTTGGAGGGCCACCACGGCCGTCTGGATCAGCGCTGGCCGTCCGTCATCCTCGGTCAGCACCACTGCCGTCTCTCCGGAGACCACGGCACAACGGGCGAAGTGGTCCGAGAAAGCCTCGATCCGGTGCCACGGCACAGTCATCTGGTCCCCCTCATTCGCCATCCGGTCAGTCGTCGTAAAGGCCCGCCCGGCCAAGTCGGTCCAGGGTCACCTCGACGCTCCACGGGAGCATCGTGGCACCGCACCGGGCGTCGCGATACATCCGCTCCAACGCACTAGGGCGCAACAACGAGCGGCCACCGCATACGCGAACGGCCAGAGACGCCACCTCGGGAGCAGTCTCCATGGCGGTAACCGTGGCCGCCCATGCCCGACGCAACTGCTCCTCAGAGGGATCCGCCCCGACCTCGCCCAGCATCCGGTAGGTGAGCGCCTGCGACCGCTCCCACGCCAAACGCATCTGGGCCCAAGCATGCTGCTTCTGGGGTAGGTCCCGCCGATCGAACTCCCCGTCGTCCCCCCGGAGTGACTCAGCGGTGTAGTCCAGTACCGCTCGCTGGATCCCCAGATAGGTGAACGACAACGTCGTATAGAAGTAGGGCCAGCGAGTCGCCATCTGATCGAAGCCGCCCGGAGGAAGAAACTCGTTGTCGGCAGGAACGAAGGCCTCCTCGAAAAGCAGGTTCTTCGAGACAGTGCCCCGCATGCCCAGTGGATCCCAGTCACCCTCGATGACGACGCCTTCGGCATCGGCAGGCACCCCAAGGAAGCGGACACGGTTGTCACCCTCGACCATGCAGGTGACGTTGTGGAGGTCGGCTACCTCCGACAATGAGGCGAAGATCTTCCGTCCCGACACCCAATAGCCGCCGTCCGTTGGGACGGCCCGCACAGCGAACCCCGTGGTCTCCCCTGAGGCACGACCCTCACTGAACGGTTGGGCGTGAACTCGTCCGTCCTCGATGACGCCTCTCCATAAGGCGGTGCGCCGCCGCTCGTGCAGGTCACGGTCCTCGTCGGACATGTCCAGGTCGTCGGCGATCTGGCCAACCAGCAGGGTGGTCGCCGTGTGCATGTTGAAGGTGAGCGCCGTGGACCCGCAGTGTCGACCCAGTTCCTCTGACACCAGGGCATATGTGACGAAGTCGCCACCGAGCCCACCGTGCTCCTCAGGAATGCATAGGCCCAGAAAGCCGGCGTCACGAAGGTCCGCATAGTTCTCGAGGGGAAAGCTGGCGTCGCGGTCGACGACGTAAGCCCGGGCGGCAAATGCCGGCCCCATCTCGGCGATGCGGCCGACCAACTCTCTGCGTCGGGTGGTCCAAATCTCACTCATTGCTGTCAAATCATGCCCGGTGGATGCAGTCGACCGGTCAAACGGTCGTTCCGTCTTTTACCTGCAGGGTCTTGAGATCGGCATGGAACTCAAGAGCGTGGTCACCGCCCTCACGACCCAGGCCGCTGATGCCGAGGCCGCCGAACGGGGCGGTCAGGTCGCGCACCAAGAAGCAATTCACCCACGTGGTCCCAGCCCGCAGGGCGTCACCCACCCGTTCGGCCCGGTCAGCAGACCCGGTGAAAAGGGTGGCCGAAAGTCCGTAGGCGGTGGAGTTGGCCAGCGCGACGGCCTCGTCCTCGTCAGTGAACACTTGGAAGGTCAGTACCGGGCCGAACACCTCGCTCTGCACGATCTCGCTGTCGTTGGATGCTGGGACGACCAGCGTGGGCTCAAACCACAGGGCTTCGCCGGGTCGGCCGGTCCAACTCTCGGGTACGTGTCGGGACCCGCCCCGCAGTACCTCATCGCCGGCCGCACGGGCCCGCTCGACGAAGCCCTCGACTCTGGCCACGTGCTCGGGGTGAATCATCGGTGTGATGGTGGTGGCGTCGTCGTGGCTGTCGCCCAGCACGTGGGCGTCCACGTGGGCGTGGAACCGAACCAGAAAATCGTCGGCTACCGAGGCCTCGACGAGCAGCCGGGTACCGGCCAGGCAGACCTGACCGGAGTCGTCGTATTGGCCGGCCGCCGTGCGTGCCGCAGCCTCGAGGTCGCTGTCTGCAAACACCACCAGCGCCCCCTTGCCGCCGAGCTCAGCGGTGAATGGGACGATGTTGGCCGCTGCGGCGGCGCCAATGTGTCGAGCAGTTTCTGGCGAGCCGGTAAAAGACAGCCGACGGACCCGCTGATCAGAGGTGAGAGGGGGGCCGACCTCAGAGCCGATGCCCTGGACGACGTTGAAGACGCCAGGCGGCAGGCCCGCCTCGTCGGCCAGGTCGGCCAGCAGGCTGGCCGACAAAGGCGACCACTCGGCCGGCTTGAGGACTACTGGGTTCCCGGCGGCTAGGGCGGGAGCCAGCTTCCAAGTGGCAAGCATGAATGGTGCATTCCAAGGCGTGATGACCACGGCTGGCCCGGCCGGCAGGCGCTGCACTCGGTTGGCTGTGCCGTTGGACGACCAGGTCCGATCCACGTGCTGTTCGGCCAGCTCGGCATATGCGCGAAAGTTGCGAGCACCGCGGCCAATCACTCGGTTACGGAGGCTCTCATGGCGCATGGCCATGTCGACGCACTCCACCGCGGCAATGTCCGGGACTCGTTCGTCGATGAGGTCGGCGAGGCGTCGAAGGTAAGGGGCCCGCCCCGACGGCCCCAACGCCGCCCAGCCCTCAAAGGCGTCTGTGGCGGCGGTGAGCGCCGCGTCGGCAGTCGATGCATCACCGGCCGAGACGTCAGCCAGCACCGTTGACCAGTTCAACGGGGAACGGTCCTCGAAGGTGGAAGGCGACGAGATCCGCACGCCCCCTACGTAGTGGTCCACCGAGACGGACACTCCGGCGATTTGGACCCGCTGTCGTTCGCCCATGCCACCTCCCCCCGTATCCCCGTCCAGCACCACCGAGATCCTATTCATTAGGACCCAAAGGATTTCGGTAAGTGTAGATTGCCGAGAACCGAAGCACTCCCCAGGAGATCTCCCAGTGAGCGAACACCACTTGATGGTCATCGGCACCGACCGGGCCGACGCTGCCGAGGCGACCGAAGTCCTCTCGCCCTACGACGGCCGGGTACTCGGCACCGTGCCTACGGGGACCACTGAACACATCGACGCAGCGGTGGCAGCAGCAGTCGCCGCCCTGTCAGCCGGTCCGCCACCCACCCACGAACGGGCCACCATCCTTGACCGTCTGGCCGACGCCCTGACCACGCGTCACGAGGAGTTTGCCCAGAGCATTTCCGCCGAGGCGGCCAAGCCCATCGCCACGGCTCGCGTCGAAGCCTCCCGCGCTATCGACACGGCCCGCTTCTCGGCCGCCGTGGCCCGCACCATGACCAGCGAGGCGCTTACCCCGGACGCCAGTTCAGCCGGCGCCGGCAAGACGGCCTTCGTGAAGAAGGTGCCAATCGGCGTGGTCGGCGCCATCTCGCCGTTCAACTTTCCCCTGAACCTGGTCTGCCACAAGGTCGCCCCGGCCATTGCAGCCGGTTGTCCGGTCGTGCTCAAGCCCGCCTCGGCCACCCCACTGACCGCCATCCGCCTGGCCGAGGTATTGCTCGAAGAGTGCGGTCTCCCACCGGGCTGGCTGAACGTGGTGACCTGTCCAGGTAGCACTGCCGCCCATCTGGTGGAACATGGCGACGTGGCCATGATCACCTTCACCGGCTCGCCGCCAGTGGGCTGGAACATCCGTGCCACCGCATCGCGCAAGAAGGTTTCCCTTGAGTTGGGCAACAACTCGCCCATCGTTGTCGAACCCGACGTCGACCCATTGGTGGCCGCATCGAAACTCAAGGTGGCGGCCTTCGGTTACGCCGGGCAGACGTGCATCTCCACCCAGCGCATCTACGTCCACGAGGACATCGCCACGGAGTTCACTGAGGCCATGGCCGACCAAGCCCGGAGCATGGTGGTCGGCGACCCGGCCGACGCCACTACCGAAGTGTCTTCGCTCATCGACGCCGGCGAGACCGAGCGTGTCACCGAATGGGTCGACGAGGCGACGGCTGGCGGCGCCACGCTCGTTTGCGGTGGAACCATGGTGGACGGCGTGCTGTCTCCAACGGTCCTGTCTGATGTCACAGACGACATGAAGGTCAGTTGCGTCGAGGTGTTCGGTCCCGTCGTCGGCATCGCCACCTACACCGACTACGAAGACGCCCTGGTTCGAGCGAACGACAGTTCCTACGGCCTTCAAGCTGCAGTGTTCACCAACGACATCGGCAAGGCTCTCCGGGCCGCCGAGGTTCTTGACTACGGGTCGGTGCTGATCAACGAATCACCCTCGTGGAGGGCTGATCACATGCCATACGGCGGCATCCGTGACTCGGGCAATACACGCGAGGGTCCCGCCTACACGGTCCGTGAAATGACCGAGGACCGGGTCATCGTCATCCAGGCCTGACCGTCTCGGACGACAAAAGGACAGGGTCGGACGTCGAGTCGCCCCGGTCTTAGCCACCCTCCTCGACGCTGGCCACTAGGTCGCAGATCGGTTGCAGTAGCAGCGGCCAGGCCGTCTGAGGCCAGTCGTGGCCCATGCCCTCGATCCACACCAGTCTTGAGCCTGGAACGGCGTCAGCGGTCTCCTGCCCACCCTGCGGTGGGATGAGCGGATCCTCGGTGCCGTGCAGCACCAGTGTCGGCACCTTCACTTCGGCCAACAGGGGGCGACGATCGCCGTCAGCGAGGGCGGCCAGAATCTGCCGAGCGCCACCATCGGGATGCCAGGCGCGATCCAGGTCCTCCAACGCCCGGGCCCTGGCACGATCCTCGTCCAGCGGATGAGTCGACCCAGCAAACTGGCGGGCCGCGACAAGGGCGGCCTCCACAACTTTTTCCTCCACCCCTGCACGTCCCGTATCGTCGGCACTCGAAGGGTCCAGTTCGGGAGGCTGGAGCGCGAGCACCACCTCCAGATCTAGGGGGACGACCCGGGGCATAGACATGATCGATGTCAGGCTGCGGATGCGGTCCGGCCAGTGGATCGCCATCCGTTGGGCGATCATCCCACCGAGCGAACCACCCACCACGTGCGCAGAGTCCAGGCCGAGACCGTCCAACAGCCCCACGGCATCGGCAGCCATGTCCTTGAGCAAGTAGGGAGCATCCACCTCTTCGCCCTCGAGGAATGAGACAAACGCCTCTACCGGGTCGACAGACGGGTAATGGTCGAACCAGGTGCTGAGCCCGACGTCTCGGTTGTCGAACCGGACTACTCGATGACCCCGGTCGGCGAGAAGGCGACAGAAGCCGTCCGGCCAGACGGTTAACTGCGCGTTGAGGCCCACGACCAGAAGGATCGGCGGGTCGGCGGGGTCACCGAACTCCTCCACCTCCAGCATCAGTCCGTTGGCCTCGACCTGCGGCATTGACTCCTCCTAAGACTGAACGGGCGAAATCGCCCCCCCGGATTCGGGTTCCACCCCCCTCGGAGCAGTGGGTAGGTTGCCACGGTGAGCAAGGAACTCTGGCGACGGGGGGGCACCGAACTAGCGGCGATGGTGGCCGACGGCGCCATTTCGGCCCGCGAGGTGATCGACGCCCACCTAGACCGTATCGACGAGGTGAACGGCTGGCTAAACGCGGTGGTGAGGGTCGACGCCGAAGGGGCCCGGGCCGCGGCTGACACGGTTGATCGAGCACGGGCGGCCGGCGAAGCACTCGGGCCGCTGGCCGGCGTGCCGTTCACCGTCAAGGATGGCCTAGACCTCGCCGGTCACCCCACCACCTATGGGATCCCCGCCTTCGCCGACAACGTCCCATTGGTCGACGACCCGACGATCGGTCGTCTCCGGGCAGCCGGAGCGATCCCAATCGCCAAGACCAACCAGCCCGAAATGGCGATGCGGCTTGCTACCGACAACCCACTGTTCGGACTGACCCGCAACCCTTGGCATCCCGAGCGCACCCCCAGTGGGTCGTCGGGCGGTGAGGCCTCGGCGATCGCCTCGGGTATGGCCCCCATGGGCGTCGGCACAGACCTTGGCGGCTCGGTCCGCAACCCGGCCTACGCCTGTGGCATTGCTTCCACCAAGGCATCGCTTGGGCGCCTGCCCGTCCACGGAACGTCACCCCGGGCAGGCGAGGCGCTACTGGGACGCCAACTCATGGCTGTGGCCGGGCCGATGGCTCGAACGGTGAGAGACCTCGAGGCCATGCTGCGGACAACCGTTGGACGCCACTCCCGCGACCCTCGAACAGTCGATGTGCCTTTCGACGGCGCCGACTTCGCTCGACGGGTCGCCGTTCCCACCGCCCTCCCCGGCGGACCGGTCCACCCCGACGCCCTCGAGGCAGTACAACGGACCGCCGACGCACTAGCCGCCGACGGCTGGGAAGTGATCGACGTCCTCCCCCCAGAGATGGAGCGCTGCTACCTCCTCTGGGGCCACCTTCTCGGAGAGGACTTCCCGATCACCCTTGCCGGCCTCGACGGCGTGATGTCTGAAGAGGGCGCCCACCTCATGAGGTGGGCGCCCTCTTCAGACATCACGCCGTCGAGGCCGGCAAGGGTGATCGGGAAGTCCTCTCCGAGAAGGTGGCCCCAGAGGAGGTAGCAGCGCTCCATCTCTGGGGGGAGGACGTCGATCACTTCCCAGCCGTCGGCGGCTAGTGCGTCGGCGGTCCGTTGTACTGCCTCGAGGGCGTCGGGGTGGACCGGTCCGCCGGGGAGGGCGGTGGGAACGGCGACCCGTCGAGCGAAGTCGGCGCCGTCGAAAGGCACATCGACTGTTCGAGGGTCGCGGGAGTGGCGTCCAACGGTTGTCCGCAGCATGGCCTCGAGGTCTCTCACCGTTCGAGCCATCGGCCCGGCCACAGCCATGAGTTGGCGTCCCAGTAGCGCCTCGCCTGCCCGGGGTGACGTTCCGTGGACGGGCAGGCGCCCAAGCGATGCCTTGGTGGAAGCAATGCCACAGGCGTAGGCCGGGTTGCGGACCGAGCCGCCAAGGTCTGTGCCGACGCCCATGGGGGCCATACCCGAGGCGATCGCCGAGGCCTCACCGCCCGACGACCCACTGGGGGTGCGCTCGGGATGCCAAGGGTTGCGGGTCAGTCCGAACAGTGGGTTGTCGGTAGCAAGCCGCATCGCCATTTCGGGCTGGTTGGTCTTGGCGATTGGGATCGCTCCGGCTGCCCGGAGACGACCGATCGTCGGGTCGTCGACCAATGGGACGTTGTCGGCGAAGGCGGGGATCCCATAGGTGGTGGGGTGACCGGCGAGGTCTAGGCCATCCTTGACGGTGAACGGCACGCCGGCCAGCGGCCCGAGTGCTTCGCCGGCCGCCCGTGCTCGATCAACCGTGTCAGCCGCGGCCCGGGCCCCTTCGGCGTCGACCCTCACCACCGCGTTTAGCCAGCCGTTCACCTCGTCGATACGGTCTAGGTGGGCGTCGATCACCTCGCGGGCCGAAATGGCGCCGTCGGCCACCATCGCCGCTAGTTCGGTGCCCCCCCGTCGCCAGAGTTCCTTGCTCACCGTGGCAACCTACCCACTGCTCCGAGGGGGGTGGAACCCGAATCCGGGGGGGCGATTTCGCCCGTTCAGTCTTAGGAGGAGTCAATGCCGCAGGTCGAGGCCAACGGACTGATGCTGGAGGTGGAGGAGTTCGGTGACCCCGCCGACCCGCCGATCCTTCTGGTCGTGGGCCTCAACGCGCAGTTAACCGTCTGGCCGGACGGCTTCTGTCGCCTTCTCGCCGACCGGGGTCATCGAGTAGTCCGGTTCGACAACCGAGACGTCGGGCTCAGCACCTGGTTCGACCATTACCCGTCTGTCGACCCGGTAGAGGCGTTTGTCTCATTCCTCGAGGGCGAAGAGGTGGATGCTCCCTACTTGCTCAAGGACATGGCTGCCGATGCCGTGGGGCTGTTGGACGGTCTCGGCCTGGACTCTGCGCACGTGGTGGGTGGTTCGCTCGGTGGGATGATCGCCCAACGGATGGCGATCCACTGGCCGGACCGCATCCGCAGCCTGACATCGATCATGTCTATGCCCCGGGTCGTCCCCCTAGATCTGGAGGTGGTGCTCGCGCTCCAGCCTCCCGAACTGGACCCTTCGAGTGCCGACGATACGGGACGTGCAGGGGTGGAGGAAAAAGTTGTGGAGGCCGCCCTTGTCGCGGCCCGCCAGTTTGCTGGGTCGACTCATCCGCTGGACGAGGATCGTGCCAGGGCCCGGGCGTTGGAGGACCTGGATCGCGCCTGGCATCCCGATGGTGGCGCTCGGCAGATTCTGGCCGCCCTCGCTGACGGCGATCGTCGCCCCCTGTTGGCCGAAGTGAAGGTGCCGACACTGGTGCTGCACGGCACCGAGGATCCGCTCATCCCACCGCAGGGTGGGCAGGAGACCGCTGACGCCGTTCCAGGCTCAAGACTGGTGTGGATCGAGGGCATGGGCCACGACTGGCCTCAGACGGCCTGGCCGCTGCTACTGCAACCGATCTGCGACCTAGTGGCCAGCGTCGAGGAGGGTGGCTAAGACCGGGGCGACTCGACGTCCGACCCTGTCCTTTTGTCGTCCGAGACGGTCAGGCCTGGATGACGATGACCCGGTCCTCGGTCATTTCACGGACCGTGTAGGCGGGACCCTCGCGTGTATTGCCCGAGTCACGGATGCCGCCGTATGGCATGTGATCAGCCCTCCACGAGGGTGATTCGTTGATCAGCACCGACCCGTAGTCAAGAACCTCGGCGGCCCGGAGAGCCTTGCCGATGTCGTTGGTGAACACTGCAGCTTGAAGGCCGTAGGAACTGTCGTTCGCTCGAACCAGGGCGTCTTCGTAGTCGGTGTAGGTGGCGATGCCGACGACGGGACCGAACACCTCGACGCAACTGACCTTCATGTCGTCTGTGACATCAGACAGGACCGTTGGAGACAGCACGCCGTCCACCATGGTTCCACCGCAAACGAGCGTGGCGCCGCCAGCCGTCGCCTCGTCGACCCATTCGGTGACACGCTCGGTCTCGCCGGCGTCGATGAGCGAAGACACTTCGGTAGTGGCGTCGGCCGGGTCGCCGACCACCATGCTCCGGGCTTGGTCGGCCATGGCCTCAGTGAACTCCGTGGCGATGTCCTCGTGGACGTAGATGCGCTGGGTGGAGATGCACGTCTGCCCGGCGTAACCGAAGGCCGCCACCTTGAGTTTCGATGCGGCCACCAATGGGTCGACGTCGGGTTCGACAACGATGGGCGAGTTGTTGCCCAACTCAAGGGAAACCTTCTTGCGCGATGCGGTGGCACGGATGTTCCAGCCCACTGGCGGCGAGCCGGTGAAGGTGATCATGGCCACGTCGCCATGTTCCACCAGATGGGCGGCAGTGCTACCTGGACAGGTCACCACGTTCAGCCAGCCCGGTGGGAGACCGCACTCTTCGAGCAATACCTCGGCCAGGCGGATGGCGGTCAGTGGGGTGGCCGAGGCGGGCTTGAGCACGACCGGACAACCGGCTGCAATGGCCGGGGCGACCTTGTGGCAGACCAGGTTCAGGGGAAAGTTGAACGGCGAGATGGCGCCGACCACGCCGATTGGCACCTTCTTCACGAAGGCCGTCTTGCCGGCGCCGGCTGAACTGGCGTCCGGGGTAAGCGCCTCGCTGGTCATGGTGCGGGCCACGGCGGCCGAGAAGCGGGCCGTGTCGATAGCGCGGGAGGCTTCGACGCGAGCCGTGGCGATGGGCTTGGCCGCCTCGGCGGAAATGCTCTGGGCAAACTCCTCGTGACGCGTGGTCAGGGCGTCGGCCAGACGGTCAAGGATGGTGGCCCGTTCGTGGGTGGGTGGCGGACCGGCTGACAGGGCGGCGACTGCTGCTGCCACCGCTGCGTCGATGTGTTCAGTGGTCCCCGTAGGCACGGTGCCGAGTACCCGGCCGTCGTAGGGCGAGAGGACTTCGGTCGCCTCGGCAGCGTCGGCCCGGTCGGTGCCGATGACCATCAAGTGGTGTTCGCTCACTGGGAGATCTCCTGGGGAGTGCTTCGGTTCTCGGCAATCTACACTTACCGAAATCCTTTGGGTCCTAATGAATAGGATCTCGGTGGTGCTGGACGGGGATACGGGGGGAGGTGGCATGGGCGAACGACAGCGGGTCCAAATCGCCGGAGTGTCCGTCTCGGTGGACCACTACGTAGGGGGCGTGCGGATCTCGTCGCCTTCCACCTTCGAGGACCGTTCCCCGTTGAACTGGTCAACGGTGCTGGCTGACGTCTCGGCCGGTGATGCATCGACTGCCGACGCGGCGCTCACCGCCGCCACAGACGCCTTTGAGGGCTGGGCGGCGTTGGGGCCGTCGGGGCGGGCCCCTTACCTTCGACGCCTCGCCGACCTCATCGACGAACGAGTCCCGGACATTGCCGCGGTGGAGTGCGTCGACATGGCCATGCGCCATGAGAGCCTCCGTAACCGAGTGATTGGCCGCGGTGCTCGCAACTTTCGCGCATATGCCGAGCTGGCCGAACAGCACGTGGATCGGACCTGGTCGTCCAACGGCACAGCCAACCGAGTGCAGCGCCTGCCGGCCGGGCCAGCCGTGGTCATCACGCCTTGGAATGCACCATTCATGCTTGCCACTTGGAAGCTGGCTCCCGCCCTAGCCGCCGGGAACCCAGTAGTCCTCAAGCCGGCCGAGTGGTCGCCTTTGTCGGCCAGCCTGCTGGCCGACCTGGCCGACGAGGCGGGCCTGCCGCCTGGCGTCTTCAACGTCGTCCAGGGCATCGGCTCTGAGGTCGGCCCCCCTCTCACCTCTGATCAGCGGGTCCGTCGGCTGTCTTTTACCGGCTCGCCAGAAACTGCTCGACACATTGGCGCCGCCGCAGCGGCCAACATCGTCCCATTCACCGCTGAGCTCGGCGGCAAGGGGGCGCTGGTGGTGTTTGCAGACAGCGACCTCGAGGCTGCGGCACGCACGGCGGCCGGCCAATACGACGACTCCGGTCAGGTCTGCCTGGCCGGTACCCGGCTGCTCGTCGAGGCCTCGGTAGCCGACGATTTTCTGGTTCGGTTCCACGCCCACGTGGACGCCCACGTGCTGGGCGACAGCCACGACGACGCCACCACCATCACACCGATGATTCACCCCGAGCACGTGGCCAGAGTCGAGGGCTTCGTCGAGCGGGCCCGTGCGGCCGGCGATGAGGTACTGCGGGGCGGGTCCCGACACGTACCCGAGAGTTGGACCGGCCGACCCGGCGAAGCCCTGTGGTTTGAGCCCACGCTGGTCGTCCCAGCATCCAACGACAGCGAGATCGTGCAGAGCGAGGTGTTCGGCCCGGTACTGACCTTCCAAGTGTTCACTGACGAGGACGAGGCCGTCGCGCTGGCCAACTCCACCGCCTACGGACTTTCGGCCACCCTTTTCACCGGGTCTGCTGACCGGGCCGAACGGGTGGGTGACGCCCTGCGGGCTGGGACCACGTGGGTGAATTGCTTCTTGGTGCGCGACCTGACCGCCCCGTTCGGCGGCCTCGGCATCAGCGGCCTGGGTCGTGAGGGCGGTGACCACGCTCTTGAGTTCCATGCCGATCTCAAGACCCTGCAGGTAAAAGACGGAACGACCGTTTGACCGGTCGACTGCATCCACCGGGCATGATTTGACAGCAATGAGTGAGATTTGGACCACCCGACGCAGAGAGTTGGTCGGCCGCATCGCCGAGATGGGGCCGGCATTTGCCGCCCGGGCTTACGTCGTCGACCGCGACGCCAGCTTTCCCCTCGAGAACTATGCGGACCTTCGTGACGCCGGCTTTCTGGGCCTATGCATTCCTGAGGAGCACGGTGGGCTCGGTGGCGACTTCGTCACATATGCCCTGGTGTCAGAGGAACTGGGTCGACACTGCGGGTCCACGGCGCTCACCTTCAACATGCACACGGCGACCACCCTGCTGGTTGGCCAGATCGCCGACGACCTGGACATGTCCGACGAGGACCGTGACCTGCACGAGCGGCGGCGCACCGCCTTATGGAGAGGCGTCATCGAGGACGGACGAGTTCACGCCCAACCGTTCAGTGAGGGTCGTGCCTCAGGGGAGACCACGGGGTTCGCTGTGCGGGCCGTCCCAACGGACGGCGGCTATTGGGTGTCGGGACGGAAGATCTTCGCCTCATTGTCGGAGGTAGCCGACCTCCACAACGTCACCTGCATGGTCGAGGGTGACAACCGTGTCCGCTTCCTTGGGGTGCCTGCCGATGCCGAAGGCGTCGTCATCGAGGGTGACTGGGATCCACTGGGCATGCGGGGCACTGTCTCGAAGAACCTGCTTTTCGAGGAGGCCTTCGTTCCTGCCGACAACGAGTTTCTTCCTCCGGGCGGCTTCGATCAGATGGCGACTCGCTGGCCCTACTTCTATACGACGTTGTCGTTCACCTATCTGGGGATCCAGCGAGCGGTACTGGACTACACCGCTGAGTCACTCCGGGGGGACGACGGGGAGTTCGATCGGCGGGACCTACCCCAGAAGCAGCATGCTTGGGCCCAGATGCGTTTGGCGTGGGAGCGGTCGCAGGCGCTCACCTACCGGATGCTGGGCGAGGTCGGGGCGGATCCCTCTGAGGAGCAGTTGCGTCGGGCATGGGCGGCCACGGTTACCGCCATGGAGACTGCTCCCGAGGTGGCGTCTCTGGCCGTTCGCGTATGCGGTGGCCGCTCGTTGTTGCGCCCTAGTGCGTTGGAGCGGATGTATCGCGACGCCCGGTGCGGTGCCACGATGCTCCCGTGGAGCGTCGAGGTGACCCTGGACCGACTTGGCCGGGCGGGCCTTTACGACGACTGACCGGATGGCGAATGAGGGGGACCAGATGACTGTGCCGTGGCACCGGATCGAGGCTTTCTCGGACCACTTCGCCCGTTGTGCCGTGGTCTCCGGAGAGACGGCAGTGGTGCTGACCGAGGATGACGGACGGCCAGCGCTGATCCAGACGGCCGTGGTGGCCCTCCAACGTCTGGGCGCCGAGGTGTCGACCATGGTGCTTCCGACGCCCCCTAATCGGGGGCCGGTGCCGATCCGTTCCACCGGCGCATCGGTGGCCATCGCCCACAACCAGGCCGTGGTCGCCGGTCTGGCCGCCGCGGACTTCATCGTGGATTGCACCGTCGAGGGTCTCCTCCATGCTGAGGAGAGGGCGGCGATCCTGGCCGATGGTGCGCGGATCTTGATGCTCTCCAACGAGCACCCCGAGGTGTTCGACAGGGTCGGCCACGACGAGGGAATGGGCCCCCGCGTGGCCCGGGGCCGGGAACGGTTGGCCGCTGCGTCGACGATGCGGGTCACCTCGGCGAACGGTACCGATCTCACCGTGGATCTGGCCGGCGCCGTGGTGGCCGGTTCGGACGGCACGGTTACCGCGCCGGGCGACATCGCCCATTGGCCCGGAGGGCTGGTTCTGTGCTTCCCGGCTGCTGGGTCGACATCGGGCACAGTGGTGATGGCGCCGGGTGATGCCAACCTCACCTTCAAGGAGTACGTGCGTTCACCGGTCGCATGCACCCTGAAGGCTGACCATGTGATTGCGGTCGAGGGGGACGGGTTGGACGCCGAACTGTTTTCCTCCTACTTGGCGGCTTGGAACGAGCCTGAGGCCTACGCGGTGAGCCACG
>Ga0066372_10000533_pt1 | contig 14251 bp, 4 predicted proteins | sample Knorr_S15_td_250_FD_77011 | JGI IMG/M metagenome (GOLD analysis project Ga0066372, IMG submission 77011) | Marine microbial communities from Southern Atlantic Ocean transect - Knorr_S15_td_250_ad_251m_LV_A | ecosystem: Environmental > Aquatic > Marine > Oceanic | place: Southern Atlantic ocean... | reverse complement strand
GGTAGGGAGTGTAAATGCAGATTGGATGAACAATAGTGCAATACTGTCAGAGTTGAGTGGGGAAGTTGAAGAGGGGGTTGAAATTTTCTCCATTGATTCCTTGGATATCGAGTATTCTGTTCTCCAGCTGATCAAGGGGCAGGTCAATTTTTCTAACGTGACTTTGTGGAATCCGTTATTAACCTTGGAGAGAGACCAAGAAACAGGGCGTCTCAATCTGGAAAGATTTTTCGAGCAACCAGGCATCATTAACTCGGTATCAGAGGCAACTTTGGTTCAGGCTAGTATCGATGATGGATCAGTTATCCTTTTGGAAGAAGTAACTGTAGTCGATGGTAGGGTGACTATTTCTGACGACGTTTTTCCAGCTGATTCTAGTTGGGGAGAAATGTTTCCTTTAGGGGTATTCGCAGGAGAAGAAGTAGGGTTCAGGGGAATCGAAGCTCAGATCAATAGAGTGTCTATAGAGACTGGCGGCACTGAAGCAATAGAAGTGGGATTGGACAAATTGAGTTTTGTGATGGGTGGTTCGCCAGATTTCCTGGAGGTTACAGAGTTTTCTGGAGGAATCTATTGGGCGGACCAAGAATTACAGGCAAGGATGGACAGAATCAGGTTAGGACAATCTGAAGGCACAGGTGTAGCCGTGTTTAGTCTTTTGGAGGAACGAGGGTCTAGTTTCTCCTTGAATTTATCCAGTACAGGGTTTGACCTTGATGATCTAAGATGGTTAAGTCCCAATTTACCCATAGGTCAGGGAAGAGGAGATTTCCAATTTTCGGCAAATCCTTCAGCCACGGAAGTTCGCTGGGGTAACTTGGAATTGGATTTGGGGTCTGGACAAATTATGGCTAACGGTTTATTCGGAAAGCCAGACGGCGGTATGGTGATTCTGGAAGATGTACTTCTGGATCTTGTGAATGTGCCTCTTGGAACTATCGCTGATTATGTCCCTAACTTACAAAAGTTTTCAGCATTTTCGGAAGATATCCCTCTCGAAGGCTTGGTCTCTGGGCATATAGACCTGTCGGGAAGTTTGGATACCATGGTTGTGAGTGCAGGTCTTGCTCTCACCGAACTAGGATCGATTGAGACTCAGGCAACCGTGGAAGGTGTACTTCATTTAAATCCACCCTTCGGGGTGAGTAATCTAGAGTTTGGTTTGATCCCTCTCGACCTGGAGCTGCTCAACCAGATTACGGCAGATTTGTCACTCACTGGTGCTGTTAATTTTGATATTCTTGCCGATGGTCGAATAGATGAAGGAATTGGATTGGTTGTGCAAGGTTCTTATGGGGACGGCAATTCGGAAGAGTCACAAGTAGTGCTTGAAGGGACTTTAGCAGAGCTTGAGGGAGATGTAAGGATTTCCTTGAACGGAACTCTAGAGCCATTAGTAATTTCCGATTTTATCTCTAGGGAATCACTCTTTTCAAATCTTGGTGTTGCCCGAGGCGCTGTGAGAATTGATGGGACTGCTAAGAAATTATCCATGAGAACTGATTTGGTTACGCGAGATGGTGATTTCTCCTTGGACACAGATATTGATTGGACTGCTCCACTATCACGTTACCGAATAGTGGGCATAGGTAGAAATTTCGAAGCCAGTGAGTTGGTTCCGCAGTTGCCGAAAGGGACAATGATAACGGGATCCATGAGTTTGGATGGAACAGGAGAAGCATTAGGCACTGTTGATTTGCGCGGGGAGGTCGACCTTGTCGGATCAACATTAGGGGTTTTACCTGTGGAAACATTGCAGCTCAGCGTAACATTATCAGATTCCGTTCTGGATTTCGATACAGTTTCAGCGAATGTAGGGGGTGTCTATTTGGAGGGTTCTGGGCAGATTGGCACCCTCCCAGATGTCACCTCTCAGGAGTTGCATCTGAATTTCGAGAGCAGTGAATTGGAAAAACTTCGCCCACTGTGGTTGGGTGCTGATATCATTGCTAGAGATACTCTAACTGCTTTGTCGAGGGACATACTGATTTTGGATGGAATCAACCCCGACACATTTCCTCTTCAGGAAGAGATAGCTACAGAGGGTAGGCTGTTTGGCCAATTAGTCTTGAGCGGATCACTTCAAGAAACGAGACTTTTGGGTGAAGCATCCTTTAAGGATGTTAGGTATGGGAATAACATGGTAGAGGAAGCAGCCTTAAGTTTTGCTGCAGAGAATTTGCTTGCTCCTAGCGTTAGGATGGATCTTCAAATCGACGCGGATTCCTTGGACATCATGGGAAGAGATTTCGATTCTTTATCTGTTAGGATGACCTATGCTGATCCTCGGGGTGAGGTGGATCTATTTTTGATGCGCTCAGAAGATGAAAATTACCAGGCAAGAATTGCATTCGAAGAGGCATTCCCTTCGAGGTTGTTAAATGTTGACGAATTGTCTTTCAATTTTCCTGACCAGCGTTGGAACCTTGGCGGCCCGAGCAGGATATTTTGGGATCCAGCAGGACTGACCTTCGAAGATTTCAGGTTGATTCGTCCTGGGATTAATGGTTTGAGATTTCGTACCGAAGGAAGGTTTCCGTTCCAAGGACAAGCCGACTTGGAAGTTCTAGTTGAAAACTTGGATGTTAGCAGGGTAAGTCATTTGTTTCGCTGGGACGAAAGCTTGGAGGGTGTAGTAGATGTATCTTTCAATCTTACTGGTGACGCCAACGACCCCCAAATGAGAGGGGATGTTGCTATCTCTGATTTTCAATACAGAGATTATTTTTTTCAGGACCTAGCAATCAATGGCGAGTATTCGGACAGAAAACTCAGTGGTGATATAGCTTTTGGGGGTGATTCTGGAGAATTTCTTTCAATCGTTGGTATGATTCCAATCAATCTTTCAATCGATCCGATTCGAGAGAGGATCTTAAACGAAAATATAGAAGTCTTTCTAACTGCATCATCTGCTCCGTTTTCTTTGCTTATGGCCCCATTTGATAGTTACCAAGAAGTGGAGGGGACAATTTCTGGTCAAGTGAGATTTGGGGGAACTCTAGATGAGCTCTCGCCAAGTGGGGAGATGATCTTGATAGACGGAGGAGCTTTTGCTCCTAGGCTTGGGGTCCGACATGAGAATTTATTTGGTGTGTCCAATTGGCTTCCAGATGGAGTGGTGGAGGTTGAGGTTAGGGTAGAATCAGAAGGTCAGGCTAATGCAGTAGGTAGGATTGAAATTGGGAGTATAACAGATCCAAACTTAGATCTTCAAATTCATTTGGAAGAATTTGAAGCCATGGATCGTAGAGATGTCAGTGCTAAGCTGAGTGGGGATTTGATGATACAGGGCCCCTACAGTCGCCCCGTTGTGACTGGAGATTTGTTTGTGGACGAGGGGACTCTTTTTGTTGAAGAATTTCAAAGAGCAGCAGATGTCGTCGATCTGTTGGCTTCTGTTGATACTACACAAATTGATTTGAGCTCAGTGCTCGAGACCAGTAATCGTTTTCTGGAAAATGTACGTATGGAAAATACGACATTGACGGTCCAGCGTAACAGTTGGATCAGGAGTGCCAGAATGAATGTTGAGCTTGATGGTCAGCTAGATGTACTTTGGGACAGACAGACTCAGGAGTTGGCTTTGGTAGGGGAGCTGCAAGCTTTGAGGGGTTCATACGGAGCTTTGGGTAGACAATTTCAGGTGGATGATGGAACTTTACGTTTTCTGGGAACCAGTGGAATCAATCCAACCTTGAATATTTCCGCTAGCAATAATGTTCGCTCTTCAGTCGGTGATAGATTTGGCATCACTGCTTCTGTTACAGGCACCTTGGAGGAGCCTAGAATAAATCTTTCGAGTGATCAAGCTGGCTTCACGGAAGACGACCTGCTCAGTCATTTGTATTTCGGCCGACCGACCTATGCACTGACTTCTGGACAAAACCAAGCTGTGAATTCTATGGGAGCAATTCTAGGATCAGGTGCGACACTAGGACTTAGTACTTTCAGCAATGAGCTTGGCTCTGCTATGGCAAGGGAATTAGGTGTGGACTATCTAAGTATTACTCAGGAGGATTTCGATTTTCTCGGAAATACCAGTAGTACCCTAGGAACAACAGTTGTTGAAACAGGTTTTTATATGACAGAAGACTTATTTGTGACTCTGTTGCTGAGGCCTTTGTCTAGCCAGGGATCAGGAAGTGGATTTGCGGGAGTACGTTCTGAGTGGATCTCTTCGGACTCGTTTACGGTGGAGTCGTTTTTTGAGGATCGTTTTTTCCGCAATCGTATGCTTGGTTTTGGAGAACTTGGATTTCATGCTAAGAAGGATTTTGGGCTTTCGATTTTCAGGGAGTGGATCTACTGAGCATTTAATGATTAATGAATAAAAATTCTCTCGTAATTCGCGGTGCTCGCGTACATAATCTCAAGAACGTTGACTTGGAATTGCCTCGACGTCTCTTAGTGGTACTCACAGGCTTGTCAGGATCTGGAAAATCTTCTTTGGCTTTTGATACAATTTATGCAGAAGGTCAACGTCGGTATGTGGAATCTCTTTCGGCGTATGCTCGACAGTTCCTGGATCTGATGGAAAAGCCAGATGTAGATGTCATAGAGGGTTTGTCTCCAGCCATTTCCATTGAACAAAAGACACTAAATCGCAACCCTCGATCGACCGTGGGAACAGTAACGGAAATCTATGACTACCTGAGGGTCCTCTGGGCTCGAGTTGGTGTTGCACACTGTAGGGATTGTGGAGAGCCAGTGGCACGGCAGTCTCCAGAAGAAATTACTGAGATACTCATTGGGTTGGGGGAGAACGTAAAGACGGAAATCCTAGCCCCATTGATTAGGGGAAGGAAAGGAGAATTCCGAGAACTTCTTGAGAAGGTGAGGATAAAGGGTTTTGTGAGTGCCGTTGTCGATGGTGAGCAGGTCGATTTGTCCACTCCACCTGAATTGAATAGATACGAGAATCATGACATTTCTGTAGTGGTGGATAGGTTGGTTCTATGTCCAGATGGAAGGGAAAGGCTGACGGATTCAGTTGCTACTGCTTTTGGTCTGGCAGATGGAGTGGCTCAAGTGATAGAGCATCGCACTGAAGGTAAAGTAGAGAGTTTTTTCAGTGAGAATTATTCTTGCTTTCAGTGCGGTACAAGTATTCCTGAAATAGAACCCAGACAGTTCTCGTTCAATTCACCACACGGTGCTTGTGAGAAATGTGATGGACTTGGAACCTCAAACCATATAAACCCTGAACTTTTGGTTGGAGATAAGTCTAAATCGTTAGTTGAAGGAGTCGTACTACCCTGGGGGAAACCTTCTGGATATCTGATGAAGTCTGTTATCGCTGGACTAGTTGAAGCATATGAGTTTTCCGCAGAAGAACCATGGATGACTTTATCTGATGAAGTGAAAAGGGCCATTCTACATGGTTCTGGAGAGATGAAAATCCGTTTTCCCTATCGTAGGAAAAGAGGGAAAAAATTTTATGAAGAACCATGGATCGGGTTAGTTGAGGACATCAAGATTCGCTACCAAGAGACCCAATCTGATGGGATCAGGGGCCAATTGGAGGAGTATATGTCTAAGTTGCCTTGTCAGGATTGTCATGGGAGTAGACTCAAAGGAAATTCTCTTTCTGTGACAGTTGCCGGACGTTCTCTCGGAGAAGTAACAGACCTTCCGATTTCGGAAGCCCTTATATTTTGTAAGGGACTGGCCAAAGACATTTCAAAAGGAAAGCCTTCGGGCGGTCAGATAATTTCATCTGAGATCGCACCTCCGATTCTGAAAGAAGTCGGAGGAAGATTGTCTTTCCTTGAAGAGGTTGGACTTAGTTACCTCACACTCGGTCGATCGGCAGCTTCATTATCTGGAGGCGAATCCCAGCGCATACAGTTGGCTAGTCAGATTGGAAGTGGGCTTACTGGTGTTCTCTATGTATTGGATGAGCCGTCCATAGGGCTTCATCAGAAAGATAACCAGAAATTAATCGGTACTCTCAGATCTCTTAAGGAGTTGGGTAACACAGTAATAGTGGTAGAGCATGACGAGGAGACCATTCGTGCAGCGGATCATATTGTGGATCTGGGGCCAGGAGCAGGAATAGCAGGGGGAGAAGTTGTAGTACAAGGAAGCCTTGAGGAAGTTATGAATGAGAACCGTTCTCTTACGGGTTCTTATCTGAAGGGCACAAAGAATATAGAAATACCAACCGAGAGACGGGCAGTTGATAGGGACAATATATTGTGTGTCAGAGGTGCACGTGAGCATAATTTGAAAAACTTAGACGTTGGTATTCCCCTGGGATGTTTCGTTGCTATTACTGGAGTAAGTGGTTCTGGGAAATCAACACTTGTTAACCAGACATTATATCCAGCCTTAGCTCGCCATTTTTATCGCAGCAAAAGGTTGCCGGCATCTCATGATGGCCTTCATGGGATAGAATTGATTGATAAAGTCATTGAAGTGGACCAGATGCCAATTGGGAGAACTCCTCGTTCTAATCCTGCCACCTACACAGGGCTATTTACTCCGATTCGGGAGTTGTTTTCCAATTTACCAGAGTCTCAAATTAGAGGATATGACCGGGGGCGCTTCTCTTTTAATGTGAAAGGAGGTCGATGTGAGGCCTGTTCAGGAGATGGTCTGGTGAAAATCGAGATGCATTTCCTTCCTGATGTCTATGTATCATGCGATGTCTGTCGAGGTAGACGTTATAACACAGAAACTCTAGATGTGACCTTAAAGGGCAGGACTATTTCGGATGTATTGGATATGACTGTCCGTGAAGCTCTAGAGTTCTTTGATTCGTTTCCTTCTATCCGAACGAAATTACAGACGTTGTCTGATGTGGGACTGGACTACATCCACTTGGGGCAGTCTGCAACGACCCTGTCGGGAGGTGAGGCTCAGAGAGTCAAACTCAGCAGCGAACTTTCCAAACGTGGGACTGGAAAGACTCTTTATATCTTGGACGAACCTACAACTGGACTTCATTTTGAAGATATAAGAGTTTTGCTGAAGGTGCTTCACGAGCTTGTAGATAAAGGTAATACGGTCGTTGTGGTCGAACATAACCTCGAAGTTATTAAGACAGCGGATTGGATTATCGATCTCGGTCCAGAAGGAGGTTATGACGGAGGCAATGTCGTGGCCGAAGGCTGTCCAGAGACAGTGATGAACGTCTCCGAGTCTTATACTGGAGCGTACCTAAGGACTGTTTTGCCAAGTTAGTGTTCCCAGCCTAGACGTCCCCTGTGTTCTTCAGACTTTGGACATGAGTTGACCATTGTCATAATAGTCCTTAATAAGTTCGGGCTAGCGGTACAGTGGATTATTCGCTACAGCTTTTCCTTTGAGTCTTTATCATTAGAAACTATAGTTAGAGTTGAACGTAATATTAATTGGGGCTGAGTTTACGATGAGTACGGTATATTTGAACGGCAAGTTTTTACCGAAAGAAGGAGCACAAATTTCGGTAGAGGACAGGGGATTCCTATTGTCTGATGGAGTCTATGAAGTAACACCAGCGTATTGGGGTAAGTTTTTTCGGTTGGAGGGACACTTGGACCGATTGAGGGGTGGACTCGCTTCCCTCCGTATCGATTATGACCCTGAAGAATTAATAGAAGTCCATAGGCAGTTGCTCGACGTGAATGATCTGACTGACTCTGAAGTAGCCATTGTATATCTCCAGATAACTAGAGGGGTTGCCGAGAGAACTCATGGTTTTCCCCCAGCTGGAACTGCTCCGACTGTCTATGCGTTTGCAAAGCAATTTCACAGACCGTCTATGGACCGTTGGTTAAAAGGATTCGGGGCCGTGACAGTTCCCGATCGTCGTTGGGCTCGTGTGGATATAAAGTCGATCAGTCTACTTCCTAATGTTATGGCTGCTCAGGCAGCCGTTGATGCTGGGGTAGATGATGCTTTGTTGGTGAAGAATGGTATCGCTCTGGAAGGAGCACAGAATAATATTTTTGTTGTCAATGGAGATAATTTGGTAACCCACCCTGCCACCCAGGAAATACTGCATGGTGTGACTAGATCTGTGATGATTGAGGTAGCACATTCGTTGGGGATTCCCGTACTGGAGCGCCCGATACAGATAGAGGAATTGGATACTGTTGATGAGTTATTCTTTTCCGGAACAACCACAGAAGTGAGACCGACAGTCGTGCTAGATGGCAAACCGATAGGTGGTGGCGAGGTTGGTCCAGTATCCAAGGCGATCTATGAGGCTTTCAGAAAAGAAATAGGTCAGCCAATCGGTGAGAACATTTAGTTTGTAAGCTACCTTGGGTCGGTAGTGGGCTAAGGATAAATCAGGTATTGTGACCTGATCGACAGAAATCGTTGGATTTCCTTTGGCCAATTAATCACGAGATCGCGAGCTTCATACCCTGAAACGATTTTTCCCCGCAGAGTGTCAGTTCCTGCTAAGCGGTCGAAGTGTGAAGCCAGCCATTCCCAATTATTCCCAGACATTTGGTAAGTCTCCACAAGCAAAGCGATGGCTACTTTTGTGGGGTCGTAGTCGTCAGAATTAGCAATCAGTCGAACACCTTCGACCCTTGTTCCGTCAAATTTTCTATCATCTGGGTTATTTGGGGTGAATGTAATGGTTTCAAAAGAGACTCCAGGAAATCCATACTCGCTCATACGTGTTGCCAGTTCTTCACCGTCTAACCAAGGAGATGCAATTACCTGAAATGGAATGTCAGTTCCTCTGCCGACCGAAAGGTTGGTTCCTTCGAACAAGCAGGTCCCAGGATAATGTAGGGCACTCATTACAGTGGGCATATTAGGAGAAGGCTTGATCCATGGAAGGTTGGTTTCTTGGAAAGTCATTTTCCTGCGCAAACCAGAAACTGGAACAATATGCAGTGGGCCAGGGATGTTGAATTCTCCTTGATAGTATAGTGCCATCTCACCAGCGGTCATTCCATGCCGCATGGGGATAGGGTACCGCCCTACAAAGGTAGAAAAATCTGGATCCAACACATTACCTTGAACAGCTGCTCCAATGGGGTTGGGTCGATCGAGAACTACCACTGAAATTCCTTTTGCAAAAGCTGCTTCCATACTTAACGTCATGGTAGAGATGTATGTCCAGTAGCGAGCACCGATATCTTGCAGGTCAATCAACAGAATCTCGATTCTATCTAGCATTTCGGGGGTGGGTTTTCGTGTGTTTCCATAAAGAGAGTAGATAGGAATTTCCGTTTCAGGGTCCACATCATCTTTCACTTCTTCTCCTGGATCTAAGTCTCCTCTGATACCATGTTCAGGTGAGAAAAGAGCAATAAGATCTACTTGAGAGTGTTCGAAGAGGAGGTCGATAGATGATGATCCATTGGAATCCACACCAGTTTGGTTGGTCACCAAGCCGACCCTCTTTCCTTTAACCAAGTGAAGAGAATCCTCAAGTAATACCTGGATTCCTGGCTTTATCTTACCAGAAGATTGTTGAGTAGATACCTGGATGGATTGGGCTGGTGTGACTAGGGTTAGAAGAACCAATGAGCCTATGAGCCAGGATTGTGGTCTTTTTAAGAACTTCATAGCTTGCTTCCTAGTGATCGGACTTGTCTGATCTCTCTACTTTTCTAGTTCAAATGAGGCTTTGAAGAATCCCACTATGAGAATCCAAAAAACTTCTGTGATTATCTCTAATAATCAAGTGGTGATCAACCTATGGATCCTAGCGATCCTTGTTTCTTCATGCTACAGACAGGCACCTATTCAGGATCCTTTGGAAGAAGTGATTCCAGAGCGTTCTAATACTGAGCTTCCGGTCACTGTCCCAGCAGGGCCTCCTGAAAAACAAAAAATGCTGGATGTTGAAGAAACTGGTTATCCTGTGTCTTGGGCAATGATGGTTTTGAGTAAGATGACTTTAGAGGAAAAAGTGGCACAGCTGATTATGCCTTGGGTCTTGGGAGATTTTTCACCTGAGGGTTCGACTGACCACGATAGACTGGAGACCATGATAGACTCGTTTGGCATCGGTGGAGTCATCGTGTCGGTGGGCTCCCCGAGCGAGGTCGCTGTAAAGCTAAATGACCTACAGAATCACTCGGAATATCCTCTCTTGGTTGGTGCAGACCTGGAAACTGGTGCTGGTTTCCGCTTTGGGGGTGGCGTTGATGGTCCCACGAATATCGTTTTAGGTGGAGCTACGATGTTTCCGTCGCTAATGGCTTTTGGAGCTACAGGCGATCCAGAATTGGCATATGAATTAGGCCGGATAACAGGTTTGGAGGCCAAGGCTGTCGGAGTACATGTTCCATTTGCACCTGTTCTTGACGTCAATAACAATCCAGAAAATCCGATTATCAGTATTCGTTCGTTTGGTGAAGACCCGACTGAAGTTGCTAAGATGGGTGTTTCCTTTGTTCGTGGTATTCAGGACAATGGGTCCATAGCAACAGGTAAGCATTTTCCTGGACATGGAGACACGGAAATAGATTCTCACATTGCGCTGCCAGTTTTTGAGCATGACAACCAACGGTTAGAAGGCATTGAGCTGGTGCCCTTTCAGGCTGCGATTGACGCTGGTATGCGGGCCATCATGACTGCCCATATTGCAGTTCCAGGTTTGAGCAATAACAGGCTGCCTGCAACTCTTACAGAGGAAGTCCTCACTGACCTTCTGCGTGCACAACTTGGGTTTGAAGGTATCGTTTTTACTGATGCGATGGATATGGCAGCAGTAGATCGGGCTTTTCCCAGTGGTGAGGCCTCAGTTCGAGCGATCTTGGCTGGTGCAGACGTCATCCTAATGCCAAGGGATGTAGGTGAGGCAATAGGAGCCATTGCAGACGCTGTGCGATCGAATCGGATAGAGGAGGAAAGAATAGAGAGATCCGTGAGCAAACTCCTTCGATTGAAAGAAGAGATGGGGCTACATGAACAACGACTGGTTGACGTGAATAAGGTGCCGTCTCTAGTGGGAATTCCATCGCATATTGAGGAGGCACAAGAGGTAGCTGATCGATCCATGACACTGATTCGCAATGGTGGAAACCTACTTCCTCTACTCGGAACTCGAACCGCTCGTGTCATGTCAGTGTCTTATCAAAATGGCAACAATTCGATATCAGGGCGTTATTTTGACGGAAGACTGCGCGAAACGTATCTCCGATTAAATCGTACGTCCGTTAATAGAGCGTCCCACCCAGCTGTCTATGATCGACTTCTGGGCCAAGCGGAACGAACAAACCTGGTGGTAGTCTCTATCTATTCTAATTTTGCCGGGCAGGTGGAGCTCCCAGAAGAGACTGTTGATTTCATAAAGGAACTCTCCGCTCGTAACATCAGTCACATTGTGGTTTCCTTCGGCAGTCCTTATCTGATCTCTGAGTTTCCAGAAGTCCAGGGTTATTTGCTGGCGTGGAGTTCAAGCGAGGTCAGTCAGAAGGCTGCAGCGGACGCTCTGTTGGGAAAATTTGCAATTACGGGAAAGGCCCCGATCAGCATGGACCCTCATTTTGAAATAGGTGATGGAATTCAAGTCGGTGCCAAAGGAGAGACGGATGGCAGGTAGAAAGGTGTACCTGTACACTCTGTCTCTTCTTTTGTTTTTCACATTGCCTCGCCCCTTAATTTCTCAGCGATTAAGTCCTATATCCACCGAACACAATTTATTAACTGAAGGGCAAACTTGGGTTGAAGAGACTTTGGCTTCGATGAGTCTTAGACAGCAGATAGCACAGCTGATCGTTCAATGGTTACCTGGTTCCTATGCGTCTACGAATAGTAGCGAATTTAAGGAGTGGGCTGACTGGATCACAAATGATCAAATTGGTGGTATCTATTTATCAATAGGCCTTCCCCATTCCTACGCAGCAAAGATCAACGAGCTTCAGGCTCTATCTGAAGTTCCATTATTGGTTACTTCAGATTTTGAGAACGGCGGTCCAGGAATGCGGATTAACCATTCATATGCCTTGCCAACACTTTTAGCCCAGGGTGGAGGCACTAGCTTTCCTCCTACGATGGCATTAGGTGCAATAGGAGATGCCGACATGGTTCGAGAGTTTGCTCGGATCACGGCAATGGAAGCAAAAGCACTGGGTGTCAATTTGAATTTTTCTCCTGTGCTCGATGTGAATAACAATCCTGACAATCCTGTTATTAACACGAGATCTTTTGGGGAGGATCCGAGTGAAGTTGCGCGTCTCGGGGAGGCCTATATAGAAGGAGCTCATGAGGGCGGTCTATTGGTAACAGCGAAGCATTTTCCTGGGCATGGTGACACAGACACAGACTCTCACATAGGCTTGCCAGTCATTAATTCCGGATTGGATCGATTGCGTAATCTTGAATTGATACCTTTTCAGAGGGCTATCAATGTAGGAGTCGATGCTGTGATGACGGCCCATATTGCTATATCTGATGGTGATGAATCCAGTCCTATTCCAGCGACTTTGAATCCGAGATTCATGGGTGAGCTTCTTCGTGAGGAAATGGGATTCGATGGACTGCTTGTCACCGATGCTCTCACCATGGGTGCTCTCGCCGATCAGTATGAGACGGGAGAACTTGTGGTGTTAGCGATAGAAGCTGGCAATGACGTTTTGTTGATGCCCCGAGATATTGGCAGAGCAATAGAAGCGGTGCAGCAAGCGGTCGAAATGGGAAGGATTACTCCAGGAAGGATTGAGTCGTCAGTGAGGCGGATCTTAGAGACTAAGGCGAGGATTGGCCTGCACAAGAATAAGACGGTGGACCTGAATGCTGTCGATGAGATTGTGGGAAGGCAGGAACATTTAGATTTTGCTGCTTTGACGGCAGAACGATCCCTGACTTTACTAAGAGATCGTGATCAGGTAATTCCTATCAATTCGGACAAAACACTCAATGTTTTCAGCCTCACGTATGCGAGAGAAGAGCATTTGGTTGCTGGAAGAGAGTTTGACACAGACTTGAGAAGCAGGGTAAGCGGCGTTATCTCCAGGAAGACAGGTCCGAACACTTCTGTTCAAGAGTATGAGGCGTTGCTTGCGACTGCATCGAACAGCGATTTGGTGCTGGTAAACATCTTCCTCCCTCCAGTTTCGGGGCTGGGTGACATTGGCGTATCTGAAGAGTTCAGGAATTTTATAACTTCCCAAGACGGTTCTACTCCAATGATGGTCACTTCATTTGGGAATCCTTATTTACTGCAAGAACTTAGTGATTCCCCAGGATATCTCCTGGCTTGGGGAGATCATGAGGTGTCTCAAAGGGCAGTCGTAGGAGCTCTGTTCGGTGATATCGGGTTGGCTGGAAAACTGCCAATATCGATTCCACCTTTTTATTCGTTAGGCGATGGATTAAGCCGTCCAGCTTTGAATACGAATCAAGATGCTGGTTTTGCCGAGATTCATCCGGAAGATGCGGGGATGTCGAGAGATGGGTTGCAAGCTCTCGATCAGCGCATTATGCAGAGTATAGCTGATGGAGCTACGCCAGGTGCGGCACTAGCTGTAGCAAGAAAAGGGAAGTTGGTTAGGCTGAGAGGCTATGGGAATCTGGATTGGGATCAATCTTCTGCAGAAGTGAGGCCGAATTCGATTTACGACTTAGCGTCACTAACCAAGGTGGTAGGTACTACTACTGCGGTCATGATCTTGATGGATGAAGGCTCCTTAAGCTTGGATGATCCGGTGACAAATTATTTGCCATGGTGGGCAGAGGAAGGATCTCCCAAATCAGAGGTTACGATTGGTCAGTTACTTCTTCATCGTGCAGGCTTGCCACCTTTTCGAACGTTTTATTATGAAATGACAGGAGAAGCGGCGTATAAAGATGCTATCTCGGATCTGGATTTAGAGTATGAACCTGGATCGACGACTGTGTACTCCGATATTGGTTTAATGACCTTAGCTTTTGTGGTTGAAAAGATTGCCGACCGTCCTTTTGAGGATTTCGTCAAGCATAATGTTTGGGATAAGCTTGGCATGAGGGATACTGGTTTTAATCCTCCTAAGGATTTGAGAGATAGGATTGCTCCGACTGAAATTGATACGGTGTTTAGGCATGATCATGTGCATGGAGAAGTCCATGATGAGAATGCCTACGCTCTGGGAGGTGTAGCAGGACATGCAGGGCTCTTCTCCACGGTGTCTGACCTAACCTTGTTCGGGCAAATGTTACTCAATGGCGGTTCGCTTAAGGGTTGTCTTTCGGGAGGAAGGATTGAAGGAGAGGTCTGTGTTCCAGGAACTACCAGAAATGTCCGAATTGTTTCAGAGCGATTGGCAGGAATTTTCACGAATCGTTTTGATGATTCGGCTACGCGAGCGCTTGGTTG
>Ga0066372_10000532_pt1 | contig 14253 bp, 9 predicted proteins | sample Knorr_S15_td_250_FD_77011 | JGI IMG/M metagenome (GOLD analysis project Ga0066372, IMG submission 77011) | Marine microbial communities from Southern Atlantic Ocean transect - Knorr_S15_td_250_ad_251m_LV_A | ecosystem: Environmental > Aquatic > Marine > Oceanic | place: Southern Atlantic ocean... | reverse complement strand
TTTATTAGACACAGCTGAATTGAAACACCATTGTCAAGAAATTGGAATCGAGAGAATATCTGCAGGTAAGGATAGAATCAACATTACTTTCAACCCAGAAAGGACTCAGATCAATCCACAGCAAATAATTGTACTCATTCAACAAGATAAACGAATTTCCCTCATACCACCATCTCGGCTGCAAATTGATTCAAGAGGTTTAAGTGGAAGAAGCCTTATCTTGGTAATTAGGAGTATTTTAAAGAAACTTCAAAGCAGTTAAAACAACACATAAGCAACCCTTTGTTAACTTTACACGAAGGAGCTTAGACACTACACTACGGAGGAAAAATTGTTAAAATATAGTTTCACTAATATAGTTTTCTTATTGTTTCTATTGGTTTACCTCAACACTTCAACTCATGCGACAGAGGTCGTGGCAGAATTTACCTGGAATGGGAAAGTCCAAAAAATTACTGTCGAAGATCTAGAAGCAGAAATTGAAAAACTACCTACCTATCGACAAGAAAACGTCAATAGAACTATATCTGAAAAAATTGAGTTTCTTAATGAATTTATCAATGAGAAACTGCAATTGCTCAATGCAAAACAGAATGGTTTTAATGACAATAAAGAGCTACTTGAAAAAGTTGAAGATTATCGTCATCAGTTAATGGTTGAACAACTCACAAAGATCGAAGTAGACGAGAAAGTATCCTACTCGGAACAGGAGCTTCAGAACTATTACCAAGAACACTCGGATGATTATATCGTGGCCGAAGAGGTGCGCGCTACCTGTATAAGCATAAAAGAGGATGAGGAACTTGCTCAAGAAATGCTTGATCAAATAACAGCAGGCACTGATATTATTGATATAGCGAAGAAACTTTCGGAAGAAAACAAGCTTGAAGGCCCGGGTTCGGGGCAGGAAAATCCAGGAGATACAGGTTTTTTCGACAAAGATGTCTCGGAAAGCTGGCGGCCCTTCATTGATGGTGTATTTGAGCTGGAAGTTGGAGAGATGACCGAAGAGCTTGTAGAAATCGAATATGGGGATGAATATTATTATATGATCTTTCGAAAGGAGGAATTCCATCCAGAACGACAGGAAACTTTTGAAGAAGTAAAAGATCAAATTGAAAGAATTATTGAAAGGGAAAAGAAACGTGAGCGCATTCTTGAGTGGGTTGAGGAAGTAACAGGAAAGGGAAACCTCAGGAAATACCCTGACCGCATTCCTGAATCTACAGTAAAAACAAGTGAAGAAAATGACGAAGGTGAGAGCTCTGATGACAACGAAGAAACTAATGAGAAAACAGAAAAGGAGACCGACAATGAATAGGATTATCGCATTTTTTTGCTTACTATTAACTGGGACTCTTTTAATCGGTTGTGGCAGTAAAACCGAAAAGATTGAAGGGACAATAATTGCAGAATTCGATTGGAATGGCGCAAAGCATCATATTACACTTGAAGAAATGATGCAAGAAATCTCTGAACTACCTGAGTACAAACAGGAACAGTACCAAGAGACTAAAGAAGGCCTTGAAGAATATATGACACTTATGGCCGAGAGCCGTCTGATCCTAATGATTGCCCAAGATAATGATCTGCAAGAAAACGAAGAGATCCAAGAAAAAATCCAAGATTATCTTCAAGAACTGATGCTGGAAAAAATAACTGATCTTGAAGTCGAACAAAAGATAAAGCTCACTGAAGACGATCTTAGACTTTACTACGAAGAAAACAAAGAGGAATACATCGATCCGGAACAGGTTCGATTAACTTGTATCACTGTTAAAAACGAAGAGCGGGCAAATGAAACTTTCCAACAAATAATAGAAGATGGCGCTGATATTAAAGAGTTAGCTCAGACGCTATCGGACCGCGGCGAACTTGAAGGACCTGGAGCAGATCCAGAGGATCCGGGAAATACCGGTTTTATCACCTACAACAGTTTCTCTGATGTCGTCAAACCTTTTGTTGATGCCGCTTTTGCCCTTGAAATTGGGAAAACCCATGACGAGGTCATTCACGCAGAAGTACGTGGAGAACCCTATTTCATGATATTCCGAAAAGAAGAAGAGAAAGCGGAACGCCAACAACCTTTCGAAGAAGTTCGCGATAGTGTTGAGAGTAGTGCGGAACAGGATAAACGGGAAAAACTGCTAGAAAGCTGGCTTTCCAACCTCCGAGACAAAGCTCAGGTCAAGGTTCATGAAGACCTCATTCAAGTTCCAGTTGAACTAGAAATCGAACCCGATGATCCAGAAACTCCAACGGAAACAGGTACCGAAGAATCAAACGAAGAGCCAGAAGGTTCATCTGGCGAAACTGAATAAATCAAGTCGAAAGAATATGCTAAATTCTAAACAATACCAATCTCGGCTTAAAAAAACTGGTTTGATGATTGTTATTTTCGCTTCTTTAATTCAGATAGCGCATGGTCGAACATTCGACCGCATTATTGGCTTTGTGAACGATGAAGTAATTACTGCTTGGGAGATAGAAGCGCTGGTAAAACAACGAGCAATGGAACTCCAGCGTTTCTATAACTTCAGTGAACAAGAAGCAAGTCAACAAGCCGATAAAGACCGACCTCAATTGCTTGATCAATTCATCCGTCAGATGCTACTGGTCGAAACTGCGTTAACTCTTAAAATTGAGGTCACCGAAGAAGAGATAGATCTTGCAATACAAAACTTCAAAGATCAGACAAAAATTACAAACGAAGAAGAGTTTCTTAACCAACTGAAACGTGAAGGGTTCACAACAATGTCTTATCGTGAACAAACCAAACGGAATCTAATGGCGGAACGACTTGTAATGCAGCGAATTCTACCCAGGTTACAAGTTCGCGACTCTGATGTCCAGAAGTTCTTTGACGAAAACCGAGACCAATTCGATAAGAAAAGCGATCTCATCAACTTAAGGCACATTTTCATCGCTTTTCAGCCAACTGAAGTCGATCGTCAAAAAACAATCAGCACATTGAATGAATTTATAATTGCTGTTAAAAATGGTGAAGATTTTGAAACTCTGGCCAAGCAAATTATCAAAGATACAATTACTGAAGATAAGGTTGCTTCTTTGGTAGAGATTCCCATTTCTGAAGTCAAGAAGCTTTCCGAACCCTTTTTAACTGCATTGACAACACTAGAAGCAAATAAAGTCAGCGAGCCAATTGAAAGTCCTGAAGGATTCTATGTTTTCAAAATCGAAAGCAAGAGCAATGAAAATATTGCTTTTCGTCACCTCAACGTGCCCTTCGAAATTAATGAAGATTCGGTTAATATCACCAATAATACTGTAGAAACTATCATTGAAAAATTGGATCAAGGCGAAGATTTTTCTATCTTAGCCCAAAATTTTTCTGACGATACTAAGACAAAAGAAAATGGCGGAGATCTTGGTCCCCATTCACTGGACGATTTGACGCTCAACATTCGCCCTGTGATCGAGAAACTTGGGAAAGGAGAATACAGTAAACCTGTAAAAACTTCGTCAGGCATCCACATTTTTAAAGTTGACAGTCGCCTTCCTTCTGAACTCACACAAACAGAAAAGGATCAAATCCGAACTCTCTTACGCGAAAAAAAATTTCAAGATGAGTGGAAAGCCTACACAGACCTTCTTCGAAGTATAGCCTTCATCAAGATCATCGAGTGAACCGTGCAAAAACACAGTTGAATAAGCAGGAACAACAATTGATTTGCTTATTCCAGTTACATAACAAATGGGAATTTAAAAAGAAAAAAACCTCTTATCAGGTCAAACTCATAGGTCAATCCTACATTCGTTTCTGTCGCTCTCAACTCACGTATTCGGCTGTTTTCTTAAGCATACTCCTCTGTTTATCAACTGGAGTCCGGTCCCAAAATACCGTTCCACCCACCCCCCCAATTGACACTGAAATCAGCGAAAAAACGACTGACAATACCACTCGTAAGACAGAAGCTTTGCGAGAGAAACCACCAGCCCGTCTAGATCCAGAAAACGCTTCCGGAGAAAAAGACCGCATTATTGGTAAAGGCCAAAACCTTATTGTGAACAAAAACCTTGTAGAAATCCACGGACAAGCATTGGTAAAAACAGAAGAAATTGTACTTCGATCAGACCATATTTGGGCTGACTTTGACAAGGACATGGTAAAAGCTTACGGGAACGTGAAACTGGTCGTTGGTGATGAGGAGACCTTCTCAAACAAGCTAATTTACAATATGACAACCAAAGAAGGTGTTGTTCATGAAGGATTTACCTACAGCGAACCGTGGTACTATCGAGGCAAAGAGATTTTTAAAATCGGAGAGAATGAATCCTATATACGCGGAGGATCAATTACTAGTAGTCCATTGAAATACCCACACTACGATTTTTTGGCTTCGAAAATCATCGTTAAAACCAACAAAGAACTCATTGCCAAACACGTTATACTGAGAATTGGTGGATTTCCACTTTTCTATTTTCCTGCCTATCGTCGGGACCTTCGCAAAGACAAACAGGCAAAAATTATCTTCAGACTGGGCACAGACAGTTACCAAGGACCGTTTATGAGTATCGAACTACCCATTTCCCGACGTCGGAGACTTAACGGATCAATTATGTTCGATCAAAGTTCTCGTCGTGGACGAGGAGGCGGTACTGACGGTGGATATCGCGTCAATGATGTTGGATTCGATGAGATATTTATTCCATTTCTGCCAGATGCAACACCGAGTGAAAAAGTAAAGTTAAGGGATCTCGCATCAGAACTTGTCGATCGATTAGACGGAGAGTTTAATCATTATAAGCTTCGTCAGTTATTTTTTGAATATATGATTACAGAAGAAGATGTCAAACGGGCCCACACAAAGATACAAGAAGTCCACGCTAAACTACAGGCTGAAAACGCTGATTTTGGAAAAATTGCCGAGACTAACTCCGACGATGATCAAACCCGTTACCAAGGAGGAGATCTAGGGTTTCTGGTTCGAGGGGAAAGAAATCAGGAAGGTAAATTAAGGCTCGATCCAGTTCTGGAAGAAGCAGCCTTCGCGCTCAAAGTAGGTGAAACCAGCCAGATATTGCAAACAGACCACGGATTCCATATCTTGAAGGTTGACCACATTCTCGATATTTATGGTGAGCACGAGATTTCGCTACGCCGTATTGACATCAATATTAGCCCTAGCGAAAAAACGCGAGAAAATACTAGAGAAACGGCTGAGAAAATACAGGAACGTGCTGCTGCAGGTGAAAATCTTTCACTACTTGCAAACGAATTCGAGGAAGCAGAAGTTTCTGACGCAAATAATGGGGCTATGATCCCACTCAATAAAATGGACAGCCAATGGAAGTATTCAGTCCGCCGTCTCGAAACGCAGGGTGAAGTAACACCAACTGTGATGACAGATCAAGGTATCTATATTTTCCAACTTATTGAAAAAGAAGAAACTCCATCTTTCGATGAGATCGCACGTGAATTCGAGAACAAGGTTGGAAAATCTATGATCGAGGAGTTTGAAAAACGCCAAGTAAAAAAAGCAGAGACTGAAAAAAAAGCGCTCGAGTCAAAAGAAACAGGTCAAGATGAAGAACAGAAAGAAAAAGAAAAAGTTAAAACCTATACGAAACACGGATTTAAAGGTCGGTGGGAACACGAACGTGCAGTTACACGAGAAGCACAACAACTCGATCGGGATGAATCAAGCAACGTGATTGAAAGTAAAAAAGGGTATCATCTAATTAATGTTAAGAAAAAGCGAACTTACCGTGGGGATTTATTCTTCTACACTAATGATCAATACTCCTTTTCACGAGAAGAAGCAACTCGAATTGGACAACGAACTGCCTTACGCTGGGGGCATTACCACAGTATCTACACACCATGGGACAATCGAGAAGAAGGCCGAAAACCACTGAATTTCATGGGGCGCGTCGAATTGCAATCTGAAAATTATAAGGAAGGATTCGGAGATTCAGAATCAGCAATCGATTCGTTTGGTATGTTTACTTGGGGATCCGCATTCTCAGCAAACGATGAACTGGATACTGATGATGACGGCAACCTGACGTTCTCAACACAAACAATTGGTGAGTTTCTGGGTAGACTTCAGGTAAACCACAGCCTCGATCTAACCGGTGAAGGCTCAAGCACTCTGCAGAAACTTCCAGAAGCAAACATTTCCTTATCCCGAATGCGAGTTAGTAATTTACCAATATTCAAAAATATCAATGACCGAATGGTTAAAATAGCAGATAAAGTCAATACCGACACGCCAATTCTGTCTCTCTTAAGCTTTCCGACCTTGGAAAATGCCAGCTTTGATCTGGACTTGAACCTTGGAAATTTTTTCCGCGATCGATATCAGGAAGAGAAAAATGTATACTTGCTCGCAGGAGTCGTTGGTTTCGACGTTCGAAAACAGTCGACGCTAAAAGTATCATCGACTCGTGAAGCAAAACTGGATCTGAATCTAAATACTAATTTCGTTTGGCATGATAAAGACCGCGAAGGAAACCAACACATACTTCGTCGGGTTTACGACGTACAAGCTGATATCAGCAATATTCTGTTTCGAATTTATGACATCAGCTTTATTCCGGGTACTAGACGAATGAGGCACCAAATGAATTCCACTGTCTCTGCCAGCTACGCTCCAGCTGTCGACCGTGAAGACAACTTATATCCATTTGGACCAAGTACCTATTTCTACGAAGCAAAGGATCTGACCTACCGCTTCGATACTAGTATTGAGATTAAAACGAAAAAAAACAAAACGCCGTTACGAATCCTCCAGTTCCGAACACGGTTACGAGCAGACTATACTGATTACGCTGCTGAATGGAATCGGAAGTATGATTTCATTGAAAGCGACATAACAATTACGCCATCAGCCAACCAAAAGATGAATATCATGATTCGTACGACACACGATCCAAATGAATCCGAACTCGATAAAAAGAGATTCAAACAAGTTGGGTTTAGGTCAAATGTTAGCTATCGACGAGAAAAATGGGATTTTTCGCTTGGTAACTCATTTAGTAAAAGAATATCTCGTGCGTCCCGTCGAATTAACTTCAGTTTTCAGTTCCGACCTAATTCGTTGATTGAAATCGATTTAGGAGCGGACTACGATTGGATTGAAAAACAGTTCTATTCACAACGCATGACACTACGTCGCAACTTGAACGTCTGGGACCTCCGAATCTCGTGGCACCGTGTTGGAATCAAACGTAGACCTCCCTATAATAATGTGCGACAAGATTTCACATTCCAACTTAATTTACTGGCTGACCCAGCAGTTGCAGTTGGTCTTGGCTACGATGCGACAACTGAGACGTGGGGATTCCGTAGCCTACCAGTAGGTGTACCTTATAACGCCTTTGGGGTTGGTAACGGACTAAGTAGATCTTATTTCTAACATGACTAAATATTGGTTTGAGGAATCTGTTTCCAACATTCGACATGGTGGGATAGTCAGTTTACTCAGCATCATTATTATTACACTTACCGTAATCATTCTGAGTAACCTGACTATTATTCGAAACTACTTGCACAGAGAAATGGCAACCCTTAAAGAAGATGCTCCAATCATCGCCTTTCTAGAAGACGATTTAGATATGGAAACATTCAATAAACTACGCACAGATCTCCAAAGAGCAAATGAAATCACCAATATTACTTACGTTTCAAAAGAAGCAGCACTTAAAAAAAGCCAAGATACATTCGGAAAATATAGTCAGGCTATTATGGAAGGCTTTGCAGATATAAATCCACTTCCCGCCTCATTTGAAATCCACTTGAACGAGCTTATTCTCGATCCAAATACCCTTCCAGATATCGCCGGTTGGATCGGTGGGCTTGCAGGTGTTGAAGACGTAACCTATGAACAATATAGTTCAAATTTCATCAATAAGGCAGAAACGGTCATCTTAATATTTAGTATATTGATGGGAGGATCTTCAGTCGTAATTGTTTCATTCTCAATTATGCTGACCGTTTATTTTAGGAGAGAAGAAATTAAGATCTTGAGAATGGTCGGCGCAGGACACTTGTATATTATTCTGCCGTTGGTCACCCAAGGAATCTTTCTGGGCTTCATCGGCAGCATATTGGGATTATCAGGAATGTACCTGACATTCTATCTGCTGTTCTCGCAGCAAATAGGCGACATCGAATTTATTACACCAACTCAATTTCTTTCTATCATCCTCATTGGTACTTTGCTTGGTTTGATCGGCAGTTTGTTACCTATCAAACGTTACATGGAAGTTTAGACCACTAGAGAAACATTACACGTTTACATGTGACAAATTTTGAACTCGACCTTCCATAAGCCACTGTATCAGACTTGCTCACCGAAATCATCAGTAATTGCGTTTAGAAACTGATTATTTTCTTCAGTCGTACCAATTGTCACGCGCAGACAATTTTCGAGTAGCCCAGGACGATTGAGATTTCGGATTAGCACACCGTGGCTTAATACTTGATGAAATACCAAGTTTGCAGGTTTTCGAGTTCGGAAAAGGATAAAATTAGAATCCGTCGGTGTTGGTTGACACCAATCTATTTTAACCAGCCGATCATAGACTCGTTTTCGTTCCTCTAAAATCGATTTTATGTGGAGCCTAAGATTCTCCCTATACTTAATCATCAACATGGCAACAGTCTGCGAAAAGCTATTCAAATTATAAGGCATCCGGACTTTGTTGACCTCAGATACAATATCCGGATGTGCTACCAGATAACCACAACGAATCCCCGCTAACCCATAAGCTTTAGAAAATGTGCGAGTCAAGATCAAATTCGGATGCTGATGGACTCGACTGAGTAATGATTTCCCTGAAAATTCGCAGTAGGCTTCATCCAGAATTAAAATGGTATCCGAACGCGACAGAATTTTGTGAAGGATATCCTCCGAAAACAGATTTCCAGTCGGGTTATTTGGATAAGCCAAAAAGACCAGGTTCTTGATGTATTGATCAAGACATGATTGCCATGTTTCGTCTATCAGTTCGAAATTTGAGCCAAGTGGTATTTCAGTAAACGGTATTCCACAAATCTGAGCGAAAATTCGGTACATCGAAAAGGTTGGACTTGGAAACAAAGCCTGCACATCAGGCTTAGCAAATATCTGAAAAATGTAGCTGATCAGCTCATCTGATCCATTACCAACTACGATCAGATCCTTATCAACGTTAATCATTTCAGATATTGCAGTTCTAAGCCGATCGGCACGCGGGTCAGGATAACGATGAAAATTTAATTTTCCAATTTCCTTTAAAATTTCCTTTAAAATTCCCTTTGGCAGGCCAAAAGGCGACTCATTGGCATCCAATTTCACACAGTGGTCAGGCTGTTCCACGTGATAAGGGTTGAGTCCCGCAAGGTCTGACCGAAAAAATTTTCTTAGCTCCATTACCTATTAGCCATTTACTGAATAAAGAGTATCCAATATATCCTCTGAACAAATTAACAATTCCAGCTCCCTCGGATTATATCATCCCGCACAAATCAGGTCAACACAGACCAACCCCATCAAGCTAACAGTGTTGCATATTCGTTTGCTTGCACGAGACCAATCGAAACAGTATAATATTGCGATTATTTCAGCTAAATTGAGACGCAGAAAACAATCTGATATTTCGCGTTTGTCAGTGTGTCCGCAATTGTAGACATAAGTGAATAAAGTGGCTCTATCTTTTCATGAAGAGGTTGGATCATCTCTGTCTATCTTTAATGATTCAGACCTGATTCTGACTTACAATTACCATAGCGATCTGTGCAAACCGTACTTTCATCCGGTCAATGCACCTAATGCAAAAAGTGTTACAAATAATACACCCGAAGATAACGTTAATCATCATGGACTTTGGTTCGGGTGGAGCAACGTAAACGGCATCGATTTCTGGACAGGGAACGAAGGCAGAATTACGCACGATAAATTTCAAAACCAGGAGATTTCAGAATGCTCCGCAAAAATTATCAGTATAAGTAATTGGTCTACGGCAGACGAAAAAATACTAATTGAGCAAACCAGTGAGATAATTGTTCACGAACCCCTGACCGATCAGCATATTATCGACCTTAATTTCTCGTTTCATCCCCCATCAGAAGATATTCTTTTAGCGGCAAGCAAAAGCAGTTATGGTTTATGCTATCGGTCATCTTACCGAGAAAGACAAAAATTAATCAACTCAGACAGCCGTATCGGAGAATGGGAAGCAAACAACAAACCAGCTTCATGGTGCGATTTCCTCGGTTTAGCAGACAATATAACGGTAGGAACAGCAATTTTCGACCATCCATCCAACCCACGATACCCAACAAAATTTATTGCGCTCGATGAAAGTTTCGGCTTTATTTCCCCCTCACTTACCATGGACGAACCATACACGATTAAAGCTAATGAATCGCTGCACCTGAGGTACCGAGTTCTAATCCACCTTGAAGACCTGTTCACGTTTGATTTATGGAAATGCTACGAGGAATACGTAAAATGAAAAACCCTTTGCCCTTGTATAAAAGCGCATCAATTCCCAAGCTCCAACCAGATCCGCATCAATCAAACGAGTCGGTCTATATTGAGACTTATGGCTGCCAAATGAACGTCAGTGATAGCGAGTTAATGGCAGGAATCCTGACAAGGGCCGGATACCAGATAATAGATGATGCCAATTCAGCTAATGTTGTTTTGATAAACACTTGTGCAATTCGAGAAAACGCCGAGGAAAAAGTCCTAAATCGACTTAAACATTTAAATGCCATTAAACGCCGAAATCCAAAGATGATCCTAGGAATCTGCGGATGCATGGCACAACATATGCGAACACTGCTTCTTGATGCTGCACCGTATATTGATTTGGTTCTTGGGCCAGACGCTTACCGAAGCCTACCACAAGCCATCGCTTCCATCAATTCAAAAGATGCATTTGTGAATTTGAGACTTGATAAATCAGAGGATTATGCTGACGTAGCTCCGATTCGAAAAGATGGCATTCGAGCGTGGTTAACTATTCAACGAGGTTGTGACAAGATGTGCACCTTTTGTGTGGTCCCATTTACACGGGGACGAGAGCGAAGCCTATCTGTTCCTACGTTGGTTCAAGAAGTAAAATCCCTTGTAGATGACGGTTTTAAAGAAGTCGTTTTGTTGGGACAAACAGTAAATTCATACTACGACGGCACTCATAATTTCGGAGACTTGCTTTTCGCTATCAATCAAGTCGAAGGAATTGAACGAATTCGCTTTACATCCCCACACCCCAGCGACGCTACAAAACCAATGATTGACGCGATAGTAAGCTGCGAAAAAGTCTGTAAACAAATCCACTTACCTTTACAATCTGGATCGACAAGAATCTTGTCCGACATGCACAGAACCTACACTGTCGATGAATATCGAGAACTTGTATTTGATCTTCGCAACCAAATTCCGAATTTGGCCATTTCCACAGATATTATTGTCGGCTTTTGCGGCGAAACCGAAGAGGATTTCCAAAAAACACACGACTTGATAAATGAGATCCGCTATGACTCAGCATTTATGTTCAAATACTCAGATCGAAATGGGACTCTTGCCAATCGAACACTAGAAGACAATGTCCCAGAAGAAGAGAAAATACGACGTTTACAAACTATTATAGATCTGCAATACCATATTTCACACGAAATTAATCAGGAACGAGTTGGTCAAACTGTAGAGATTCTAGTCGAAGGCGAATCGCGCAAATCCAAGTCAGATTACTTTGGAAAAGATGATACTTTTAAAGCTACTGTTTTTCCACGACAGAACACCCAAATTGGTGATACTGTAAATGTCAAAGTTCACACGGCTTCTGCACATACCCTAATTGGAAACGTAATCACTTGAAGAAAAATAATGCCTGAAACTGTTGCAATAGTCAAATGCTCAAATTATGATCAGCAAGCCGTCGACAATGCCCTAAACGAACTCTTGGATTACTTAGGAGGAATCAGCCAATACGTTAAACCGGGAAATCTAGTACTCATCAAACCAAATTTACTTAAAGCAGCTTGTGTTGGTGATATCCCCTCAACACACTTTACAGTGATCAAATCGATAATTGATCAGGTCCAATCAGTTGGAGGGAAACCGATTATCGGCGATTCTCCAGCATTAGGAAATGTATCAACAGTAGCCCGCCGTTCCGGACTATTGGAAGTCGCCGATCAAATGGGAGTTCCTATTATTAATTGGAGCACATCTGTCAAAATAACACCTAAACCACACTATAGTATGCGATCATATAAAATCGCCAAAGAGGTCATCGACGCAGACGTGGTAATCAATGTCCCGAAATTCAAGAGCCACAAACAGATGCAGCTTACCGTAGCCATTAAAAACCTGTTTGGATGTGTGCCCGGAAAATTAAAGTCAAGGTTACACTTGTGGTGCGGTAAAAACCGACGGACTTTTGGGAAAATGCTGGTTGAATACGCAGAGTTGGTTGCCCCTCAACTTACAATTGTCGATGGTATCTTGGCAATGGAAGGCCCCGGCCCCGGATCGGGATCCTCTTATCCACTTGGCATATTGACTGGAGGCACGGATGTAGTAGCGCTAGACCGTGTGCATTGTGAAATCGTCGGTTTACCAGCAGAGGAATTTGATATAATTCAAGCCGCACGCGAAATTGGTTTTGGAGTAGCTGACCTTAATCAAATCGAGATTCTCGGTCATGGTTTATGTGACGTTTCGGTTTCCAACTTCGAATTCCCACCAATGATTCCAGTTAACTTCTCACCTTTCCGCATTGTCACAAGTGCACTTAAACACTTGTGGGTAAAGCAAATCGCATAAGACCAAGGAAGCTAGAACCATCTAATGAGGAAAATTAAGCTCAAATCAAAAGCTCATGTTGAGACCATGAGAAAAAGTGGGAAGGCGGCCTCAATTATGCTTCAACGCATCGGAGAAGCAATAGAACCAAATATTTCCACTTACCAATTAGATCAGATATGCCGAAAAACAATTAAGGAACTCGGTGGTGAATCTTCATTTCTAGACTATAAACTACCAAATCACCCTCCGTATCCAGCAACAATATGTGCCTCAATTAATGAAGAGATTGTACATGGCATCCCACATAAAGACAGGATCTTAAAAGCAGGTGACATTGTTAGTATTGATACCGCTATTTTCTTAGATGGATTTCATGGTGACAACGCTTTTACGTTTGCCGTAGGCAAAATCTCCGATCAAGCACAAAAGCTTCGCGAGATTACAAAAGCTTCATTATATGAGGCAATTGACCAAGCTAAGTCCGGCAATCGTCTTGGTGATGTGTGCCACGCTATTCAGTCTTACGTTGAAAACCAAGGGTTTTCAGTCGCACGTGACTTTGTTGGTCATGGAATTGGGCGTCAAATGCATGAAGCTCCACAGGTGCCAAATTACGGAGAACCAGGTACAGGAATCCGTTTAAAACCAGGCATGGTACTAGCAATTGAACCAATGATTAACATTGGAACTAGTCAATCAGTTGAACTAGAGGACGGTTGGACTGCAGTTACAGCTGATTTGAGTTTGTCTGCACATTTTGAACACACGGTCGCAATTCTTTCAGATGGTCCCGATATTCTGACCGATAATTTTGAACTTTGGAATAATTTTTGATTTTTAGGAGATTTAAATGCCAAATATTGTGAAGATTCATGGGAGGGAAATACTCGACTCGCGCGGTAACCCGACTGTAGAAGTAGATATTGTTTTAGAATCAGGAGCATTTGGACGAGCAGCCGTTCCATCCGGAGCATCAACCGGCGAACATGAAGCTGTCGAACTTCGGGATGAAGATGCTGATCGATACCTCGGCAAAGGAGTTAGGAAAGCAATACAAAATATCAATTCAGTTATCGCTGACGCATTAGTTGGAACAAATGCTCTTGACCAAGGAACCATCGATCAGACAATGATTGATCTAGATGGCACCCCAAACAAAGAAAATTTAGGGGCTAACGCAATATTAGGAGTTTCTCTAGCAGCGGCAAAAGCAGCAGCACACAGTCTGAATCTGCCACTCTACAAATATATTGGTGGAACCAATGCTAAGGAACTTCCGTTACCAATGATGAATATCCTAAACGGTGGTTCACACGCGGATAATAATGTTGATTTACAAGAATTTATGATCATGCCAGTCGGATCGGAAACGTTTAGCCAAGCATTACGGATCGGAACCGAGATCTTTCACAGTCTCAAATCAGTATTGAAAGCTAAAAATTACAATACTGCTGTTGGTGATGAAGGAGGATTTGCACCCAACCTA
>Ga0066372_10000531_pt1 | contig 14263 bp, 12 predicted proteins | sample Knorr_S15_td_250_FD_77011 | JGI IMG/M metagenome (GOLD analysis project Ga0066372, IMG submission 77011) | Marine microbial communities from Southern Atlantic Ocean transect - Knorr_S15_td_250_ad_251m_LV_A | ecosystem: Environmental > Aquatic > Marine > Oceanic | place: Southern Atlantic ocean... | reverse complement strand
GTGGTTATGGTTTAACCCAAGAAATGGAGGAAATAATGAAACAGTTCAACAAACTTTTTTGCACTGCAAAGGTGTCTGCAAGTACTGGGGTTCTGCTATTGGCATTAATGAACACGCCAGCAGTACAGGCTGCTGATCAGATTACGTTCAATATGTCGTGGCTGCCTCAGGGAAGTATGAGTGGGGTAATAACTGCAATTGAGAAAGGGTTCTACTCCGATGTAGATCTGGAAGTAGAAGCTGTGCGTGGGTACGGTGGGGTTCGGACCACCGGCGAAATCGACCAAGGTCTATTTGAGTTTGGATATGGAAATCCACTGGCTATGGTTATTAACCATTCCAAAGGCGGAAAAACAAGAATCGTTGGCGCCATAAATCAGCATTGGCCGGCTGGTCTTTGTCATGTGAGGGAGCGCCACAAGTTCGATAGTCCAGCTGACCTCAATGGGATCACTATAGGAGGTTCGGGGTGGTCACCAGTTCACGTAATGGTACCCGTCTGGCTCGAGATGAATGGACAAAGTAAAGATGCAGTAACGTTATTGAAGATGGATGGGGCTGTTGTGGATGCCTCTTTAGTAGAAGGGAAAATCGATGCCGCAGAATGCTGGCTTGGTAGCAACAAGGCGCTTATTGAAAAACTGGCTAAAGAGGCTGGCCTAACGATCGGATTCCTCAACTACTCTGATTTCAATTTGGATATTCTTGGAAGCGGAATCGTAACTTCAGACAAGGTTATCGCTGAGAACCCCGATAAAGTCAGACGCTTTGTAACAGCAACATTCCGGGGCTATGAGTATGCAAACGCTCATCCGGAGGAAGCAACAGAATATCTGCTAAAACAGTTTCCCGTACTTGATCCCGCTGTAACACTTCAGCAGGTTAAGGAAACTATTGACTTAACAACAGCAGGGGGGGGAAAGCTTGGGGTGATTGATCCAGCCCAAGTCCAACGGACCATCGATTTCATTGGCCCTGCCTATGAAATCGACTCTGTTACCGCTGAGGAGTTATACACAAATGAATTTTTACAATAAGCCATTGTGTAATTTTATTTTTTGTTGATGGGCTAAGAAATGTCTTCGGCAATAAAGCCTAAGAAATTAGGACACTTGGTTCTAAAGGTTCGTGATATACACGAGTCAGTAAGGTTTTATTCAGAAATCTTGGGCTTGGAGGTTTCTGACTGGATTGAAGAGCAAATGGTGTTCCTTAGATGTGGTTCCGATCATCATGACCTTGGATTGTTCCAGTTGCCGAAGGATTCTTCTGATTTTGATAATTGTTCCACTGAAGGAAGTCCCGGACTGGAACACTTCTCTTATGAAGTAGAGGATTATCAGGAAGTTGAGCGAGCCGTTTCGTTGCTTCAGGAAAATGATATTGAGATTGTTCGAGGACCAGGTAAGCATGGACCAGGGGAAAATATATTTCTGGTTTTCAAAGATCCTGATGGAAACTTTGTCGAAATTTATTGTGAAATGGTGCAAGTAACCGAAGATCAGCCGTATAAGGCAAGAACCTGGCCGGATAATCTCGATGCCTTTGATCAATGGCATTTCCAGCGGTTTGCGGTTGAACCGCCGGCCCTCTATCAAGAGAAACTAAAAGAATAGACGACAAAAACTACTTGTTCCATACGTTAGTAACGGGATTAGCGGGAGTGTCGCCTTTGTCGTGACCCCAATATGTTGCAAGAGGAGTCAACAATTGAGTTCTAGATATAGAGTTGGCTGGCATCTACTGCAAGCTCCCCTATTTTTTCTTCTTCTTGGCGCGATATGGGAATTTAGTGTCCACGCGTTGGACATAAGATCGTATCTACTTCCACCGCCAAGTGCTGTTTTTCAAGCCCTTTGGCAATCGCGCGCTCTACTTTGGACTGAAGGTTTGGTCACCCTTGAGGAAGTCCTCTGGGGATTTGCTTGGGCTGTTCTCGTCGGAATTGCAATCTCGGGATTAATTTACTCCGCCCCCATCGCCAGAAGAACGATTTATCCATTGGTAATCGCGCTACAAGGCATCCCTAAGGTAGCGCTAGCTCCATTGATAATTGTTTGGGCAGGTTACGGCTTACTATCAAAAGTAATCATGGTGTTCCTATTCGCGCTTTTCCCAATCGTAATCTCAACTCTTGGGGGCTTAAATAGCACTCCAGATCACCTAACGGAACACTTTCGTGCGCTTCGCGCAAGCCCCTGGTTTACATTTCGCCATCTTCGTCTACCAGTTGCACTGCCATATTTTTTGGATGGTTGTAAGGTGGCGTTACCTCTTGCCGTAATTGGTGCGGTAGTCGGTGAATTTGTCGGTTCTAGCAAAGGACTGGGCAATCTTATTCTGTTTGCAACCAGTGCTGGGAAAACGGATCTTACATTTGCTACTTTGATTGCTGTAACTGCGATTTCGTTAATCTTATTTTCGTTAATTGAAGTCTTAGAACGGTTGGTTTGGTGGCGCTCCAAATAGAGACATCTATGAATACGTTATCGACATCAGATCAAATCGACGCGGCCATCTCAGTTGTTCGCGTATCGAAGTATTTCGGTGGAGAAAATGGCATCAAGGCGCTTGACGAGGCGTCAACGGTTATTAAGGATCAGGAGTTCGTGGCGCTTATTGGCCCGAGTGGTTGCGGCAAAAGTACTTTGTTGCGAATCATCGGCGGTCTCATGTCCTACGAAGGGGGTGAGGTATCCGTCCTTGGGCAAGATGTGGTGGAACCAATTGATGATGTGGGCATTGTTTTCCAAACTGCTAACCTTCTTCCCTGGCGAACGGTAGAGAAGAATCTTTGTCTTGGCGAGGAAGTTCGAGGTCATTCACTAAAGGCGCTTTCAGATCGAATTAGCAAAATGGTTAAGTTATTGGGCTTAGATGCTTTTGGACGACACTATCCCCACGAACTTTCGGGCGGAATGCGGCAGCGTGTTGCTATAGGGCAAGCCCTCATTCGCAACCCACGGGTCATGCTAATGGATGAGCCTTTCGGCGCATTAGATGCCCTAACAAGGGATCATTTGAATCTTGAACTCCTAAATATATGGGAAGCGCAGCGAAAAACTGTTTTGTTGGTAACCCATAGCATCGTTGAAGCTATTTTTTTGGCGGACCGGGTACTCGTTATGTCAGAACGTCCGGGCCGTATCGTTGAAGATGTGAAGATTGATTTGCCAAGGCCGAGAGATGCCCGCAGCACCAGAGAACTGCCGCAGTTTAACGAATATCTTCTTCATCTAAATCATCTTTTGGGCGTTTTCTAGTTCATATATTACTGGGAGAAAATTATGGAAAAACTTCGTCATGTAGCAATGTCCGTTACAGATCCGGAAGCCTCGGCAGAATTTTATGCAACTGCATTCGGCATGAAGCGTGTAGGTGAGACAGACTCCGAATTAGCGAGTGGAGTCTATATGTCTGATGGCACTGTATCGCTAGCACTATTGAAGTATAAGGATGATAGATGGGCAGGTGAACGATACGGGAAGGATTTTGTCGGCGTGCATCATGTGGGATTCTGGGTCGACGATCTAGATGATGCTGAGGCGAGAGCAACTGCGGCCGGTGCTAAATATTTTGCGGATCTGCCAATAGAAAAAGAATCCCTATATTATGAAAAAAAGTATCAAGATCCCGATGGAATTATCTTTGACCTGACACCGAATGGATGGGTTGGAACTGAGAGATGACGCTAAATCACATGTCGCATCTGGTTTCCAGTCGAGCGATTCTATCTAACGGAGGCAAGACAACCATATGAAATGGCAACTTGATCAGTACAAGGGAGTGAGCCCGGCGGTAGCGACACCTTTTAAGTCGAATCAGGATGTTGATGAGGAAGCATTGCAGGACTTATTGACATGGTATTTAGATGCTGGTGTGCATGGAATTTCTATTGCTGGAAGCCAGGGCGAATTTTTCGCATTAAATACTGATGAGCGACTGCGTATCATTGAAATCACGATGGAAGTAGTGAACGGCAGGGTACCAGTCTATGCTGGAACCGGAGCCGTAAGTACCCGTGAATCAATTTACATCACTCAAGCTGCGGAGGCCATGGGTGTTGATGTCGTCATGCTGATTACGCCCTATTTTATTCAACCATCAGCGAGTGAGTTAGTTGTACATTATTCTGGAATCGCGAAGGCGACGAAGTTGCCGGTTCTCTTGTATAACAATCCGCCAAGAACATCTGTGAATATCACTCCAGAAACTTTTCAGAAATGCTATGAAATAGAGAATATTGTCGGAATAAAGGATTCAAGCGGCGATATGACCCAGATAATTGAATATTTGCGACTTACTGACCGTCAGGCTCTCGTATATTCAGGTCGTGACACACTGATCGTGGATATTATTCTACAAGGCGGTGCAGGAGCTATTTCTCCGGCGGCTAACGTCTTCCCGAAACTCGTGACTCGATTGTATGACGCAGTGAAAGCCGGTGATTTTGATACTGCCCGTCGTATCAGTGATGCATTGGCACCACTGAGAATGGCCTGGGCTTGGGCGTCATTTCCTGTTGTGATCAAAGAAGCTATGGCATTAGTAGGTCGAGGAAATGGAATTGCCCGCGAACCGATTTCTGGTTTATCCGAAGATAAGAAAAGATCTCTTAAGGAAATACTTACTGCAATAAAGAGCTTCGAAATGGAGGTTTGTTGTTAGTAACCTTAGCAAATAGGTTTTGTTATACGAGATTGTCCTGTCACTGAGGTTATCTATTCAAGAAGATCAATATGAGTGGATCGATTCTCTCAACCTCATTGGAGGTGTCCAGAAAAGTCACCCGGAATCGGATAGTGGCAGCACCAATGTGCGTAATGTTGGCCAATCCCGATGGAAGTGTTTCTGAAGATGTAATAAGTCACTATAAGGCCCGCGCACGGGGCGGGGCCGGCATAGTTATTGTAGAGATTACGTTTACAGATGATCAAGGGAGTCGAGCGTTTCATACACAACTTGGAGCACATAATGACAGAATGATCCCAGGCCTTAACCGCTTAGCTGAAGTGATTAAGGTAGAAGGAGCCATTGCAGGAATCCAGTTAGGACATTGTGGAGCTCAGCGGGTCATCTCGGAACCTCCCATCGTAGCACCGTCTCCTATACCTTGGATGAAAGGTAAAAGAACACCTCACGAATTAACTACGGATGAGGTGAAGCAAGTTATCGCAGATTTTGTTAGTGCAGCTGGACGAGCATCGGACGCTGGATTTGATTTGATTGAATTGCACGGTGCGCATGGGTACCTTATTAATGCTTTTCTTTCTCCACCACTTAACCAAAGGAACGATTGTTATGGTGGGTCGGCGGAAAATCGTTTCAGAATGGTAAGAGAGTTAACGCAGCGAGTTCGTGACCGAATTTCGCCTGATTGCTTACTGGGTATGCGGATCAACGGCGATGATCAGTTGGATGGCGGGCTAGAGATCAAAGATTACATTGATATCGCGAAAGAATTGTCTGAATTGGGAGTCGATGTATTTCACATTAGTGCCGGTACATATCGTGTAATGGAACAGCGTATCACTCCAATGTATCTACCAGAAGCTCCATTTGTTAAGTATGCTGAGCGGTTTAAGCAACATCTTGATGTTCCAATTATCGCGTCCGGGTCTATTCATAGTATCGAAATGTGTGAGAACGTTGTCCGAACTGGAATGGCGGATTTGGTTGCGATGGCAAGACCGCTATTTGCAGATCCGGAATTACCAACGAAGATTTTTGAAGGAAACGAAGATGCGATCATCCCGTGCATTCGATGTAATACTTGCGTCGCGCGTGAGCAAGGTGGAGCACGAGGGCATTGTGCGGTGAATCCCATCGCTGGCCGGGAAACGGAGCAGTTAGAAAAATCAGCAGATCCCAAAACAATCTTAGTCGTTGGTGCGGGTCCGGCTGGGATACAATTGGCATTAAGCGCGCGTAACCGCGGCCATACGGTACTTCTTGTCGAAAAAGAGAAGCATATAGGTGGGCAGATCGCTTTAGCTGAGACATTCTCTTTCAAGAAATCACTTACCCGATTACTCGGATACTATTCAAAGGCTCTCGCCTCCGCAGGTGTTGAGGTTTACCTTAATTCGGAGATTACTGAGACATTAGCAAAGTTTGGTGACTGCATTGATCTGGTCGTTTTCACAACGGGTAATCAGATTCCAGTTCCAGATCGTTTTATAGTTTCACCAATAATTGCCTCATCTGTTCTGGAAGGCCTGTCGCATTTGGAAACGTTGGGCTCTAAGGTCGCTATTATTGGAGCTAACCTTGTTGGTGTAGAAGCCGCGTGGCATTTGGCAAAGTATGGCTGTGAAGTAAGTTTGGTGGAGCGATCTAACAGACTTGCCGACGACGTTAATCTAATTAACCGGATTGTATTTCCTGATGTGTTGTCTGAGGCTGGCGTTTCGGTTTTGATGGAAACGGAGGGCTTGATGGCAACCTCACGGGGCCTGAAAGTGGGATACAAAGATAGTGAAAGGGAGATTGTAGTTGATAACATTTTGATTTCTTTTGGGGCTGTTCCAACTGAGGTATCCAGTCAACTTCAAGAACAGTGTAAGAATTTTGGTGTCGGTATTCATGCTATTCAACAACAGCACAAAACATACCCCCTGTATTGGGCTACGCATTCTGCACATCAGCTTGCACGGGTTCTATAAAATGTCTTAGCTGTTATGTGTTGAACGATTGTTCAGAATATATTTTTCGCATACCTGGATGGAGAAGAGGAAGCCGACATATTCGTTTCCGTTCCTGATAACCTATTACTCCATTGGGTCAATTTCCTTTAGCGATTTGGACAGTGCCCAGCGAGTGTGGCTGGATTATCAGTCTCGACCTTCCGTCAATAGTTGAAGAAGAAAACGCTGTAAGTGGTAACCAGTCTGGGTCTCGTGACGGGATGACTGATGTTCTGTACTATCTAATTCTCAAGTTAAACGATAGTAACCAGAACTATTACTAGTGAAGGCGAGAGGCTAGAAGGGTGTTCCAGACAGTGACGAGTCACCTAGGCCGATTATTAAGATTTTCGTTATCTGTTTGCGATTCGAGGCGAGGGCGATATTGGAATGTCCCTATATATCCTCGATAATTCCAACCCCACTGGTCTGGCCACAATAACATCAATGTTTCAGTGTATTGAGTTAACTATGTCTTCTGCAAAACTGTAGAGGCGGCACCGTGGATGCCTTGGTGCTACATTGAATGTTGTTTCAAAGTGGTACATTGTTAATGAATCAAGAGAAAGTAAAAACGCCGATTCAGGTTGGGCTATTTGTTACCTGTCTTGCTGACCTGATGCGCCCGCAGGTGGCGTTTGCTGCGGTGACTTTGCTTGAGCGGGCCGGGTGCCGTGTCCGCGTTCCGCGTCAGCAAAGTTGCTGTGGCCAGCCGGCGCTGAATAGTGGTGACCGAGCCGCTACGATGGACATCGCCAAAAATGTGATTCAGGCGTTCGATTCGGATGATTATGTGGTTGTACCCTCGGGTTCCTGTGCCGACACGCTGATTAACAAGTATCCCACGCTCTTTCGGCATGACGTGCAATGGGCACGGCGCGCCGAGAACCTCGCTAACAACACCTGGGAATTGACGAGGTTTCTGACAGACAAACTTGGTTTCAGCCTGGATGATGTTTCCTACCCGGGAGTCTGTACCTACCACGATTCCTGTTCCGGCCTTCGGGAACTCGGTATCCAGAAACAGCCGCGGACGCTGCTGTCCGGCGTTAAAGGTCTGACATTGAGCGAGATCCAAGACAGCAATGTCTGTTGCGGCTTCGGGGGTCTTTTCAGTATCAAGTATCCCGATATTTCCGGGCGCATCGTCAGCGACAAGTGCGGGCAGATTACGCAAACGGATGCGGATACAGTACTGGGTGGAGACCTTGGATGCCTCTTGAATATCGCCGGGCGGCTTTGCCGAGAGGGAAAGAATATCAAGGTCTTTCATATTGCAGAGGTGCTTGCCGGCATGGCTGACGGGCCAGCCATCGGTGAAGCAGAGCGTGAGTCATGAGCGCATCGGCCGCGTCTCAGCAGGTGATATTCCGGGAACGCACCCGACAGGCCCTTGATGACGTCAGCTTGCAGCGGGCGTTGGCCAAGGCCAGAGGCGGCTTTGTTGACCACCGCCGGGATGCCGTGGATGCCTTGCCGGAATTCGATGCAATTCGTGATGCGGCACGTGATATCAAAGATCACGTGCTGTCGAACCTCGACGGCTATCTGGAACTGTACGAGCAGAAAGTGATCGAGAACGGCGGCCAGGTGCACTGGGCGCGTGACGCTGCTGAAGCGTGCCGTATTGTTGCCGGGATCTGTAAGGATGCGGGTGCCAGGACTGTCACCAAGGGTAAATCGATGGTCTCCGAGGAGATGCACCTCAATCCGGTGCTCGAGGCGGCCGGGATGACAGTTATCGAGACTGATCTTGGCGAGTATATCGTGCAACTGGCGGGAGAAACGCCCAGCCATATTATTGCCCCGGCAGTACACAAGACCCGCGAACAGATCACGGACCTGTTTCACCAGCATCACAGTCCGCTCGGATATACCGATCGGGTCACACACAGAGAGGCCCTGGTAAATGAAGCGAGAAGCGTGCTTCGTGAGCGCTTTGTGACAGCGGATGTTGGTATTACAGGAGCCAACTTTCTGGTTGCGGAGACGGGGGCCAACGTTATTGTCACGAATGAGGGTAACGGTGATCTGACCAGCTGTTTGCCTCGTGTGCACATCGTCACTGCTGGGATTGAAAAAGTGATTCCGTCGCTGGACGACCTTTCGGTGCTGCTGCGGGTGCTGGCAAGGAGCGCCACCGGTCAGGAGTTCTCGGCGTATACCTCCCTTTATTCAGGCCCGCGTCGTGATGACGACATGGAAGGTCCGGAGGCGTATCACGTGGTGCTGCTGGATAACGGTCGGTCCCGTCTGCTCGGAGGGCAGTACCAGCCCATGCTCCGCTGTATCCGCTGTGGTGCTTGCCTGAATCATTGCCCTGTCTACGGTGCAATCGGAGGGCATGCTTACGGATGGGTGTACTCAGGCCCTATGGGATCGGTTCTGACACCATTACTGAATGGCTTTGATCAGGCGCTCGATCTGCCCAACGCGTGTACCCTGAACGGCAGATGCAAGGAGGTCTGCCCCGTCCGCATCCCGCTTTCTGATCTGCTACTCAAGCATCGCCTCGAGCAGCATGACCGCCGGCTGACCTCCGTATCCGGACGGTTCCTGCTCAGCGCGTGGGCCTGGCTGGTCAGGCGCCCACGGCTGTACCAGGGAATAATGGCACTGCCGCTGTGGTTCATGCATCGGCTAGGGCGTCGCCGGGGTGTGTTGTCGCGCTTGCCCTTAGCCGGCGGCTGGACAGACAGCCGGGATTTCCCGGCCCCGGCGCGGCGGTCGTTTCTCCGGCAATGGCATACGCGCAAGGCCAGGTCATGACGCAGGCGCGCGACGAGATACTCGGGACCATCCGCAAGTCGCTGGCAGCAGGCGAGCCCCGGACACCACGGCGTCTGCAGGAACTGAAATCCCGCATTCAGGATTCGGCTCCTCAGGTACAACCATATCTTGATGATGACCTGTTGACTCGCTTTTGTCAGAAGCACGTGGTCGTGCACGGCACTTATGAGCGAATTCACAAAGACGGTATCGAGGCGGCAGTGGTGAGACATCTGGCCGGATTGGGTCTCGATGCTCAATGGCATTTAGGCAGCGGCCCGTTGCTGGATGCGACGCGCTGGTCAGATCAGGTGTTTGTCTATCGCAAGAGCGCCGATAAAGATACCAAAGTCGCCTTGACTGAAGCGTTTGCAGCAGTGGCGGAGACCGGTACGCTTGTGATGTGCTCGGGTCCTGCAGCGCCCACCTCACAGAATTACCTGCCGGATAACCACGTGATCATCGTGGACAGCGGCCGAATTGTGCGCCACATGGAAGACGTGTGGGCAATGCTGCGCACCACAGGGGCTGCAGCGCGGGCAGTGAATCTGATTACCGGACCTTCAAAAACCGGCGATATTGAGCAGACCATTCAATATGGGGCACATGGACCTCGGCGTCTGCATGTGTTGATCGTTGAGGAAGCGCAAACATAGCGGTTCTGTGCCCCGTCAGGGGACTCGCTATAATTGCTTTTAGAACCTGTCAGCAGCCGGCGTGCAAACGTACGGCCCCGTTCATTTCACTAGACAGATTTCATGCAGGAAAGTTTTTCAAACGAGCAGCTGCTGGACTGCGGGCATGGGCGGATGTTTGGCCCCGGTAACGCGCAGCTTCCACTGCCGCCGATGCTTATGTTTGACCGCATCGTCCATATCTCCGATGAAGGTGGAGAATACGGAAAGGGTGAGATCGTCGCCGAGCTCGATCTGAACCCGAATCTTTGGTTTTTCCAGTGCCATTTTGATAACGATCCGGTGATGCCGGGTTGTCTTGGTGTCGATGCGCTTTGGCAACTGGTCGGCTTTTTCCTGGGCTGGAAAGGGGGTCAGGGACATGGCCGGGCCCTGGGGTCCGGGGAAATCCGGTTCACCGGGCAGGTCACACCGGACTGCCAACTGGTACGCTATCGCGTATCGCTCAAGCGTGTCGTGATGCGTCGGCTATACATGGGCATCGCTGACGGATATGTCGAGGTCGATGATAGAACGATTTATACGGGGAGAGATCTTCGTGTCGGTCTGTTTACCGCAGACAACGGAGGGACTAGTTCATGAGACGGGTTGTCGTTACCGGCATGGGAATCGTCAGCAGCATCGGCAACAACTGTGCCGAAGTGGAGGCTTCTCTTCGCGGGGCGCAATCAGGTATCGTCGTTGCGGATGAATACCACGACCTGGGTTTTCGCTCCCAGGTACATGGCAGCATCGACATCGATCTTGAAGCCGAGATTGATCGCAAACTGAGACGCTTCATGGGCGCCTCAGCCGCCTACAATTACGTCGCGATGCGTGAAGCGATCGCGCATTCCGGTCTTGCCGAGGCTGAGATCTCAAATCCTCGAACCGGGCTTGTCGTCGGCAGCGGTGGTGGTTCCCCGGAAAACATTGTGACGGCGGCGGACCTCCTTCGCGACAAAGGGGTGAAACGGGTCGGACCGTATATGGTCACCCGGACCATGTCGAGCACCAATTCGGCCTGTCTCAGTACCGCTTTTGCCATCAAAGGGGTCTCGTATTCGATCAGTTCGGCCTGCTCGACCAGTGCGCACTGCATCGGTCACGGAATGGAGCTGATTCAGATGGGCAAGCAGGACGTTGTCTTTGCCGGTGGCGGTGAGGAATTGCACTGGACCACATCGGTGCTGTTTGATGCCATGGGGGCAATGTCGTCTCGCTACAACGAAACACCCCAGACGGCCTCCCGAACCTATGATGTCAATCGCGATGGATTTGTAATCTCCGGCGGCGGTGGGGTGCTGGTGCTCGAATCGTTGGAGCACGCCAAAGGCCGTGGTGCACCGATTCTGGCGGAACTTGTGGGTTATGGTGCCAGCAGTGACGGATTTGACATGGTCCAGCCTTCGGGCGAGGGCGCCGTTCGCTGTATGCAGCAGGCCGTTCAAGGCGCCTTCGGGTCAGTCGATTACATCAATACGCACGGGACCAGTACGCCGGTGGGCGACATTCAGGAACTGGATGCCATTCGCACCGTATTTGGCGATCAACTTCCCGCACTGAGTGCCACCAAGTCACTCACGGGTCACGCCCTGGGTGCGGCCGGTGTCAACGAGGCAATCTACTCCCTGATCATGCTTGGCGGCAATTTCATGGCGGCGTCGGCCAATATTGAAAACCTTGATCCCAAGGCGCTTGGTTATCCGATTGTGCGTTCCACCACCGATGCCCCTGATCTCAATACCGTCATGTCCAATAGTTTTGGATTTGGGGGCACCAACGCGGCACTGGTATTTCAGCGCTTCGCGGACTGAGCCTTCACTACCCAATTCGTAACTGATCAGCCTGTGCGGGAAAGGTTTTCAGGCTGAAGGTCGTCGTTTTCAGCGCCAAAGCGTTTCTTGACATAGGCCTCGACGAGTGCGATGAACTGCGTTGCGATATCGTCGCCGCGTAAGGTGCAGATTTTTTCCCCGTCCTGAAAGACCGGCGCAACCGGTTTTTCCCCGGTGCCCGGCAGGCTGATGCCGATATCCGCGTGGCGGCTTTCTCCGGGACCGTTTACGACGCACCCCATGACCGCAACAGACAGCGTTTGTGCGCCCGGATACTGTGTTTTCCACTCGGTCATCCGCTGTCGAAGGTGTTCCTGGACCTCACCAGCAAGATGTTGGAAAACGTCACTGGTGGTGCGCCCGCATCCAGGACAGGCTGTGACCTGTGGACTGAAACTGCGAAGTCCCAGTGACTGGAGGACTTCCTGTGCGATACGGACCTCGCGGGTGCGGCTTTCCCCGGGCTGAGGCGTCAGGGACACCCTGATGGTGTCGCCAATGCCCATATGCAGTAGCAGTGCAAGCCCCGCAGTAGAAGAGACGACGCCTTTGTCCGCCATGCCGGCTTCGGTGAGTCCCAGGTGTAGGGCGAGGTCCGAACGTTCGGCGAGCTGCTGGTAAACCGCGACGAGTTCAGGCACGGCGCTGACTTTGGCAGAAAGAATGATCTGGTCAGGCCGCAGGCCTTCGCGCTGGGCCAGCGATGCACTGTTGATCGCAGAATCCACGAGCGCCTCCCGGGTGACCGCCTCAAGCGAGCTCGGGGCTGCCAGGGCCGCATTGTCGTCGAGTTTCCGCGCAAGCAGCTGTGGATCGAGTGACCCCCAGTTGACACCAATGCGCACCGGTTTGTTCCGGCGGCAGGCCTGCTCGATCATTTGGCAGAACCGGGCGTCGCGTTTTTCGCCCCGGCCAACGTTACCCGGGTTGATCCGGTACTTATCGAGCGCATCGGCGCAGTCACTGAAATCCTGCAGCAGGGTATGACCGTTGTAGTGAAAGTCCCCGACCAGAGGTACCGGACAACCTGCAGAATCTAATTTCTCACGAATTTTCGGAACAGCCCGGGCGGCCGCTTCGTTGTTTACTGTGATCCGTACGATTTCGGATCCAGCCTCTGCGAGTGCGATAACCTGACGGACCGTGGCATCCACATCTGCGGTATCGGTGTTGGTCATAGACTGAACGACAATGGGTGCATTGCCGCCCACCAGGACATGGCCTACCCGGACCTGCTGGGTGGGTCTTCTGGAGATGGAGGTCTGCTGCATACGGGTCTCGGGCGGATCGGATGGGGCCGGATATTTTAATCGCCTTACATGCGAAACACGCCAAATTCTGTTTTGTCGAATGGGGTATTGTGAACAGTGGCGAGCGCCAGCGACAGAATTCTGCGGGTGTGGGCGGGATCTATGATGCCATCGTCCCAGAGTCGGGCACTTGCGTAGAACGGATGCCCCTGCTCATCGTACTGGTCGCTGATCGCCTCGCGAAAAACTTTTTCGTCCTCAATCGGCCAGTTACCTCCTGCTTTTTGCATACCATCACGACGGACCTGGGATAGCACCTGCGCTGCGGTGTCGCCGCCCATTACGGATATTCGGGCATTGGGCCACATCCACAAAAAGCGTGGGTCGTAGGCTCTGCCGCACATGCCGTAATTGCCGGCCCCGAAACTGCCGCCAACGATGACGGTCAGTTTAGGCACTTTGGCACAGGCAACTGCGTTTACCAGCTTCGCTCCATCGCGCGCAATGCCGCCATGCTCGTAGCGGCTGCCCACCATGAACCCGGTAATGTTCTGCAGAAACAGAAGCGGGATTCCCCGCTGGGTGCATAGCTCGATAAAGTGTGTTCCTTTAAGTGCCGATTCTGAAAAAAGCATACCGTTGTTGGCGATGATACCGACCGGGTATCCGTTGATGCGACTGAAGGCGCACACCAATGTTTTCCCGTAGCGGGCTTTGAACTCCTGAAAGTCGCTGCCGTCGACAATCCGGCAGATGACTTCCCGGATGTCAAAAGGTAGCCTGGGGTCAGACGGAATAATTCCATAAAGCTCCTCGACGCCATATCGCGGTGATGGGGGAGCATTGCCGGGTAATGCTGCGCTGGCCGGAAGATTAAGATGAGAGACACCCTCCCTGGCCAGGTTCAGGGCGTGATCATCGTCCTGCGCCAGATAGTCGGCGACTCCCGAGATCCGGGTATGCACATCTGCGCCACCGAGCGCCTCGGCGCTGACTTCCTCCCCCGTCGCCGCCTTCACCAATGGCGGACCGCCCAGAAAGATGGT
>Ga0066372_10000528_pt1 | contig 14273 bp, 15 predicted proteins | sample Knorr_S15_td_250_FD_77011 | JGI IMG/M metagenome (GOLD analysis project Ga0066372, IMG submission 77011) | Marine microbial communities from Southern Atlantic Ocean transect - Knorr_S15_td_250_ad_251m_LV_A | ecosystem: Environmental > Aquatic > Marine > Oceanic | place: Southern Atlantic ocean... | reverse complement strand
TCTGCAGTTCCCTCCATCAAGCCTGAGATTTCTCTGAACTGTCTTCTTATCTCATTGATCATTTCAAACGCAGCATCTCCAACAGCGGTCATGGTAATTGAAGAAATTAAAAAAGGTATGCATATTCCTATAAACATTCCAACCAGAACAATAGGCTCTCCAAGAGATAGCCCAAAATCCTTACCAAACTCTTCACTGAGAGTTGCAGAAAATGCAGAGATTATGGCTAACGCTGCCAAAGCTGCTGCTCCAATTGCAAACCCTTTGCCAATAGCTGCAGTTGTATTTCCTAATTCGTCTAAAGAATCTGTGATCTCTCTAACCTCTTCGCCCATTCCAGACATCTCTGCAATGCCTCCAGCATTGTCTGCAACAGGGCCATATGCATCAATCGCCATAGTTATACCAACCGTTGAAAGCATTCCAACCGCCGCAATTCCAACACCATAAACACCAGCGAGATTTGTAGAAATAAGAATAACGGTTGCTAATATTAAAACAGGAATCACAACTGACTGCATGCCAACAGAAAGTCCAGAGATCATAACTGTAGCAGGGCCTGTCTCACCAGACTCAGCAATTTTTTTTACTGGATTGCTGCCAGTGTAATATTCAGTAATTAAACCAATTAGTACTCCGCCAACTGCACCACATATAACTGCCCACCACACGTGCATTGGTGCCTCTATAGGTGCCTCTGTATGAGTAGGCAAAGTACCACCAATAGTAAGACTAGATATAAAGAAATATGCCATAACTATAAAGATAACTGGAGCTAATAATGTTCCTGAACGCAAAGCACTCGCAGGAGCTTTAGCCGCCTGTAATTTTACAATAATAATTCCAATAATGGATGCTACTAAACCCATAGATGTTAGGGCTAATGGCAACATCATCATTTCTGCTGAGAGCACGGGAAAGTTCTTATAAGTATATGCAATGGCAATAGAAGCAATCATAGAACCACAATAAGATTCAAAGATATCAGAGCCCATGCCGGCCACATCACCAACGTTATCACCAACGTTATCTGCGATTACTCCTGGATTTCTAGGATCATCTTCAGGTATTCCTGCTTCAATCTTTCCAACTAAATCAGCGCCAACATCAGCACTTTTTGTAAAAATACCGCCTCCAACTCTTGAGAATAATGCTACAACAGATGCGCCCATTCCAAAGCCCTCTAATGCATGAGGATGATCAGCGCTAAAAAAATAGAAAAGCCCGCCTAAACCAATTAAGCCTAGCGAAGCTACACACAATCCCATCACAGAGCCGCCGTAAAACGAAACTGATAATGCAGCTGCAGCACCATCTTCTTGAGCAGCAGTTGCAGTTCTCACATTAGCTTTTGTTGCTGCATACATTCCGATGAAACCTGCAAGAGAAGAACAAGCAGCACCAACGATTACAGCAATGGCTGATTGAATGCTTAGAAAATACCAAACAAGAGCAACCAGGATTGCAACAAAAATTAATAAGTATGTGTATTCAGTCTTCATAAATTTCATTGCACCTTTATGAATTTCATCACCAATCTTTTTAACCTGATCGGTGCCATCTGAATAACGCATAACCAAACTAAATACTAATAGAGCTGCTAGTAAACCCATAACGCCTAACGCTGGGGCAATTAATATATTCATTCTTTCTCTCCTTTTAACAAGCGTTAAATTTTAACAAATAAAATTTAATTTAATTAGCGATTAAGTCTTTGAATTGAAAATATTTTCATCCAATTGGTTTTCTGATTTTGCTACTATACAAGCTATTGCTGCATCACCAGTAACATTCACTGATGTTCTGATCATGTCTAGAACTCTATCAACTGCCAAAATAATTCCAATGGCTTCAAGTGGTAAGTTAAATTGTTGCAAAATTATTATTAAAGTAATAGTTCCTGCTGATGGAACTGCAGCAGTTCCAATAGATGTTGCCACCGCTAGAAGCACCACTTGAATGTATTGAAATAGAGATAGATCAATTCCAGACATCTGGGCAATAAAAACAGTTGCTAATCCCTGCATTATAGCTGTTCCATCCATGTTGATTGTTGCGCCAACAGGTACTACAAACGATGCAACATTTTGGTTTACCCCGAGATCATGGTTTACAGTTTTTAAAGTTACCGGAATTGTTGCTGCGCTCGATGATGTAGAAAAAGCAAAAATAGCAACATTCTTCATTTTTTTAAAAAAAGTTATTGGGTTTAAACGGCCAACAAATTTTAAAAATAAAGAATAAGTAAAGAACGCATGAAATAAAAGTAATGAAATCAGTAAAACCACATAAGCTAGGACGTCTTGAAAAATATCTAGACCATCTGCTATTACAAATTTTCCAATTAAACAAAAAACACCTAAAGGAGCAAAACTCATGACCATAACTATGAGTTGTAAAAATACAGTATTAAATTTTGAAAATGACTCGCTAAAATTTCCAGTTAGATGGTTTGTTTTATTTAATGCTAATCCAAATAAAATACTAAAAAAAACAATTGCAAGCATTTGATTTTCTGCCATAGCTTGAATGATATTGGAAGGAAAAATGTTGACAATGGTTGAATATATGCCTTGACCTTGGGGTAATGAGCTTGGCGCTGCCATTACAATATCAGGTGTATAATTTGAGCCCGGTTGAAAAAAAGAACCAGCAACCAATGCTATAGATACCGCAATACCAGTAGTCAATAGATAAAAGCCAACTGTTTTAAATGTAAGTTTACCCAAGGACTGGGAGCTTCCCAAAGATGAGATACCCGTTACCAAAGAAAAGAATACTAGTGGAACCACTAGAAGCTTTAAGAGATTCATAAAAATATCTCCGCCCATTTTAAAAATGTACTGCTCTACGAATGCATCAAATGAACTTGGAAAAATGCTTGTATAAAAAAGAAACGCGCCAACGATGAAACCCAAAACCAATCCAATCAGAATATCTCTTGTAAGGTTCTTTGGCGTTTCAATCATTATATTTCTATCATCTCAAAATCTTCTTTACCAACTCCACAGTCTGGACACAACCAATCATCTGGCAGATCATCCCATGCAGTTCCTGGGGCAATTCCATCATCTGGCCAACCCAACTCTTCATCGTATATTAACCCACATACAATGCATTCCCATTTTTTATACTTCATTATATCTCTCTCTAATTTTTGAATAAAAAATCACATTAATGAAAATGTAAGCACGCTATAATATCAGATTTTATGGATCTAATTAATGCGAGCTAAAAGAATAGGTAAATGGCTATCAAGTTCAGCCCTAAATCTCCAGCTAAAAGATCAAAAAATTCTTAATTGGTTATATGAAGAAGGTTCTATAACTAGCAAAATTTCCTCTACTGCTGATTTTAAACTTGAAGTTCTCAATGATGCCTTGGGTAAAGCCAAGCCATCAGAATATCAAGATATTAATATTGAACCTCAAACAATAAGAATTCGAGAGGTTGTTTTATATGGAGATGGTGAACCCGTTGTTTACGCAAGGAGTATTATCCCCCTTCTTACTTCTAGCAAAGGTTATTCAGGTCTCGGTAAAATTGGAAATAAACCATTAGGAGATTTAATTTTTCAAAGTAAATTATTTATTCAAACTGATAGATTCTTTGCAAAATTTAAAGCAAGTAATGGCGAAATTGTCTGGGGTAGAAAAACCTATTACTTAATTAAAGGGTATCCATTTAGCATCATGGAAGTATTCTTAGCAACATGAAAAAATTAGCTGCTACCTTTGAGTTGATGAGGTTAAATAAACCAATAGGAATATACCTTTTGATGTGGCCTGCCCTAATAGCTTTAGTGATTAGCACAAAAGGAGACTTTACTTTAAGAAATCTTTTAATAGTAATTATTGGAAGTATTGTTGTTAGATCTGCTGGATGTGTAATTAATGACTTGTTTGATAGTGATCTTGATGGCAGTGTACAACGAACAAAAAAACGCCCTATACCAAGCAAAAAGCTAACTTTGCAAGAAGGATGGCTTGTTTTTATCATTCTTGGGCTAATTAGCCTCATTTTGCTTGCTTTAACAAACTCAAAAACAATGGTAATTGGTGTATTTTTTGCTTTGATGATAGTTCTCTATCCCCTAACCAAAAGATTCTTTATAGGCCCGCAACTGTTTCTTGGTTTGACATTTAACCCAGTGATAATTGTGTTTGCTATGACAAATCAAATAAATAATCCAACAATGCTATTTCTATATTTTGCAATTACTTCAATGACTGTTGCATATGATTCTTTTTACGGACTATGTGATTTAGTCGATGACAAAAAGCTTGGAATTAAATCAACTCCATTGTGGTGGGGGAGTAATACCCTAAAAATTATTGCCGCCTTTCAGGTAATAACTATAGGTTTATTATGTGCTCTTGGCTGGATTGATGGATTAAATTATTTTTGGTTCTTGGGGCTTTCAGTTTTAGTTGGGTTTTTTATCTATCAGTATAATTTAGCCTTAAAAGAAAAATATTTTGAAGCCTTCAAAAATAACCATTGGGCAAGTCTATTTATACTGATTATAAGTGTTCTTTGTTACATGATCTAAATTAATAAATGGGATCAAAAATAGAAAATATAAATTTAAGGAAAATAAAAGAGTCTCAAGTTTCTTTTCCAAAAGATAATCCATTTGAAAATATTAAGTATCTTCAAGCCTTAGAAGAAAGTAATTCTGCTTCAACAGAATCAGGATGGCAAGCTAGCCATTTAGGAAAAATCAATAATGGAAAATTATTAAGCTTTTTACCTTTATATAAAAAATTTAATAGTTATGGAGAATTTATCTTCGATTACCAATGGGCAAATGCTTTGGCTGGTTCAGGGAGAAATTATTATCCCAAATTGCTAACCGCAATTCCATTTACTCCATGTGAAGGAGAAAGAGTTTTTGGAATAACAAGAGAAGAAAAAATTGAATTAATAAATAGTGGCATTGAAAAATTAAAAAAAGAAAATATCGAAAGTTGGCACATTTTATTTCCAAATGAAGATAGTCGTGAAATTCTTCAACAAGAAAAATTTATTGAAAGATACAACTATAGATTCACTTGGAACAATAAAGGGTTCTCAGACTTTAATGATTTCTTATCTATTTTCACATCACGTCAACGGGCCACCATAAAAAAAGAGAGAAAAAGTATTAAAAAAAATAATATCTCCTTTGTTCAAAGAAATTTTGATCAAATTACTTTAAAGGATTGGGATTTGTTTTATAGCTTCTATCAACAAACCTACCATGATAGAGGGCAAAATCCGTATCTAACAAAGGATTTTTTTTATAAAATAAATTCCGCAAATCAGATACTTAAACCTATTATTTTTTTTGCTTATGAAGATAAAAAACCAATAGCAGCTTCTTTATGTTTTCGTGGAAACCATACTCTATATGGAAGACATTGGGGGGCTGTAAAAAAAGTCAAAAATCTCCATTTTGAATGTTGTTACTATCAAGGCATAGAATATTGCATTAAGAATAAGATTAGGTACTTTGATCCGGGAGTTCAAGGAGAACATAAAATTAGACGAGGCTTTGAGCCCAAGCTTACCTCTTCATTTCATTACTTCCTAAAAGAAGATTTTGAAAAAGCTGTTAGAAATTACTGTGATGCAGAAAAAGTTCAAATCAAAAATTATTTAGAAGTTTGCAAAACATATACACCCTTTAACAAAGATTATAAAATCAACTCATGAATAAATCTTTATCTACAGGAAGTCATCTAAATGTTTGCTCTGCAAACTTTTCTAGGTTAAAAAAAATTCTTAATGGATTTAGAGATGATCGGTATTCATTTGATCTTCTTTACTCTGAAAAAAAAAATAAAGCAGATTTTAATGTAATATCAAGAACACCCCATACACTAATAATTGAAGCTAAATTAATCAGCGAGGAATCATCTCTGGTTGAGCTAATCTTAAGAATAAATATTTATATTGATGCGCAGCTTGCTGAAGTAAATTCCTACCAACAAGAAAAACCAGTTCCATTTTTTATTAAAACGCCCTTCACTCAATCACAAGATGAAAAATTTCAACAAAACAAAATATTAACAGAATGGTTGGAAAATATTTTTATTAATGGGGCGATAGAAAGAAAAGAAATAGATTTTCTTAATGAATAAAATTTTATACCTTCATGGGTTTACTCCTGCATCTGATTCTACAAAAGCTCAACAACTTAATAGTTGCATTAAAAATAATACCTCTGATATTACAATCCATATTCCAAATATAAAAAAGTGAACAGAATTTTATACCTTCATGGGTTTGCTTCTGCATCTGATTCTACAAAAGCTCAACAACTGAATAGCCACATTAAAAATAATACCTCTGATATTTCAATCCATATTCCAAATATAGAAAATAATATTTCACTGGCCGTTGACCAGATAGAAAGGTTGATAAAAAAAATTAAGCCAACTGTAATAATGGGCTGTTCATTGGGCGGTTTTTTTGGAACTTATTTTTCTGAAAAATATAATCTTAAATGTGTGGGAATTAATCCGGCGGTTATTCCACCTGCTGAAATGTCTTCTTATCTAGGAAAAAATGAAAATTATTCAACTGGAGAAAAATTTATTATTGATAAATCACAATTAGATCTTCTTGATGAAATGGGTAAAGAAATCAAAAAAATTAGAAGTCCTAAAAATTTTTTAATTTTACTCCAATCCAAAGATGAATTGCTTGACTATAAAGAAGCTATTTCTTTCTATAAGGGGGCTGTTTTTGACATAACTTTTGGTGGCAATCATTCATTTGAGAAGTTTGATACTTATTTTAAAAAGATAGAGCACTTTCTAAATATGCACTAATTGTGTGCAAATATATTCTTTTGCTCTATAATTAAACATAAAATGTACAAAATCTGTGCAATTATTTTGGCATAAACATTGCACAATTAACTAATGCTAATAATTTTTTTTGAGGAGAAATGATGACAAATTATAAAACTTATGAATATATATGGTTAGATGGCTATCAGCCAGAACCTTCTATTAGAAGTAAAATTAAAGCCACAGATGAATCCAAGCCGCCTGATTGGGCTTTTGATGGGTCATCAACACAACAAGCAGAAGGCGGAAGCTCAGATTGTCTATTGCTTCCTGTACAAACTTATGATAATCCAACAGCTTCTGACTATTTGGTAATGTGCCAAGTCCTATCTGCGGATGAAACTACACACCCTTCTAATTTTAGAGCTGCTGCAGCAGAGGTAGTTACTGACGAATGGTGGTTTGGTTTTGAACAGGAGTTCTTCTTTACAAATAAGGATGGATCTCCATTGGGCTGGGAAGATGGAGAGCCAAGACCCCAAGGAGATTATTACTGTGGTGTTGGAGCCGATAATGTTGCTGGCAGAGAAATTTCTGAAATCCATCTTCAAGCTTGTCTTGATGCGGGCATAACTTTGAGCGGTACAAATGCTGAAGTTGCACTTGGTCAATGGGAATATCAATGTTTTGGAAAAGGCATAAAAGCAGCAGATGATTTATGGGTCAGTAGATATTTGCTCTATAAAATTGCAGAAGAATTTGGAGTTGGTGTAAATATTCACCCCAAACCAAAAACCGGTGACTGGAATGGATCGGGTATGCATACAAATTTCTCTAATGAAGAAATGAGAACCCGTGGTTCTGAAGAGTTATTTTCATCTATGTGTGACAAACTTGGTGAAGTTCATGCAGAAGGAATAGCTGCCTATGGCTCTGATAACGATATGAGATTAACCGGTCTCCATGAAACACAAAGCATTGATCAATTCTCATATGCAGTTAGCGATAGAGGGGCCAGTATAAGAATCCCCGTTTATACAGTACAGCATAATTGGAATGGATACCTAGAAGATAGAAGGCCAGCTTCTAATGCAGATCCTTACAAAATACTTGCTCATATAGTAGGAACTCTAACTAAATAATTATGTGTCTTGAGTTTCTCTTAAAAGGTATTAAGTATTTAGCCCCCCTTCCAAGGGGGCTATCTCCTTAATCCCTTATGAATATGAATGTTCTTGAATTTGAAGCTTTTGATAATCTTAATACTGAAATTATTATCCTTAATGCAGATGATTTCTCTTTGGTATGGCTCAATGACTCTGCTAAAGCAGCAAACTGGATAGAAGATTCAACAAAATTTAATGGGAAAAATATAGCCTCTTTATTGGATGAAAAAACAAGCAATCAAGTAATCGCAATACTTCGGAAAGCAAAGAAAGATTCAAACTCAATAACTCGAAGAGATTTTGTAATTACACATAAATCTGGTTTAGTTAGAACTCTTGATCTAACAATCTCGTACTCTGATAAAAAAAATCTTATCTTTATAGAGGCTGTCAGTATTGATAATTTAAACAAAATTATTGATTCAACAAGGAGTTTTTCAACCCAAAAGATAGCGGCTGGTTTTGCTAGAACGCTAGCGCATGAAGTAAAAAATCCACTATCTGGAATTAAAGGAAGTGCACAAATTTTAAAATCAAAGTATGTAGATGATTTCTCAAAAAAATTTCTAAAGATTATTGAAGAAGAAACAGATAGGCTTAATGAAATTGTGACAAAAATTTTGACGCCCGCTAAAAAACCATCATTTGAATATTTTAATCTTCATGAAACACTTCAAAGAATTTTAGCCTTGACTAACGCTGAATCACAAAACAATTTAGTTATTGAAAGAGAATATGATCCAAGCATCCCTGAGATATATGGTGATAAAAATCTTTTTATTCAGGCTCTTATTAATGTTACCCAAAATGCTATGCATGCGTGTACTGAATTCTCAAAAAAACCTATCGTTGGGATCAAGACTAAAATTTCATATCACCAACCAATTAATGGAAAAATACATAGCACTCTTGCTGAAATTGAAATCAGTGATAATGGGCCGGGAATTGATCCCGATCTTAAAGATCAAATTTTTTTTCCCATGGTTTCTGGAAAAGAAAACGGTTCAGGTATTGGGCTTTCAATTTCTCAAGATATTATAAGGATACATGGAGGAGCAATATCTTTTGAAAGAAAAGATAATCAAACAATTTTTTCTATTTTAATACCCATTTCTAGCCTAAATTCAAAGGATGTTAAGAGTGCATAAGATTTGGGTTGCTGATGACGATGAGGCGATTCGCTTGGTTCTTGAAGAGGGTCTTAATAGCTCTGGCTTTGAAGTTACCACCTTTTCAGATGGCGAATCTTTGATTGAGTCTTTAAGCCATGGTGAACCAGATTTAATTATTTCAGATATAAAAATGCCAGGCATGCATGGTTATGATTTGTTAAAACATATTAAGAATAATTATGAAAAGCTACCTGTAATTATAATGACGGCATTCACTGACATGCAGGCTGCAATAGATGCTTATGGTGGCGGCGCCTTTGAGTACATTCCCAAACCCTTTGATCTGGACGAAGCAATTCAAACTGCAAATCGAGCACTAGAAGTTAGCAATGATGTAAGTCCAAAGAAAGCCCCTAAATCTGAAATCATAGGATCTGCCCCTTCGATGCAAATAGTTTTCCGTTCAATTGGGAAGCTTGCCAATACGAATGCAACTGTCTTAATTGAGGGTGAGTCAGGAACAGGAAAAGAACTTGTCTCAAAATCTCTTCATAAAAATAGCCCTCGTTTTGATATGCCCTTCATAGCATTAAATATGGCAGATATTCCAAAAGAATTAATAGAATCAGAACTATTTGGTCATGAAAAGGGTGCTTTTACAGGCGCTGTTGAGCAAAGAATAGGTAGATTTGAACAAGCAAATGGGGGAACCCTTTTTCTTGATGAAATAGGGGACATGCCACTTGAAACTCAAACTAGACTATTAAGGGTATTATCTAATAAAGAATTTTTTAGAGTTGGAGGAGACAAACCTGTCAAAGTTGATGTTCGCATCCTTGCAGCAACTCATCAAAGCCTAGAATCACTTGTTGTGGCTGGTACTTTCAGAGAGGATTTATATTACAGATTGAATGTTATCAGAATTGAAATTCCACCTTTACGACAAAGAAAAGAAGACATAAAAGATTTAACTACTGCCTTTTTAAAACGCCATGCAGATTCATTAATGGAGCAGCCCAAATCTTTATCTCCTGAAGCACTGTTAGCTCTAACACGGTATGACTGGCCAGGCAATGTCAGACAACTAGAGAATATCTGTTATTGGATTGCGTTAATGGCGCCAACTAAAAATGTAAAATTAGAAGATCTTCCTAATGACATAATTAACCAAGAAAAATCTTCTAGTGCAGTAAATACAAATTGGCATGAAGGATTTTATGAATGGCTAAGTGAAATATATCAAAGCAACCAAGAGAATATACTTCGCTTAATTCAGCCAACCATGGATAAAATGATCATAGATTTTGCTCTGGAGAAAACTAATGGGAAAAAGCAAGAAGCGGCTAAATTAATTGGTTTAGGGAGAAACACATTAACCAAAAAAATTAAAGCTTTAAGAAATTAATTTCATATAGCCTTAAATAATCTAAATTTTTACAAGCGGGAGGCCTTCCTGTTGCCATGTTGAAATCCCGCCCTTAAGAATATGAGTTTCTTTATGTCCGTTCTTTTGAAGTTTTTCTCCGGCAAGAGCTGCATTTCTTCCCATTTTACATATTAGAATAATATGGTTATCTTTAGCTTTAAGAAGCTCGTCTTGTCTAGCTTCCAAAGATTCAAAGGGGATATTTATTGAGCCCGCTATCGCACCCATTTCAAATTCATTCTTTGGTCTTACATCAAGCAAATAAGCTGATTCTTTATTAACAAGATTGGTAAGTTGGGTACAATCAACTCTGCTACCTCCTCGTCTAGTCTCAGTGCGAAACCATAATAATATAGAGACAAATAAAGGGACCGATAAGTACCAGTAATCAATTAAAAACAAATTGAATTCAAGCATTGGTCTATTATCGCTTAAAATATATTTAATGTGAGGTTTATATGATGAAAGATCAAAATTTTTTAGTTCTAGTCAGACATGGACAAAGTAAGTGGAATGCTAAAAATTTATTCACAGGGTGGAAAGATCCTGGATTGACTCAAAAAGGAACCAAAGAAGCAGAGAATGCTGGCAAACTTATTTATGAAAAAAATATAAAATTTGCAGCTATGTTTACCTCTGATCTTAAGAGGGCTCAGATAACCGGTCAACTCATTCTAGAAAATATTAAACAAACCCAAATAGAGATTATAAAGAATCAAGCCCTGAATGAACGGGATTATGGTGATCTTTCTGGATTGAATAAGGATGACGCAAGAAAAGAGTGGGGAGAAGAACAAGTTCACACTTGGAGAAGGTCTTATGACGTACAACCCCCAGGCGGAGAAAGCTTAAAAAATACTGCAGAAAGAGTCCTTCCTTATTTTAATAAGCATATACTTCCTAGAATTCAGCAAGGAGAAAACATTTTAATTTCTGCACACGGGAATTCCCTTCGCTCCCTTGTCATGCAGCTTGATAATTTGAATCAAGATGAGGTGGTAGCGCTTGAAATACCAACAGGGGCTCCAATCATTTATTCTTTTACTGGGGATCTCCTACCCACTTCTAAGGAAAATCTTTTTGAATAAGCAATTTCAAAATATTTCTCAGCAAATTGTAGATTGGTATAAGAAATATGGTCGACATGAACTTCCATGGAGAAGAAATATTACTCCATATAAAATTTGGATTTCAGAGATTATGTTGCAACAAACTCAAGTAAAGACTGTTATTCCTTACTTTAAAAATTTTCTTAAGAAATATCCTACCCTAAGAAAAATTTCTCAAGCTAGCGAGGATGAAATTATGGCTCAATGGTCTGGATTAGGATTCTATAGACGAGCTAGAAACATCTTCTTAACAAAAGAGATTATTAAAAATGATTTCAATAACATTTTTCCTAAAACATATAATGAAATTCTAAGCTTACCAGGCATTGGTAAATCAACGGCCGGAGCAATTATGTCGCTTGCTTATCTGACTCCAAGACCAATATTAGATGGAAATGTAAAAAGAGTTATAACTAGATTGGTTAATAAAGGTATTAAGCCTATAAAAGAAAAGGAATTTTGGCAGATCTCTGAGAAACTTTTGAATACGAAAGATTGTTTTTCCTTTACTCAGGGAATTATGGATCTTGGGGCAACAATATGCACCCCAACTAATCCTACCTGCAATCAATGTCCTCTAAAACTTAATTGTCAATCTGCTTTTAAAGTAAAAATAAAACCAAAAAATAAAAAAAGATCAATTAAAAGACTTATTGAGATGAACCTGCAATTAATCCATACAGAGAAATCCTTTTTACTGGTAAAAAATGAAGAAGACTCTATTTGGAGTAGGCTTTGGATTCCTTTTAATCGGGCAACAATGGATTCTTATTTAAATAAATTAACTCATTATAAGAATGAACAGATTTCTCACCAATTAACTCACCGAGTCTTGGATCTTTCTATAAATATATATAAATCTGAAAAAGAATTTAAAATACAAACAAATAAAAAATATAAATGGATAAAAAAGGATAAAATAAAGGAATATGGCATTCCTAAACCTATTAACAAGCTAATGAATGAATTATGACCAATACTATTTTTTGTAAGAAATATCAAAAAGACTTACCTGCTCTTAAAGTTCCGCCTATGCCTGGCCCAAAAGGAAAAGAATTAATGGATACCATTTCTGATGATGCTTGGGAAGCATGGAAATCCCATCAAACAACACTAATTAACGAAAAGCACTTGGATTTATCTGTTGCTGAAAATAGATCTTGGTTATTAAATCAGATGGATAAATTTTTTAACAATGAGGAAGTTGAGATAGCATCTGGGTTTAAAGCTCTAGACTAATTATTCCACCAAGCAGAATCTGAAAAAGCTCTTAAATCTAACTCATGAGTCCAAGCAGACCTATGTTGTTGAGATAAATGATAATAAGTTTCTGCAATTTTTTCTGGAAGAATTAATCCATCATGCTCCATCCCCTTGCTCTCACGAAGCTGTTTAAACATCTCTTCTCCAAGCATCTTTCCTAGCGTATCTGGAGCATCAACCATTCCATCAACTACAATATGCGCAACATGAATGCCCTTAGGTGAAAACTCATCATTTAAAGTTTGACATAACATCCTTCTACCACCCATGGCTGGTGCATGAGAATGCTGATTTTTATTGCCACGCATTGCAGCAGTTGCAGACGTAACAAGAAAAGTCCCTGATCCTCTTTCTTCCATCAAAGGACATAAAACTTTTGCGACTCTAAATAAACCCAAATCAGCCATGCGCCAACCCCACTCAAATTCCTTTAGTGTGGTCTCATGAAGTGGCTTCATCCCGCTTTGAGCGCCTAAGTTATAGACAAGAACTTCAATTGGACCAATTTCTTTTTCAATGGAAACGATAAGATCTTCAAGAACATTTTCTTCAATGGCATCAACCAAATATCCATTTGCAGAGCCACCTTGCTCTTCAATGTTTGAAACAAGTTTATTCAGCCCGTCTTGATCAGTTCTTCTACACAAACATGAATGATAACCTTCACTGGCAAATTTTGTTGCGACAGTTCCACCTATCCCTGCACCTGCACCTAAAACTAAACAAACTGATTTCATAGTAATTTTATAATTAAATTAATATTTATATTCTAACTAACTATTCTCCACCAAGTACAGTTCAGTTATAATTCTTCATCTTATATTGCCCAGATAGCTCAGTCGGTAGAGCAAAGGACTGAAAATCCTTGTGTCGGTAGTTCGATTCTACCTCTGGGCACCAGCTTCTAGTACAATGATACGAGTTAAGGATAGAGGTTAATGTTTTTGTTTTATCTTTATGTAGTTAATCAATATGGAAAATAATAATTTGCATGATGTTGTTATAAGAAATGGCAAGATCATAGACGGATCTGGTAAAAAACCATTTAGTGGTGATATTGCTGTAGATGATGGAAAAATATCTTTAGTTGGAGCGGTAAAAGGTTCAGGCAAAAGGGAAATTGATGCAAAAGGCAACCTAGTTACGCCGGGTTGGGTGGATATTCATACTCACTATGATGGTCAAGTTTGTTGGGATCCGTACCTCACCCCTTCAAGCTGGCATGGTGTTACCACAGTGGTAATGGGAAATTGTGGGGTTGGGTTTGCTCCTGTTAGGCCTGGAAATGAAAATTTTCTTATTCAATTAATGGAGGGGGTGGAAGATATTCCGGGATCTGCTTTGCACGAAGGAATTGATTGGGATTGGGAAACATTTCCTGAATTTTTAGATGCAATTGATCAAAAAGAATTTGTCAT
>Ga0066372_10000527_pt1 | contig 14280 bp, 10 predicted proteins | sample Knorr_S15_td_250_FD_77011 | JGI IMG/M metagenome (GOLD analysis project Ga0066372, IMG submission 77011) | Marine microbial communities from Southern Atlantic Ocean transect - Knorr_S15_td_250_ad_251m_LV_A | ecosystem: Environmental > Aquatic > Marine > Oceanic | place: Southern Atlantic ocean... | reverse complement strand
CATTCTCGTGAGGTTCATGGCTGTTGCTGACCCCATCGAGATGCCGAAGGCTCGTCGAATCAGTATGAGTTGGATGCTACTTTCTGGTGTCGGAGCCGTAGCGGTGGGTCTCGTCGGTTCGACTTATTTTGCTTCCCTGAATGATCCAGAAGTCGTACTGATAGAGCTAACCAGGCTAATACTCGATCCCTGGATCGCAGGGATCGTACTGGCGGCGATCCTTGCCGCGGTCATGAGCACGGTTGATTCGCAACTCTTGGTTGCATCGACTTCCCTGGTATTAGACGTGGGTATTACGACAAAGCACCCGCTTGGTCTGAGTAGGATGATGGTCATCGCGGTAGCCCTGATTGCATGGGGACTCGCCTTAGATCCCGAAAATCGGGTCCTTGATCTGGTCGCATACGCGTGGGCGGGTCTGGGTGCGAGCCTGGGGCCATGCGTGCTTTATTGTCTTTTCTGGAAGGGCACCACCGGCGAGGGTCTTATCGTGGGAATGTTAGTCGGCGCCTCGACTATTTTCTCTTGGCGAAATCTGTCGGGAGGGATATTTGATTTGTACGAAATATTGCCGGCATTCATTTTCGCTTGCGGTTCAATCTATTTCGTCAGTAGGTGGTCCGTTACAAGCGAAGCGAAGAATCTTGGATCTAAAACCTGACCTTCGAATCCCTCAAGAATTGCTTCTCAACGGAACAATATTGTCGGCCCTCTTTAGGTAAATTTGGCGTATGTGTTGCGGGCCATTGATACCGATTCGACCTGAGTCAAAAAGGCGTAACTCGCATCTTTCTTCGCTACCAGCGTCGAGGGCGAAGACGATTGAATTTCCGGTGATTCGCCATTTGCCTGTTTCATTTCGATTGTCGGTTCTAAATCGATAGATCCCGGCCGATAGCGTCCCCCGTAATTCGAGCGAGATCCTTCGCGAGCGAGTATCGTCGAGATCCCATACACCGGGAAGATTCAGTTGCTTTAACCAGTTGGCGCGGGTTTTGCGCGCCGATCTAAACCAAAGGGCAACCAGTGCCACAACCAAACTGACGATTATTTGACTCATCGGCGCATGGTCGCGCCCGGTTTAGTTTTACGCAATGCTTTCTCTATGGATATTTACGATCGTCGCATCGAGTGTCTGAGCACACCAATCACAAACTTCCTGGACGTTCTTGTGGACAATCTTTTCGCTACTAGCTATCGCTACAAATGTCCACTGCGCACGGTCGTGCATGTCGTTCTGACCTGACTCACAGACTGCCAGATTCGTGATACGACCAAACTTATCGCGTAATCGAGCGAGTCGACGCCTTTTTTCTTTTAGTGACCGACAGCTGGGTAGATGAAACTCGATTTGAAGCAGCGTGGCATGCATCCGGCGAAACTAAATTTACGTTGAGTTGCGCATCGAGCCGACGATAATAATCGTGCTTCGTTCGAAATCTAACGCTGGTGTTTGAGCAAAGATATCCACTTAGCCTAGCCCCCTGTATTCAGAATCCTGTTTGAGATACGTCGTTAGGAATGAGGGGGTAGCTGATGCCAGCCCATTTTTGTACAACTCGGACAACTTGGCAGGAATATCCGTATTCGTTGTCATACCAGACGTATACGATCGCTCGGTTGCCATCAACGATCGTCGCGCCGGAATCCACGATGCATGCGTGACGGTCACCTACAAAGTCTGAAGAGACTACCTCCACTGACTCGGTGAAATTAATTTGACGCTGCAACGCAGAATGCAATGCCATATGACGAAGGTGATCGTTGACTCCTTCCGTATTCGTGTCTTGCGAGAGCGTGAGATTGAGTATGGCCAGCGATACGTTTGGCGTAGGAACTCGAATCGCATTTCCCGTCATCTTTCCCGCTAGCTCTGGCAATAGTTTTACGATGGCTGAGGACGCGCCCGTTTCTGTAATAACCATATTCAGCGCGGCCCCCCGGCCTCGCCGATTCTTCTTGTGGTAGTTATCGGTCAAGTTTTGGTCAGGGGTGTATGCGTGAACTGTTTCCACGTGTCCGTGAGTGATCCCGAATTGGTCATTCATTGCTTTCAGCACGGGCACGATGGCGTTGGTCGTACACGATGCCGCTGAAATAATCTTGTCCGACTCGGAGAGTTCGTTTGAATTGATTCCCGAGACAAAATCTTTGATTGCCCCCTTTCCTGGTGCGGTCAAGATAACGCGGTCGATGCCTTTGGATTTGAGGTGCTGTCCGAGCCCGTCCTGGTCACGCCAGACACCGGTATTGTCTATAAGGATTGCCTTGTCGATGCCAAACGACGCATAGTCGATGTCCGCGGGATCGTGGGCATGTATCAACTGAACTACATTGCCGTTTGCAATAATGCAGTTATTTTCTGGATCTGTCCTAATCGTGCCTTGAAAAGGACCATGGACCGAGTCACGACGCAATAGTTCAGCTCGTTTGTCGAGGTCTTCGTCCGAGCTCTTACGTACGACGATAGCGCGAAGCCGCAGTTGATCGCCGCCTCCTGTTTTCTCGATGAGCAGACGAGCTAATAGCCGCCCTATTCTTCCGAAACCATAAAGCACGACATCTTGAGGTTTTGTAAGCGGCTTTATGTGGCGTCCGATTACCTCCCGGCAGGCGTCTTGCGTGAAGTCGAAGACGGATAGGTCTGGCTCATCGCCGTTACGATCCATGTATTCGCTCGCGAGTTTTCCTACATCAATATGAGAGGGTCCCAGGTCGAGCTCAGACATTGCTTCCAAAATAGGAAAGCTCTCGAATTCGGAGAGTTCGTTGTGGGCTACCTGCCGCACATACCGATGAGTCTGCATGATCTCAAGGACGCTCTGATTGTGCAGAGGCTGTCCGTAACAGTAGGCGACGATATTTCGTCGGTAGAGTTTTCCTATGATAGGAATCATCGCTTCGGCGAGCGCCTCACGTTCTTTCCAGTCGGGAAAATAGTCGTCTAGCTTAGCGAGCGCCAAGAGTCGTCCTCAATGCCATTTCGAAGCGGGCGGAATAATAGGTACAAGGCTGCGCGCAGTAAAGACTGGCATGAAGGTTTTATGCTAAAAGTTCTCGCGCGGCTCTAGAGTCCAGTGAAGTGTGAATAGGATGATCTCTAACGATGAGAGCCGCCAAACTTGTCATCTGAAATTCTGATTAATTTCTAACAAAGTACTTGCGCCTGGGCACAGTGCGGATTCTTCCAAGGCATTTAGAGGTACATCCGTCGTTTCTAATATTTCGTGACAGTCGTGTGGATCTTGCGAGACATAAAGTAATCCAGTGACAACCTCTCCGCGCTCTTGAGCTTCCTGGACATGGCCAAGAGCCTTCACGCGGTCGTATGGGTCGTAGTCGTCGGATAGTTTGTTTAGATGCAAGAGTGAGCCATCGGGCATATTGACTGATTCTTTTGATCCCGGTTTGTAATCGACCGTAATTTCCTCTGTCGGGAGGACTACGTCGGCATCAACGACGTGTTCGGTGTGCTGCCTGACATAGTCGTAACTCTTCGTTGACCCGTCGTGATTGTTGAACATGACACAAGGAGAAATAACGTCGATGAATGCGAATCCTTTGTGCAAGATCGCCGCTTTCATCAGCGGTACCAGTTGACGCTTGTCTCCCGAAAAACTTCGGGCAACAAAGCTCGCTCCGATTTGTAGCGCCATGGATACCAGGTCGATCGGGGCGTATAGGGTTGGCTGACCTTTTTTACTCGTTGAACCAAGGTCATTCGTCGCTGAGAACTGACCTTTTGTGAGCCCGTAGGTTCCATTGTTATCGACGATATATAGCATGTTGATCTTGCGTCGAACGATGTGTCCAAATTGCCCGAGTCCGATGGAGGCGCTGTCGCCGTCGCCCGATATACCCACACAATGCAAGTCTCTGTTAGCTAGATTGGCACCGGTAGCGACGGACGGCATACGTCCGTGAACGGAGTTAAGTCCGTGGGAATTGCCCAAGAAATAAGCGGGAGTTTTTGATGAGCATCCGATCCCAGAGACTTTGAGGAAGCGGTGTGGCGGTATCGAGAGCTCCGAACAGGCTTGCACGAGAGCTGCGCTGACGGAGTCATGGCCACATCCTGCACAAAGTGTCGACACTGAGCCCTCATAATCCCGACGATTCAAGCCTATTTCGTTTACGGGTAAAAGAGGGTGGTGAATTTCTGGTTTACTGACATAGGTCATGATTGCACCTCTTTCAATCTCGGCAAGTTGTGATCCGTGTAATACGCCAAGATTTGTTCGTGAATCGTATCGGCGGAGATGGACAAACCACCGTAATAAAGGACGGGTATGAATCGGTTCGGGTCGATTCCAAGTTCGTTGACAAGAAGCGTGCGCATTTGTCCGTCTCGATTTTGTTCGGCGACGAAAAGAATTTCGTGTTTATCAATAAAATCCGTCACAGCCTCGCCGAACGGAAAGGCCCGTAAGCGCATCGTGTCGAGTTGAATGCCGTCGTCGCTCAATCGATCAAGCGCTTCGGACATGGGCATTTCGGTTGTCCCATAGTAGATGATGCATGCTTTTTGATCGCTGTCGACTATTTCCGGCAAAGGTACGAGCGTTTTTGCGGTATCCCACTTCCTAAGGAGACGATCCATATTGGCGGTGTACGCTTCTGGGGACTCCGTATAGACGGCGTACTCATCGCGTGACGTGCCGCGTGTGAAGAAAGCCCCTTTCGTTGGATGCGTTCCAGGAAGCGTCCTATAACCGATTCCGTCGCCGTCAATATCGAGATAACGTCCGAATTCGTCGATCTCTTCAAGCTTCTTACGGTCTAGCACTTTCCCCCGGTCATAACTGCGCTCGTCGTCCCATACAAATGGTTGGGACAAGTTGTCGTTCATGCCGAGTTCAAGATCATTCATCACAATGATAGGGGTCTGAAGCCGGTCGGCCAGATCGAAGGATGAGGCGGCAAAATCGAAGCATTCTTTCGGAGATGACGGAAAAAGTAGTGGGTGTCGAGTATCTCCATGGGACGCGTATGCGGAAGACAGGAGATCCGCTTGTTGTGTTCGGGTAGGCATTCCGGTTGAAGGGCCTGCCCGCTGGACATCGAAAAGAACGGCGGGGATCTCCGCGAAATAAGCAAGACCGAGAAATTCCGTCATGAGTGAGACTCCGGGGCCCGATGTCGCCGTGAAAGCCCGGGCACCGTTCCAACCGGCGCCGATCACGATCCCCATCGCAGCCAGTTCGTCTTCCGCTTGGATCACTGCGTAATTTTTTCGACTAGTGTCAGAGTCGACTCGAAGCTTGGACGCGTGTTGTTCAAACGCTTCCGCCATCGACGTCGACGGCGTGATTGGGTACCACGCGCAAATAGTGGCGCCACCATAGATTGCCCCGAGGGCGGCGGCCGCATTGCCGTCAATCAAAATTCTATCCCCTACTCCATCGGACGCGCGGACTTGGATTGGTAATGGGGATTTCATGTAGTCGTGTGCGTAGCTGCGCCCAAGTTCCATCGCCGTAATGTTTGGCTTAATTAGGTCGTCTTTACCCTTGTATTGCTCAGAAACCATTCCTGTAATGATTTCGAAATCGATGTTCAAAAGGGCAGATAAGGCACCGAGATAGACGATATTCTTGAATAGCTGACGCTGTTTGGGATCCTCAAATTCGGATTGCACGAGCTTCGATAATGGAATGCCCAGGTCGTTAATATCGCTTCGGTTTAAGCGGCGATCTCCCCCTTGGGAATTGTCGTGCAACAAAAATCCGCCTGGAACAATTGACGCGACGTCTTCATCGTAGGTTTCCGCATTCATGGCGACCATGATGTCGATCCCTTCCCGGCGTCCCAGATAACCCTTTTCCGACGCTCGCACCTCGAACCAGGTGGGTAAGCCTTGGATATTTGATGGAAATATATTCCTGGTAGCGACGGGAATGCCCATCCGGAACAGGGCTTTGGCAAACATACCGTTTGCACTTGCCGAGCCTGATCCGTTTACGTTGGCGAAGCGGATAACAAAATCGTTATACGTTGTCATTCCGCATATGAACCCATTTGTGGGATATGGATCACGGACTTTTGCATGTCCCAGGCGTTTGTGGGGCACCGTTCGGCGCAGAGTCCACAGTGAAGACAGACATCTTCGTCTTTAACCATGACGCGGCCGGTTTCGAGATGTCCCGACACATACAGATCTTGCTCGAGATTTGTCGCGGGGGCCATGAGTACTGGTCGCATCGAACTTTCCTCGGCATTGTCGGTGAAGCTAATGCAGTCCATTGGGCATATATCCACACACGCATCGCACTCGATGCAAAGCCGGTCGGTGAACACGGTTTGCACATCGCAATTTAGGCAACGTTGTGCCTCGTCGAATCCGAGTTTTTCGTCGAAACCTAACTCGACTTCCACCTTGATGTTCTTCAAAGAGACTTCTTTATCGGCGTGAGGAACAATGTGACGGACCGAAGGGTCATGTTCGGCATCGTAACTCCATTCGTGGATCCCCATTTTTTGGCTGAGCAGGTTAACGCCCTCCGGTGGGCGCTCCTCCTTAACGTTTTTTCCCTGACAAAACAGGTGCATGGAGATCGCGGCTTTGTGTGCGTGAGCGGATGCCCAGATGATGTTCTCGGGACCCAAGGCCGAGTCACCCCCGAAAAATATTTCAGGATTGGTCGACTGAAGTGTATCTTCGTCGAGGATCGGGCAATCCCACTTGTCGAATTCAATGCCGATGTCGCGCTCAATCCAGGGGCAGTGGTTCTCTTGCCCAATCGCCATGAGGATATGGTCGGCCTCTATAAAGACGTCAGGTTCGTCACTGGGGACGTATTTCAGACGGCCGTTCTCTTCCACAGGTGTAACGCATTCAAACAAGACGCCCTTTAATTTGCCGTTTTCGTGGATAAACTCTTTCGGAGGCCTATTGTTAATGATCGGGATGCCTTCGTTCATCGCATCCTCTTTTTCCCAATCGCTGGCTTTCATGACATCGAATGCACTGCGGACAACGACGGTTACCGATTCCGCGCCCAATCGAGTTGATGTTCGGCAACAGTCCATCGCGGTGTTACCGCCTCCCATGACGATAACTTTTCCGGAAATACTTGTCGTATGACCGAACGCGACGCTCGATAACCAATCAATGCCGATAGAGATGTGCTCGTCGACCTCGGTTCGACCAGGTATGTCTAAATCGCGCCCTCGGGGCGCGCCCGTACCGACAAAATAAGCGTCATAGTTCATATCGAGCATGGCTTGCATGCTCGATATCTCATAATCGAAGTAGGTGTTAACTCCCATGTTAAGAATGAGATCCACTTCTTCGTCTAAAACGTCGGCTGGCAGCCTGAAAGCGGGAATCTGGCTACGCATCATTCCACCGCCAGCCGCATCCCGATCAAACATGTCGATCTCGTACCCAAACGGTAGCAGGTCTCTAGCTACCGCCAGTGACGCAGGGCCTGCTCCGAGCAGCGCAATCTTTTTGCCGTTTTTCTCTACCGGCACCCTTGGAAGGAACGCAGTGATGTCACCTTTGTGATCTGCCGCAACTCGTTTTAGGCGACATATTGCGACAGGTTTTTCCTCTGTCCTAACACGTCGACATGCGGGTTCGCAGGGTCGGTCGCACGTCCTTCCGAGTATTCCTGGGAAGACGTTCGAATCCCAATTGATCATGTAAGCTTCGGTATAGCGTTGCTGGGCGATGAGCCGGATGTATTCGGGCACCGGGGTATGGGCAGGACACGCCCACTGACAGTCGACTACTTTATGGAAGTAGTTGGGATCCAGAATGTTGGTTGCTTTCATTGGGATACGAGCTGCACGGAGCATGCAACCGCCAAGGAAGGATAGAATTTCCTCTTCAAAACGCGGACTTTATCCTTTCTTTTGGCTTGCTACCACAAGAATCGAAGGTCTCGCGAAGAAATGAGATATCAGCTAAAGCTCTGCCGATGGAATTAAAAACTCTAATTAAACAGCTAGAAGTTCCGGCTCCTCGCATGGTTCATAACTGGCAGGGATTTTCTGGCAGCGCGGACTCGTGTTCATTAGCGCAGCTAATTTCCGACTCGGATAAATTTTTCATTTTTGTAGCCTCTGGATCGGAAGAAGTTGAAAGTGTGGCTAATGAGCTTCAGTTCTTTGGTTCGTCAAAATTAAACGTTCTTACGATTCCCGAATGGGAAACGCTACCGTACGATTCTTTCTCTCCCCACGATGACCTGATATCGGAACGACTGGCAACGTCCTTTGAACTACTTCATGCAAACAACGGTGCTCTAGTCGTTTCGATTCGTAGTCTTTTGCAGTGCATGCCACCAAGTCAATTCGTTCGCTCGCGATCGTTTCTTTTCGAACCGGGACAGTACTTTGATATTCAGCTCGAACGCCAACGACTGATACAAACGGGATACCGTCATGTCGAATTGGTGATGGAACGTGGCGAATTTGCAGTTCGCGGGTCGATTATGGACATCTATCCTATGGGTAGTGATCTCCCTATTCGCATCGATCTCGATGACGATGTAATTGACGGGATCCGTAGTTTTGATCCTGATTCACAGCGAACGATCGCGAGACTCGAGACCATAAGACTGCTGCCAGCCAAAGAGTTTCCGCTCGATCAGGATGCTATCGCTCGCTTTCGGGAGAGCTGGCACGAGACATTCGATGTTGATGTCCGCCGCTGTCCGATTTACCAAGAGGTAAGCGAGGGGATGGCGGCGCAAGGATTGGAGTATTACTTGCCTCTATTTTTTGAGAATACTGAAACGTTATTTGATTACTTACCGCAAGATTGTGTATTCGTAGTTGCTGATAAGGTCGAAGCGTCGGCGAGTCACTTCTGGAAAGAATTAGTCGCCCGATACGAAAGTCTTCGGCATGACATCGAACGACCTGTACTCCCTCCCGAAAGGCTCTTTCAAAAATGGCCGGTTGTGTCAAAACTGCTTAGACAGTACGGCGTAATTCAACTAGATCCAAGTCGTGAGAGAGATCAGAACGTGGTTGAACTAGACTCACGTTCAACACCCCCTGTCCGGGCGGAATTAAGGCGCAGCGACCCGGGAACAGCTCTGCGTCAATACCTAGAGACCACCGCGAGCCGCGTATTGTTTACCGCCGAATCACCGGGGCGTCTCGCGCATCTGGATGAGTTTCTGCGTCGCAGCACGGTTGTTGCGGTCGAAACCCAAGATTTCTCTCGTTGGTTGAAAGTAGGAGTTTCTCCTGGACTTGTGATTGCTCCGATTGATCGCGGTTTTGCGTTTGAAGATGTCGTCGTGATTAGTGACGCTCAAATATTCGGACGGGAACTCGAACGTCCGAACAAGAATCCGCGGCGGTCCGTTGATCCCGAATGGATTATAAGAAACTTGACGGAACTAAATCTCGATGCCCCCGTGGTTCATGTTGAGCACGGGATCGGTAGGTATAAAGGCTTGGAGACACTGGTTATCGATCGGCATCCGGCCGAGTTCTTGACGTTGGAATACGCCGAGGGCGCGAGGCTATACGTACCTATTATGTCGCTAGATTTAATTTCTCGATATGCCGGGGCTGACCACGAGTCGGCTCCGCTTCATAAGCTTGGGGCGGACAAATGGTCTAAGGAAAAGCGTCGAGCTGCAGAGAAAGTACGCGATGTCGCGGCGGAGCTTTTAGACGTGTATGCGCGACGCGAAATTGCCGAAGGCTTCGCTTTTCCGCGACCGGATGCGGACTACGAAAGGTTTTGTGATGAGTTTCCTTTTGAACTGACGTTCGATCAGCGAAACGCTATTGACGCAATGGTTGGAGACTTAACACGAGTTCGCTCCGCCGACCGCCTTATTTGTGGAGACGTTGGTTTCGGCAAGACCGAAGTCGCCATGAGGGCTGCGTACATCGCGTCTCAGGCCGGCAAACAAGTTGCAGTATTGGTTCCAACGACACTGTTGGCCCAGCAACACTACGAGACGTTTAGTGATCGATTTTCTCAATGGCCGCAGCAAATCGAGGTCGTTTCACGAATGCGCCAGGATGTGGAGGTAGAGCGTCTTAAGGGGGCATTATCGGACGGTACCGTCGATATCATTATTGGGACTCATCGTTTGTTAACTTCGGATTTTCACTTTAAAGATCTTGGGTTGATCATTATCGACGAGGAGCACAGATTTGGGGTTAGACAGAAAGAACGCCTGAAAAGTATCCGTGAGTCGGCAGACGTGCTGGCGCTCACGGCGACACCGATCCCGCGCACTTTGAATATGGCTATCAGCGGGATGCGTGAACTATCCATTATCGCAACACCACCGGCAAAGCGACTGGCTATCAAGACCTTCGTCATACGAAAGAACCGGCAGATCATACGAGAGGCCGTCGATCGGGAACTGTCGCGTGGTGGACAAGTTTTTTATATACACAACGACGTCAGAACGATTGAACAAACCGCCGAAGAACTGTCTGAGTTATATCCCGTGGCTCGTATCGCGGTTGGTCATGGACAAATGCCGAAGCGGCGTCTTGAAAAAGCCATGGCAGACTTTTACCACCGCAGAAGCAATCTTCTTGTATGCAGTACGATCATCGAAAACGGCATTGACGTACCTAATGCCAACACGATTGTGATTGATCGCGCGGATAAATTTGGCCTTGCTCAATTGCATCAACTCCGAGGACGTGTGGGGCGGTCGACCCGGCAAGCGTACGCGTACCTATTAACACCGCATCCGAAGGCTGTGTCACGTGAAGCGAGAAAAAGGCTCGATGCGATCGAAGCGTCTGGAGAACTGGGAATTGGATTTACGTTATCGACCTACGATCTGGAAATTAGAGGCGCGGGTGAGTTATTAGGTGACGACCAATCAGGACAAATTGAGACCGTCGGTTACACGATGTATATGGAGATGCTGGAACGCGCTGTTTCCGCTATTCGAGAAGGGAATATCCCTCACTTGGATGTGCCTCTGTCAGACTCCCGCGAGGTCAATTTACATTCGCTTGCTCTCATACCGGAAGAGTATGTTCGCGATGTTGATATGCGCTTGATTCTCTATAAACGCATTGCGGGTGCAGTTTCCGAAAGCGAGCTGAAAGAATTGAAAATAGAGATGGTGGATCGTTTTGGTAGCATACCGTTGGCGCTCTTAAATCTGTTTCTTTCGACTCAAATAAAACTCTCGGCCGCGGCACTCGGTATCAAACGTATCGATTTAGGGCCCGCCAAGGGTCTTGTTGAATTCGCAAACGACACTGCGGTCGATCCTCATAGGCTCATAAAGCTAGTGCAGGAATCGCCAGAAACGTATGAACTGATTGATGGAAATCGGTTGAGGATAAATCGTGCTCTTGAAACAGAGGCAGCTCGATTCACGTTCGTTGAAAAATTCCTCGAAGCTATAAACGGGGAAGATCGGTACTCGGATAAGACTGCGTGAGAAAGCTGTTTCTGATATTGATCGTCGTGCAGTTTGCGGCTTCGGCGGTCGCGAACGATATCGATCCTTTCGCGGATAACTGGTATTGCATTGAGACCGCGATTTTCTCGAACCCGCAGGTACATCCGTCCGATACGGAGGGCGACTTCGCTGTCGAGCAAATTACCAGTAGCGATTTGCGGACCTATTCACGACCGTTATTGCCTCTTCAACCCAACTGGATCGAACCTAGTTCCGCTCTCTTTGATTATGTAGTGGAGGAGGCAGCGGGATGGTGGATGGCTAATGATCAGCCTCGATCGGGTAATAAGGGTGCTTTGTGGCGATACCCCTCAATCAAGAATCTTGCTCTGCCGGGTGGATGGGATACTTCGATCACGCCAGACAACTCACTTGGCACGCATGTTGAATCGGCCGGGTTTAATACAACGGGACTGCTTGACGCGCGGCCGCCAACCATTGATCGGGCGGGTCATCAGACCCACCTAAGTCAACTGGATTCGTGGTTAGCCTCTACAAGTTATATCTGGCACACCGGCGAACTTAGTCTCGATGCGACGGTGACTCGTTTGCGAAGGGGTGGGTACCGAATTATCGATCACGGCATGTGGCTTCAGCCCGTTCCCGATCGGAGTACGGCGGTCCCGTTATTGCTCCAGCTAGGAGAGCGGGCGGACAGTGGTATTTACGAAGTCGAAGGTACGTTATCCGTGACCCGAGGACGTTATTTGCACTTTGACGTCAAGTTATGGATGAGCGATCCGGAATCGCCAGACGGAGAGAAACATAGTTTTATCGAGCTGCGAGAGAGCAGACGCATGCGCAGTAGCGAAATTCATTATCTTGACCACCCTGCCCTGGGCATGTTGGTTAAAGTCGTGCCGGCTGAGGTTCCAGAACTAGCGAAGGATCTCCTTGAGCGAATGGGCGGCGCGCCCGACGATGTCGAGGAGGTTCGGCGAGTTCCTCTCAATAGCCAGGCTGATTCCATGATGTTGGATTGGTCCATCGCCTCGACCTGCCGCGGCATTTACGACTAAACAGAGACCGCCAAAGGGGATATTCAATTCCCTCGCCAGCGCTACTTCGGGCATCGCGGTCATTCCAACGAGATCGCAACCGTCCCTTCTCAATCGTTCGATCTCTGCGGCTGTTTCAAGCCGAGGTCCTTGAGTACAGCCGTAGGTTCCCGAGGTGTGAATCGAGTATCCAGATTCTAGCGCCGATGAGATGAGCTGACTCCGAACGACCGGGTCAAAGGGCTCACTGAGGTCGAAGTGGTTCAGGCCCAACACGCTATTGAAAGAGCCTTCGCGGCCCCAGGTGTAGTCGATGATCTGATTCGGTATGACGATGTCACCGATAATGAAATTGTCGGCGATGGCGCCAACGGTATACATCCCGATGATGGCTGAAGCGGAGGCTTCGTAAAATGTCCAAAGATTTGCGCGGTAATTGATTTCGTGAGGAGCAATGGTATGTGGAAGTCCGTGTCTTGCCATGAAGACGACGTCAGAGTCTCCGATCTCCAAGGTCCGTAACGGCGCCGATGCGTTACCAAAGAGGGTTGGTGACGACTCTGTGGTTTCAACGCGGTTGGTGTCTTCGGTGGTAATTGTTCCGCCGAGAACCCCGATTAACGTTGGTACGTCGCTATGCTCGCTTTGATCCATGCACTGTCTCGAAGTTCTTGGTCAAACTGCGCGGGCGTATATCGAGGGGAGATTTCGATATAAACCGTCAAAATCCATCCCCCTTCCGATTAGAAACCGAGCGGGTGCGGTCAAGGCGACGAAGTCGGGTTCAAAGATCTGACAATCAAGAGTCTCGCGCGACGTGGGCTTGTCAACTAACACGGCCGTCCATACAGCAGCTGCATCATCCTGAAGTTCATTGACAACAGCACTCAGCGTGACGCCTTGATCGATTACGTCGTCGACCACCACCACGTTACGATCACGCAAATTTGTATGAGGTCGGGTGTGAACTCGAACTTCTTGCCCCTCCATTCCGTCGTATCGTGTCGCATACAAAAAATCCATTGCTAACGGGAAGTGCAACCTTTTTGTTAGATCCCACATGAACGGCAGACCACCGTTCATAACGCAGACGAAAACAGGCATCGCTTCCGCAAGTTCCAGAGTCATTCGAACAGCTACTTTATCGATCGCGTGTTCTATCGTACGGGCGTCGAACAAGAGCTCGTAGTCCGTGGGTACTTGAGTCACGAAAGACTCTGTTGTTCTCGCGGCTCTATATTCGGCTCAGTCGCCTCGACGTGAAGTGTTCGTGTTGGGAAGGCGATTTCAGCCCCGTGTCGCTCGATGATACCTGCGATCTCGAACAGGATGGATTCTTTAATCTCGTGAAACTCGGTCCAGCCCTTGGTTTTCGTGAACGTGTAAATCCAAAAATCAACCGAGGAGGAACCAAAGGAGAGTAGATTCACCATCAATGTTTGATTTGTATCGATGGCGTCATGGTTACGGAGCAATTGGCGGATATCTTCAAGGATGCTCGGTAAGACGTTAATGTCGTCGTAACGTACGCCGATTGTTTCCTTGATCCGCCGGTTATCCATTTGGCTAGGATTTTCCACGATCAGATTAGTGAAAACGGAATTTGGGATGTGTAATGGTCGTTTATCAAATGTCCTAATTCTTGTAGTGAGCACCATGATTTCTTCAACGGTGCCCTCGATTTCTCGATCAGGCGAACTAATCCAGTCGCCCTCTTTGAACGGTTGTTTAAAGAGGATCATCAAGAACCCAAAGTAATTTGCGAGGAGATCCTGCGCCGCGAAGCCAACGGCTAATCCTCCTATCCCGCCAAATGCCAGTACGCCGCTGACGCTGATCCCCAAGCTTTGAAGTACGACGAGAGCGGT
>Ga0066372_10000525_pt1 | contig 14291 bp, 14 predicted proteins | sample Knorr_S15_td_250_FD_77011 | JGI IMG/M metagenome (GOLD analysis project Ga0066372, IMG submission 77011) | Marine microbial communities from Southern Atlantic Ocean transect - Knorr_S15_td_250_ad_251m_LV_A | ecosystem: Environmental > Aquatic > Marine > Oceanic | place: Southern Atlantic ocean... | reverse complement strand
TCGTTCCCGTCTCCCCCGAGAACTCGTCTTCGTCGGGTAGGACCGCCCGGATCTCGAGCGTCGCCGTGTTCTGTGCGCCCACCGAATACCCGGCGCTGTTTCCTCCGAGCGACACGGTGACGAATTCGTCGACCTCCATCGTGGCCCCGCCGTAGTCGTGGTCGACCTGCCACACGGCCAATCCTGAACGGGTCTCCTCGGTGTAGTACTCGTCGACCTTCCCGACGTCGTAGCCCGCCTCGGACAGGATCGTCTCGAGTTGGAGGACGTCCGGTCCCTCGGAACCGACGTCGAGCCGTCGATAGAAGGCGAAGTCGCCGTTGACGGCGACCGCTCGACGGCCATCGAGGGCGAAGAGCACGTCGCCCGGCTGGACGGTGTCGCCGTCATCGACGAGGACGTCGCTGATCTTGCCGTCCACCGCAGAGTTGATGACCTGGAGTTCGTCGCGTCGGAGTTCACCGCGCACGGTGATCTCATCGGTCAGGGTCCGGATGCTGACCACCTCGGCGATGGCCCGATCGGTTTCGAGGTCGACCACCACGGTGTCATCCGCCCAGGGTTGCCAGACGACGAGACCCGTAACGGCCAACGCCAGCACCACGAGAGTCGTCAGGTACCTCTTCATGACTGGATGCCCTCTTTCCCTCGACAAACCCTAGGAATCATCTGCGGCCAGGTTCAGTTCGCTGACGCAGTCCCGGATTTCATCCGTGTTGATTTCGCCGCCCGAACTCTGGAACGACCCACCGGGGCCCAGCAACCCGTTCTCGTCCGGCAACAGTTCGCCGATCGTCCAACCCTTCTGGCGCAGGCACTCGGTCAGGAGGATGAAGTCCTCGTTGTCCTCCCGGATCTGCTGCGGTGTGAGGTCGCTCCGTGCGGCCTGAAACTCCTGGAATGCGTCGCCGATGCCGGTGCGGCTATTGCAGAGGCCAAGGGCCTCGAGGTAGTCGGGACTGTTGACGAGGGCACCCGCTCCGGCCTCCTCGTTGGGAAGGCCCATGAACTCGAACCCCTCCTCGGCGAGACAGGAGTTGAAGCCCCCGAGGGCGTCCATGAGCTTGAGGCCGGGGTTGATGTCCTCCTCGGCCAGCGGGATGGTCTCCTTGGGGGGCTGCGTGGTGGTGGTAGTAGTTGTCGTGGTCGTCGTAGTCGTCGTCGTGGTCGTCGTGGTCGTGGTGGTCGGGGCGATGGTCGAGGTCGTCAAGTCCTCGGACTCTGCTGCGTCTCCAACGGTCCCTTCGGTGGTCTCCGAGGGGGTGATCCCGGTGGTGGTGGGCGCCACCGTGGTCGTGGTCGTGGTCGTGGTCGTCACGACCTCCTTCGTGAATGCGTCGTCCGGCAGGACAATCTCGACGTCTTCGTCCGCGCTGAGCACCACGATCGACCGGGTGCCGGACCCGGCGCCTCCACCCGAGCAGCCGGCCAGCAAGGCCAACGCCACAAGGGCGCGCGTGAAAATCACAAGGGTTCGTGGGAGGGCCATCAGCACCAAGCGTAGAGACAGACTCCTGGCAACCGGACATCGGGCCACCGACCCTCACCGTCACCTAACACCACCGGGCATCGTGATGGTGCACCTAGCCTGAGTCCATGGCCGACTTCTTCCAGAACGGCGTCATCACCACGCTCCACGACCTCGGCAACCGGCCGACCGACGACCTCGAGGCCGAACTCTCGTCGTGGGCGGCCGCGCGGCCCATGGCGCTCGCCATCCCCTGCCTGGCCTCCGAAATGGACGGGCCCGCCCTCGGACCCATGGTCGACGAGATCGCCCGCATCCCCTACCTCGACGAGGTGGTGATCGGCCTCAACCAGGCCGATGCGAAAGACTTCGACCGGGCACGTCGCCTCTTCGACCGTCTGCCCCAACACCATCGCATCCTCTGGCACGACGGCCCGCGCCTGTCCGCCATCCACGCTGAGTTGACGGCCCATGGGCTCGCTCCCACGCAACCCGGCAAGGGCTCGAACGTCTGGTACTGCCTCGGCTACTTCCTGGCATCGGGTCGCGCCGAAACGGTGGCACTCCACGACGCCGACGTGCGCACCTATCACCGCCGCATGGTCGCCCGCCTGCTCTACCCCGTCGTGCACCCTTCCTTCGAGTACGCATTCAGCAAGGGCTACTACTACCGGGCCTCAGCCGCGTCCAGCGGTTCCGACGTCTCCGCAACCCAGGGTGGCGACCGGCTCTACGGTCGGGTGAGCCGCCTTTTCATCACGCCGCTGGTGCGGGCGCTCGGGCTGGCGTTCGGCCGCAGCGACTTCCTCGACTACCTCGACAGCTTCCGCTACCCGCTCGGCGGCGAGTACGCCATGCACGCCGACCTCGTCCGCACCCTACGCATCCCGGCCGACTGGGGCCTCGAGATCGGCCTGCTCGCCGAGGTGTACCGCCGCTACACCACGGCGCAGGTCTGCCAGGTCGACATCGCCGACCGCTACGACCACAAGCACCAGGATCTGTCCCCCGACGACGCCGGAAGCGGCCTTCACAAGATGAGCATCGACACGGCCCGTTCCCTCTTCGCCCGACTCGCCGCATCGGGAACCGTCCTGACCCATGAGGGGTTCCAGAGCCTCGACGCCACCTATACGCAGGCAGCCCTCAGCCTCGTCGACAAGTACGGGAACGACGCCGCGATCAACGGCCTCGTCCACGACCGCCACCGGGAGGAGGACGCCGTCGAGGTGTTCGCCCGGGCCGTGATCGAGGCCGGCGCACAATTCCTGGCCGACCCGAACGCCGACTCGCGCAGCCCCAGTTGGTCACAGGTCCGGACAGAGGTCCCCGACCTCCCCGAACGGCTGGTGAAGGCGGTCGAGGCGGACCAGGGCGGCTGACGACGGACCGGGCCGATGGTGGAGGTGATGGGAATCGAACCCACGACTTCTACGTTGCGAACGTAGCGCTCTAGCCGACTGAGCTACACCCCCGCGGGGGATGGAGCGTATCGCTGGGAAAGGGCGCGGGACGAGACCCCGGAGTAGCTCAGTTCGCCTGGCGCCGGAGAACCGCCTCGTCCTGCATTCCTCCACCGGCGTTGACCAGCATCGAGGTCGACGGGCGGAACTGCACCACGACCTCGCTGCTCTCCAACTCCCGTTGGTGGCGGCTGGTAACGAGGAAGGCGTAGCCCACCAGGGCCAGGTCGACGAGGAAGTGGACCGTCCAGACGATGCCGCCCACGGCGACCCCACCGAAGAAGGTGAAGACAGCCACCCCGGCGAGCGCGAAGAAAACGTCGCGGCGACGTCGGCGGGCAGAACCGGGGTCGCCCGGTACGGAAACGGCCGCCCGCTGGATGACGCGAAGGCCACGGGCGTCAAGGCGACTGGAGGCCGACAGGGCGGCGATCGGACGTGGCGAGGCGGGCCTCCTCGTGCGTCGGATGATGGGTGGTAGCAGCAGTGCCGTCCACAACACGGCGAGTCCAAGCAGGATCAGCATCGGCCCTCGTCCTCTCGAATCTGTCGATCATCCATCCGGCGCTCAACGTAGCGCTCCATCACTGCGAAATAGTGGATTTCCACGCGCGTGGTGCGCGAATTTGCGCGCGTTGCGCGCGTAATCGTATATTTCCCAAACTCAGCCGGCAGGCCGAGGACTCAGGTGCCGCGACGCCAGGCGCCCGACCGGCCCCCGTCCTTCTCCCAGAGGGCAATGTCGGTGATCACCATGGAACGGTCGAGTGCCTTGCACATGTCGTAGACCGTGAGAGCGGCCACCGTGCACGCCGTGAGCGCCTCCATCTCGACGCCGGTCCGCTCGACCGTCTCGACCGAGGCCACCACCACAACATGGGACTCCCCCACCTCGAGGTCGACGACCACCGAACTCAGCATCAGCGGATGGCAGAGCGGCACCAGTTCGGAAGTGCGCTTCGCCGCCTGGATGCCTGCCACCCGTGCCACGGCCAGCACGTCGCCCTTGGGAACGGTCCCCCCGGCCAGCGCCAGCGCCGTCTCGGGCGACATCTCGATGCGGGCACGAGCCACCGCCCGGCGCCGAGTGGGCTCCTTGTCGCCCACATCGACCATGCGGGCATGGCCGACCTCGTCGAGGTGCGTGAACGTCCGGTCCCCGGCTACCGCATCCCCCGGATCGTCCACCTCGCTTCTCAGCCGCCGATCTGGGACATCGAGCGAGCCGGGCGGATGAAGTCGACGTGGCCGATGCCGTGGCCGGCCCACTTGGCGGCGACCGCTCCCTCGAACACGTTGGACAACTCGTCGTCATCGGCACCTGAGCGCAACGTCGCCCTGAGGTCGAACTCGTCAACGGCGAAAAGGCAGTTGCGGAACTGGCCGTCGGCGGTGAGGCGCACCCGGTCACACGAGTCGCAGAACTTCCTGGTCACGCTGGCGACGACGCCGATCTCGCCACCCCCATCCGAATAGCGGAAACGGGTGGCCGGTGCCGAGGTCCGCTCCACGACATCCAGCGGAAACACCGAGTCGATGGCCGCCACGATCTCCTCCTGGCTGACCACCGAACCCTCGTTCCACGCCTCGTCGGCGTCGAGGGGCATGAACTCGATGAAGCGGACGACGACACCCTTCTCCCGTCCGAAGCGGGCGAAGTCGACGACCTCGTCGTCATTGACGCCACGGATCACGACGACGTTGACCTTGACGGGGTCGAAGCCGACCTCGATCGCCGCATCGATACCGTCGAGCACCTTGGGCAACTCGTCGCGCAGGGTCAGTTCGGCAAAGCGATCGGCCCGCAACGAGTCGAGAGAGACGTTGATGCGGCGCAACCCGGCATCCGCAAGTCGTCCGGCGAGGAGGCGGAGTGTCGAGCCGTTGGTCGTCAGCGCCAGGTCGACCGGCAACGCCGACAACATCCCGACCAACTCCGGCAGGTTCGCACGAACGGTCGGCTCACCACCGGTGAGCCGGATGCTGTCGATGCCGTGCCGCTTGACGAGCACGCTGGCCACGCGCTCGATCTCCTCAAAGGTGAGCAGGTCGTCACGGGGAAGCCACTCAAGCCCTTCGGCCGGCATGCAGTAACTGCACCGGAAGTTGCACCGGTCGGTAACCGAGATGCGCAGGTCACGGTGGACCCGGCCGAATCCGTCGACGAGGAGGCGCTTCACGTTGCACAGCGTAGGGGGAGACCGGGAAAGCGGGCCACCGGCCTCAACGGAGAAGCAAGACTTCGACCTCATCGCCCTCGGCAACGCCGTCACCGTCGGGGAGCACGGCCAGTCCATCGGCGCCCGCCATCGCGGTTAGTTGGTGCGATCCCTGTCCGCCGGCGCTGGATACCCGGTAGGCGCCGTCCCGATAGTCGACCACGACCCTGGCGAAGTGGACCTTGCCATCGGACCGACGTGGCATCCCGCCTTCGACGACGGCGCGCACCAACGGCCGCTCGGTCCCCACATGTCCCGCCATGGCCCGCAGGGACGGTCGCACGAACAGCTCAAAGGACACCATCGACGACACGGGATTGCCCGGCAAGCCAAACACCGGCACCCCATCGACCATCCCGAACGCCAGTGGCTTGGCCGGCCGGATCGCCACCTGCATCCAGCGCATGTCGCCGATCCGGTCGAGCACAACCTTCACGTAGTCGAAGGCGCCCATGCTCACCCCGCCCGTGGTCAGGAGGGCGTCGCAGGCCCCGACGCCGGTACGGAGGGCCGACTCGATGGCAGACTCGTCGTCAGGCACGAGGCCCAGGTCAACGCCGTCGAACCCCGACTCCGCGAGCAGCGCCAGTAGGCCCGGACGGTTCGAGTCGCGGATCTGGCCGGGGGCGAGCACACTCCCGTCCGCCACGAGTTCATCGCCGGTCGAGATGACCCCGACCCGAGGTCGTCGGTAGACCGGTACCTCACCCAGGTTGATGCTCGCCAGCACGCCGACCTGTCCGGGGCCGAGTGCGGTGCCGGCCGGAAACACCACCTGCCCGGACTCGAGGTCCTCGCCTGCGTGCCGAACGTGGTTGTCCACCGGCACCTCGACCTCCACCTCGACCTGTTCCCCCTCGAGGGAAACGGACACGCTCGTGCGCTCCACCATCACCACGGCATCGGCGCCGGGCGGCATAGGGGCTCCGGTCATGATCCGGATGGCCTCGCCCGGACCCACGGCCCGGCCGGGTGCAGCACCCGCAGCCAACGTCCCGACGACCGCCAGGCGGACCGGCGCCCCAGCGGTGTCAGCCGCACGGAGCGCGAACCCGTCCATGGCCGAGTTGGCGAACGGCGGCACCGCCTCAGAAGCGACCACCGCCTCGGCCAGCACCAGCCCGAGCGCCCCGTCGAGCGCCGCCGTGGTGGCCACCGGCGCCGGACAGCAGCCACGCACGTGGGCCTGTGCCTCGTCGAGCGGAATCATCGGATGCTCCGGGGGAGTCGGGAACGGGGGTCGGCAGGAGTCGTGGCGAGGCTACCCAGGCGACCCGTCCGGATCGCCGCCCGGACCCGGCCCGCTCCATGTCGCCTCGTTGCCCGTGGCGAGCCGCCGGATGTTGCCCTCGTGTCGCACCAGGACGAGCAACGAGATCACGACCGCGACACCCATCTCCCTCCCCGTGCCCCCGAATGCCCAGATGAGGATCGGGCTGACCACCGCCATCACGATCGACCCCAGGGAGGCGGTACGGCTGAGGCGCGCCGCTACGACGAAGAGCAACAGCTCGACGACCGCCACCAGGGGGAACAACACGCACACGCCGCCACCGGCGGTCGCCACCCCCTTACCCCCGCGGAGGCGACGGGTAATCGGCAGGACGTGACCCAGCACCACCGCTGCCCAGCAGAACAGGGCCCACGACCGCGAAATGGCCACCCACCCCAGACCGGCGGCAATCGCTCCCTTCCCGGCATCGGCAGCGAGCACATACAGGCCGGACCGGCGACCGACCGTCCGGTAGACGTTGGTGGCACCCGGGTTTCCCGACCCGGCCCTCGTGGGATCGACGCCACGGCGCCCTGCGAACAGGTGGGCCGAGGGGAAGGTGCCGAGAAGGTAGGCGCAGCCGAGGAGCACCAGCGCAAGCGGGACCTGATCCGTCATGCTCCCATGATCACCGCAAACTGTCCCCTTGCGGCGGATTTGAGCATTCAGGGACCGCCGCTAGACTCGCCACCCGGCATCGGGAACCGTCGCCCCCGAGCGCCCAGCCATCCCCCCAGTCCCCCCCAACCCGGATCCACCCAGCCACCGAGCCATGCCCACATACGAATACCGCTGCAAAAAGTGCGCCACCGAGTTCGAGATCCGGCAGTCCTTTGCCGACGATCCGCTGACCCACTGCGTCGACGAGTCCTGCAACGGGACCGTGAACAAGGTCTTCCGAGGGGTCGGCATCTCGTTCAAGGGGGACGGCTTCTACAAGAACGACCACGGAGCGTCCTCGAAGACCCGACGCCCGTCATCGGACACCTCGGACTCCGACTCCTCGAAGGACACCTCCAACTCCTCGAAGGACACCTCCAACTCCTCGAAGGACACCTCCAACTCCTCGAAGGACACCTCCAACTCCTCAAAGAGCACCCCCGAGAAGGCAGCGACTCCGGCCTCCGGTTCAGACAGCAGGCCCTCCGACTGATCCCACGGCCGGGGCCCAACCCGGTCGACCCGACTTCCCCGCCATCCACTCCCAACGGGAGTCGCCATGGCCCACCTCCTCGCCCGCGTCCGCATGTGGGCCGCACACCACCGACTGGCCTGGTGGCTGACCGCCGGAGTTCTCGCCCTGGTCACCGGCCTCGCCGTCGATGCTGCAGCGTCCACACCCGCCTGTCCGACGGCCGACGCCCTCTCCGCCGACGATCGTTCCACCCCCCGATCCGGGGAGCGAGCCATCGCGCTCGACCGGAGGTCCGACCAACTCGCCCTCGAGCCCGGCGACCGCGTCGACCTCTATGCCGTCGACGACCTCACGAACTCCGGCCGACTGCTCGTGAGTGCGGCCCGGGTGCTGGACCTCGACGACGGGACCGTCACGGTCGCCATCCCCCGTCGGGACGTGGGGCCGGTGGCCACCGCCCGACGGTGGGGCGACATTGCGCTCGCCCTGGTGCCACCCGACTGAAGCCTTGCTCAACGGACGACGAGGACCACCAGGACCGCAAGTCCGACCAGCACCCGGTAGGCGACGATCCCGCCCACGCCACGGCGCGCCAGCAGTCGCAACATCCCATGGACGGCGAACCAGCCGCTCACCGCCGCCGCCAGTGTCCCCACGGCGAATGTCGACCACCATTCCGACGGCACCCGGACGTCGAAAGCCGACACCAGGCCGGCCCCGGCGATCACCGGGAGGCTCATCAGGAACACCAGTCGGGCCGCCGCCACCCGCTCGATTCCGAGTAGCCGCGCCGCGGTCAACGCCGCACCCGACCGGGAGACGCCCGGCTGGAACGCCAGTCCCTGCGCCACCCCGAGGAGGAGCGCGTCGCGGACCCGCAGCGACCCGGGATCCCGGTCGCCGGGCCGCCGATCGGCAGCACCCAACAGAAGGCCGAAGCCGATCAGGGACACTGCAACCAGCCATGTCCGGTCACCGAGGTCCGTCGTCGAGGACAGCACCAGCAGACCGATGAGGCCGGCCGGCAAGACCGTCACGAGGAGGATCCCTCCGATCCGGGCATCGGTCGCGTCGTGCGAACGACCGGCGACCGACGCCAGCAGCGCCGTGCCATAGCGCCGGATGTCGTCGCGCAGGTAGGCGGCGGCACCGACGAGCGTGCCCAGGTGCAGCGACACGTCGAAGGCGTTCTCGAGGGCCGGATCACCGGCGAAGTCGTCCCAGCCGAAGAGCCAGGGAACGAGCGCTAGGTGGCCACTCGACGAGACGGGCAGGAACTCGGTGATCCCCTGGACGATGCCGAGGAGGAGTGCATGGAGCAACGACATCGTCGTCCCGTTCGCCGATGTCCGGTCAGGCCCCGGAGACGGTCACGTCGCCGATGACCAGCGACACGCCGGCCGTGCGCATCGGCAACCACTCAAGATCGCCACCGACCTCGAGGACGTCCTGGAGCATCTTCTGGATGGTCGAGGCGATCGTGAACTCGCGAACGGGCTCAGCCAGTGCTCCCTCCCGGATGCGGAGGCCCTCAGCGCCGGTGGAGAAGTCGCCACTCACGGGATTGACTCCGGAGTGCAGACCGCTCACGCCCTGGACGAGCAGGCCGTCGGCCACATCGGCCACAATCTCGGCCTGGGTCCGGGTGCCCGGTGTGAGCACCAGTGCCTGGATGCCCACCCCCGGAGTCGAGGCGTAGCCCCGAACGGCCGAGCCCGTCGAGGCTCCACCCGAACGGCGTCCCGTGTAGTTGTTGTGCACGAAGCGCAGGAGGCGACCGTCCTCGACCAGCACGTTGCGGCGGGTCGCCAGGCCCTCCCCATCGGAGGCCGTCGCCGTGAACGCAGCGACATTGGTCGGGTCGTCGACGAGGGTCAGCGAAGAGGCTCCGACCTCCTCACCGAGCCGGTCGGCGAACAGCGAACGGCCCTTGAGGACGCTCTCGCCGTTGAGCGTGGACCCCACGATCCCGAGGAACTGTGCGCTCACCCAGGGGTCGAGGACGACCGTCAGGCGCGCCGAGTCAGGCTTGACCGCCCCCAACAGACGGGTCGCCCGCTCGACGGCGTCGGCCGCTGCCCTCTCCGGGTCGAGGTCGCCGGGCTCACGGCCGATCGAGAACCCGAATCCGGTCTGGGTCTCGCCGTCCCCGCCAGCCAGTACATAGGCCGACAGGTAGCAACCGGTCTCCCTGCTGGTCGAGCGGATTCCCGTCGTCGTCACGACGGCCGACTCGGTGATCGAGTCGACGTACTCGGCGGACTCGACGCCCACGATGCGGGGGTCGGCGTCGCTCACCAGGCATTCGAGCTCGAGGGCTGCGGCGACCTTGGCCTCGGTGGGGTGGTCGGCCAGAGATGCCCGATGGAGGTCGAGTTCGACGGGGGCGACACCATCCGGTTCGGCCACGGCACACCACTCGTCCGGTGTTGCGAAGGCGACGTTGTCGCGGGCCTCCGCCAGCGTCTCGGCGAGGACGTCGAGGTCGAGGGTTCCGGCATGGGCGAATCCCTGCCGGCCGTCCCGCACGACCCGGATGCCGATGCCCTGCGACTCGGCCACGGTCAGCGCCTCGACCTGTCTCTCGTAGGCGCGCACCTCGGTCTCGCGCTCGTGGACCGCGCAGACCTCGACCTGCTCGCCGTCGTCCGCCCAAGCGAGAACGTGGTCGACGATGTCGAGGAGTTCGGGCACCTCAGGCCGCCGACGTGTCCGGAAGGTGTGCCACCTCAGGCCGCCGTGCCACCGACCGTCAGGCGGGTCACCCGCAGGGTCGGCGTGCCGTCGCCGACGGGCACCCCCTGGCCGTCCTTGCCGCAGGTCCCCGGCGAGCCCATGGCGAAGTCACCGGCGATGACGTCGATGTCGCGCAGCACGTCGGGGCCGTTGCCGATGAGGTTGCCCTCACGGATCGGCGCCGTGATCCGGCCGTTCTCGATCAGGTACGCCTCGGTCATGCCGAAGACGAAGTCGCCGGTGGCGGTGTTGACCTGACCGCCGCCCAACTGGGCCACGTACACGCCCCGCTCGGTATCGGCCAGAATTTCGTCCGGGTCGGCGTCTCCTGCAGCAAGGAAGGTGTTGGTCATCCGGACCATCGGGAGGTGCTGATAGCTCTGACGTCGCCCGTTGCCCGTCGAGTCGCGACCCTCCTTTCGGGCCCGGAGGCGGTCCCACATGTAGTCGGTGAGGATGCCGTCCTCGATGAGGACATTGCGCCCGGCTGGCTGGCCCTCGTCGTCGATGGCATAGAAGCCCCACTCCCCCGCCATCGTGCCGTCGTCGACGAGCGTCACGAACGGCGCAGCGACGACCTCCCCCCGTCGGCCGGCGAACACCGACGCCGACTTGGCGACCAGGTCGGCCTCGAGTCCATGGCCACAGGCCTCGTGGAAGAGGACCCCACCACCGCCCGGGCCCACCACGACCGGCATCTCGCCGCTGGGGGCGGGCACGGCGTCGAGTTTGGTGACGGCTCGGCGGGCCGCCCGACGGGCCAGGTCCGCCACGTCGACACGGTCGAAGAGTTCGAAGCCGACGGTGTGGCCGACCGACTCGCGGCCGGTCTGCATGCCACCGTCGCCGGCGGCGACGCACGAGACCGAGAAGGACGTCCGAACCTGGTCGTCGCCGGTCAGGAGGCCGTCGGAGTTGGCGACCTGGATGAGCCGACGGCTGTCCGCATAGCGGGCGGTGACCTGGCAGATGGCGTCGTCCTCGCCCCGGGCGACCCGATCGGCCTCCTCGAGCAGCGCCACCTTGCGGGCCTTCGGGACGTCGGCCGGCATCATGGCGACGGCGCCCGGCCGCGGCGCCTGACCGTCGTCGAACACAACGGTGCGATTTCCCCCGCCCCCATCCCGGGCGGCGGCGGACGCCGCTTCGGCCGACGACCGGAGGCCCTCGGGTGAGAGATCGGCGGTGTGTGCGAACCCGGTGGTCTCACCGAACACGACGCGGATACCCGCACCGCGGCTCCGTCCGCCCGTCAATTCCTCGACCCGGCCGTCGTCGAACAGGGCCGACATCGACCGGCGGTCCTCGACGAACACCTCGGCGAAGTCGCCGCCTGTCCTCAGTGCGGCGTGGATCGTGTCGCGCAGGAGCGACGGGTCGAGCAGACGCCCCGGTCGAACATCGATGCCTGTCATGCCTGCAGATCTCCTCGTAGTGCCCTGGTGGTCGGCAACACCCGTCGCCTTCGCCGGAGAATCCGGTCATTCCAACGCTCCCGGCGGTTGCGTATGGTACCGGGGTGCCAGTGACCGCAGGACTGCAGGGACAGAGTCGCATGAACGTCGGTGACGCCGACACCGCCATCGCCTTTCGCTCCGGCGAGGTGCCGGTGCTCGCAACGCCGCGCCTGGTCGCACTGCTGGAGGAGGCTTCCGTGGACGCCCTCGCCGGCCACCTAGACGCCGACCAGACGACCGTCGGCATGCGGGTCCAAATCGACCACCTGGCGCCGACCGGTATCGGCGCCGAGGTCCGGGCCACCGCCACCCTCGATGCGGTCGAGGGCCGGCGACTCACTTTCAGCGCGGAGGCGACCGACGACGACACCCCGGTCGCCTCCGCCACGATCACCCGGGTCATCGTCGACACGTTGCGCTTCCTGGAGCGGGTGTCGTGAATCTCGACACCGCCACCGCTTCGGCCCAAGCGAACCAGGACGACAGTCGGCTCGACGTCCGCCTCCGCCGCCTGAAGGAGGAGGGCGTCGGCACGGGCCTCTACTGGTGGTCCGAGGCACTGCTCGTGCTCACCTTCTACGTCGTCTACTCGTGGAGCCGCAACCAGTTCGGCTCCGCAACCGTCCAGCCCGACGAGGCCCTGCGCAACGCCGTGCGCGTCATCGACCTCGAGAAGGCCCTCGGCCTGTTCCAGGAACTCCGGATCCAGGAGTGGTTCCTCGACTGGACATTCTTCCTCCAGTTCTGGAACCTCTTCTACGGCACCGCCCACTTCGCGGTCACGATCTTCACGCTGGCGTGGCTGTACCGCCGCTACCCGGTCCTCTACCCCCGATTGCGATCGTCGTTCCTCTGCACAACCGGCCTGGCGCTCGTCGGCTTCAGCCTGTTCCCGCTGATGCCGCCCCGCCTGCTGGCCGATTGCGGGGAGTTCGGGGGATGCCTCGCCGCGTACCCATTCGTCGACACCCTCTCCGAGGCCGGTGGCCTGTGGTCGTTCGACTCCGGGACGATGCAGAAGATCTCCAACCAGTACGCCGCCATGCCGAGCCTCCACTTCGCCTGGGCCGCGTGGTGCGCGCTCGCCCTCTATTCGGTGCTCCGAAGCCCGTTCACCCGGGCGCTGGCCGTCGCCTACCCGGTCGCCACCCTCTTCGCCGTGATCGTCACCGGCAACCACTACTGGATCGACGCCCTCGGCGGGGTCGCCGTGCTCGGCGCCGGCGTGCTTCTCGGTCGCACGTTGGCCGACGCCTGGCATCGCTGGAGCTTCCGCAACGCCTGAGGCGCTCTTCTGCCACCGGGGACCATCTGCCGGGTGGGGCGGCTACCGTTGTGCGCTTCCCCGGCTGCGGAGACCCTTTCCTTGCACCTCGATTCGATTCGAACCCCGGCAGACCTGCGTAACCTCGGCCCCGCCGAGTTGCGCTCCCTGTCCGCCGAGATCCGCACCCGCCTCGTCGAGGCGGTCGACCGCTCCGGCGGACACCTGGGCTCCAACCTCGGCGCCGTCGAGTTGACGATCGCCCTGCACCGCACCTTCGACAGCCCCCACGACATCATCCTCTGGGACACCGGCCACCAGGCCTACGTCCACAAGATGCTGACCGGCCGCCTCACCGACTTCGACACGCTGCGACAACCCGGCGGCCTGTCGGGGTATCCCTCCCGCTCCGAGTCGGCCCATGACTGGATTGAGAACTCGCACGCCTCGACCGTGCTCTCGTACGCGCACGGGCTGGCCACCGCCCAGGCCGCCAGCGGCAGCGGTCGCCGGGTCGTCGCCGTCATCGGCGACGGCGGCATGACCGGCGGCATGGCCTTCGAGGGACTCAACAACCTCGGGCACAGCGGACTCGGCGTCACGATCCTCCTCAACGACAACGGCCGTTCCTACGCCCCGACCGTCGGCCGGCTCTCCGAGAGCCTCATCCGGATCCGGTCGAACCCCACCTACATGCGCCGCCAGAAGCGCCTCGAGGAATTGGCCGAGAACCTGCCCTGGGTCGGCGAGCTCGCCGAGCGGGGCATCAGCGCCACCAAGGCCGCTATCCGCGAGATGCTCGAACCGACGGCGTTCTTCGAGACCCTCGGCGTCCACTACCTCGGCCCGTTCGACGGCCACGACATCGGCGAGATCGAAGCGGCCCTCGACAATGCCAAGGCGTTCGACGGCCCCGTCGTCGTCCACGTCCTCACCCAGAAGGGACGCGGCTACGAACCGGCCGAACTCGACCCGATCAAGCACATGCACGACACCTCAGGGATCAAGCCCGGCAGCTACACCGAGGCCTTCACCGAGGCACTGTTGAAGGCCGCCGAGTCACGCCCCGAGCTGGTCGCCATCACTGCCGCCATGCCCGACTCGACCGGCCTACTGCCGTTCCGCGAGCGGTTCCCGGACCGCTGCTTCGACGTCGGCATCGCCGAACAGCACGCCGTCACCTCGGCAGCGGGCATGGCGATGGGGGGGCTACGGCCGGTGCTGGTCCTCTACTCGACCTTCCTCACGCGGGCGATCGACCAGGTCAACCTCGACG
>Ga0066372_10000524_pt1 | contig 14306 bp, 12 predicted proteins | sample Knorr_S15_td_250_FD_77011 | JGI IMG/M metagenome (GOLD analysis project Ga0066372, IMG submission 77011) | Marine microbial communities from Southern Atlantic Ocean transect - Knorr_S15_td_250_ad_251m_LV_A | ecosystem: Environmental > Aquatic > Marine > Oceanic | place: Southern Atlantic ocean... | reverse complement strand
ATGCTTATTCCTCGGGTACCGTCCTTACTCTTCCCCGAGAAAAGAGGTTTACAACTCGAAAGCCTTCTTCCCTCACGCGGTGTCGCTGCGTCAGGCTTTCGCCCATTGCGCAAGATTCCCTGCTGCTGCCTCCCGTAGGAGTGGGGGCCGTGTCTCAGTCCCCCTCTGGCTGGTCAAGCTCTCACTCCAGCTACCCGTCTTAGGCTTGGTGAGCCATTACCTCACCAACTACCTGATAGGACGCAAGCCCATCTCAAAGCGAATAAATTCTTTCTTCGATCAAAATCAATGATCGACATTACGCGGAATTAGCTATGATTTCTCATAGTTTTTCCCCTCTTCGAGGCAGGTTACTCACGTGTTACTCAGCCGTTCGCCGCTAGCTATATGCTTTCCGAAGAAAACGAGCTCGCTCGACTTGCATGCATTAGGCGCGCCGCCAATGTTCGTCCTGAGCCAGGATCAAACTCTTAAATTGACGTGTGTTCCTTCCATTATTCAAGGATCACGATATTCAATTGTTAAGGTTTGTTCTCCAAAATTAAAGACAACTAAGTCCATCAATTTGAGAACTACACAACTATATATCTCTGTTCAACTGATGTCAACGGAAAAATTATGAAAAAAAACTGTTAAATATGATAGTTTATTTATAACAAAAAGAGAGGAAGACAACCTATGATTATTGACAGTCACTGCCACGCTTGGGAATATTGGCCCTACCAAGAAAAAAATAGTCACGAACCGAATCAAATCCCTGTTCCTAATCCAGAAACATGGGGTAATGTAGAACAGTTAATATACGAAATGGATAATAACAACGTTGCCAAAGCAACAATTGTAAGTGCCCAAATTTGGCATAATCTGGAAAATAACAAATATATTGCACAGTCAGTGAAGCAGTACAGCGATAGATTATATCAATTTGCTGATATCGACAGTAATTGGTCCTCGACTTATCACACAGACGGAGCAGCTGATAGATTGGGTGAAATAAAGGAAAATTTCAATATTGTTGGGTTTACTCATTACTTAAGTCCTGAGGATGATGGAAAATGGTTATTTTCTGAGCAGGGTCTTAATTTCTTCAAAGTTGCTAGTAACAATAATATGATTGCTAGTATTGCGTGTAGTCCTAAACACCAAAATAGTATCAGAAAGGTTGCGGAAAGATTTCCAGAACTTCCGATTCTATGCCATCACATGTCGGGTATAAATACTGATTATATGAAGAAAAATGACATAAATAACGTACTAGAATCCTCAAAAATGGGAAACATATACCTAAAGTTCTCTGGATATAACTACGTTATAGGAGGTGATAGAAGGTGGGATTTCCCTTATAAAGATGCATTATGGATATTTAAGGAAGCATACCAGTCTTTTGGCTCACAAATGGTTTGGGGATCTGACTTCCCGGTAGTCAAATTCTCATCTACGTATAAACAAGCTCTAGAGACTTTAAATACATACTGTGATTTCATTAGTGATAATGATAAGAAAAAAATTTTTGGTGAAAATCTACATAACTTAATCAACAAATAAATATATAAGGAGAAAAAATGGGAGAAAAAAATACAGGAGAACCCTATACTAGAATAACTTGTGAAGAAGCGTCTGAAAAAATTCGTAATGGCGAATGTCACGTTATTGATGTCCGTAATGATGATGAATACTCTTCTGGACACATTCCAAACTCAATTCACATTCCAGTAGATACAATAACAAGTAATATAGATAAACTTCCAGAATCTGGTGAACTCTTGTTTATCTGTGCTGCTGGAGCCAGAAGTGGACTTGCTTGTGAATTTGCTGCAGCATTTTCCATTGATGAAAGTAGACTTTTCAATATATTTGAAGGTGTTCCGACGTGGATTCAAAAAGGATTCCCTTCTGAGTAGGGGTCTTGAAGGAGCGTTATGAAATTAAAAGTAGTTGGCACCCTTGCATATGATTCAATAGTTTCTGAATTTGGCTCAAGAGAGAATATTTTCGGTGGTTCAGCTACATACTTCGCTTTATCCTCATCATACTGGGCCAATGAAGTAAGAATAACTGGAGCAATCGGGACGGATTTTAAAAGGTCTGACTTAGAAGTATTATCTTCAAGAAAAATAAATATTGAAGGAGTAGAAAATTTAAACCTAAAGACTTTTAGGTGGGAAGGCAAGTACGAATCAGATTCTCCAAATGATGCGATAACGTTAGGCAATAGTATTATACGGGGTGAACCAAACGTGCTAGATTCATATAAACCGAGTCTGTTTACGGAACATGAAAACCTAGACGAAAATTACTGTCTCTTCCTCGCAAATGCAGACCCAGCACACCAACTAGATCTTTTAAATCAAATGAAAAAAAGAGCAGAATTAATAGGATTAGACACTATGGATTTTTGGATAAAAAATTCACCTAATAAAGTAAAAAATTTACTGCCAATAATTGATGTCCTAGTTATTAATGAAAACGAAGCAAAACTTTTGACAAACAAGAATTCACTAAAAAATTGCCTTGATGCCCTTTCAGACATGGGTACAAAAAGAATGGTAATAAAATTGGGAAATTATGGATTGTTATACTCAAGCACCATAGCAAGATTTTTTCTTCCAGCAATTCCAGTAGAACGAGTAACAGATCCCACTGGTGCTGGAGATAGTTTTGCAGGTGGATTTATGGGATACTTATCAACTGTAGAAAATCTGAGTGAAAAGGATTTCAAAGAAGCCTGCATAATAGGTACAGTCATGGCTTCTTTCTGTGTAGAAGAGTTCGGAATAAATCGACTTTTGAATTTAAGCAATAAAGATATAGAAGAAAGAAAGAAACTATTAATGAGCTTAATTTCAATTTGAATTTAAAGGAGAAAAATGAGTGGAATTAATCCAAAGCACGATATAAAAAATATAAACCTAGCCAAAGAAGGTTCTTTGAGATCAGAGTGGGCTTCTAGAGAAATGCCAGTTCTGCGTTCAATTAAAGAAAGATTCGAGATAGAAAAACCTCTGAAAGGAATAAAAATAGCAGGATGTCTACATATAACTGCAGAAACAGCTAATCTAGTCGAAACTCTTTCAGCAGGTGGAGCTGAATTATATATGTGCGCTTCAAACCCTCTGTCGACTCAAGATGATATTGCAGCCTATTTGGTTAGCCAAAACATTTCAGTCTATGCTATCAAAGGAGAAGATGACGAAACTTATGACTCTCATCTTGAAGCTGTATTAAGTGAACAACCTCATTTAACAATTGACGATGGTGCTGATCTAGTCGCTAAACTTCATGGAGGAGATCATCCAGGATTAAAGAATATGATTGGAAGTATGGAGGAAACAACAACTGGAATAATTAGATTAAAGGCTTTGTCTGATCAAGGAAAATTAAAATTTCCTGTAATCTCAGTAAATGATTCTGATACAAAGCACATGTTTGATAACAGATACGGCACTGGACAAAGCACTCTAGATGGGATAATCAGAGCAACCAATATTCTTATCACTGGAAAGACAATGGTAATAGTTGGATATGGATGGTGTGGAAGAGGTTTAGCTTCAAGAGCCAAAGGCATGGGAGCTAGAACAGTCGTTTGTGAAGTCGATTCAGTTAAAGCATTGGAAGCAATTATGGATGGTCATGAAGTGATGCAAATTGAAGAGGCAAGTAAAATTGGTGATATATTCGTCACTGTCACTGGAGGACTACACGCAGTAGATAAAGAACATTTTGAAAATATGAAAAGTGGAGCTATTGTTGCAAATTCTGGTCACTTCAATGTTGAATTAAACTTAGAAGCTCTAAACGAAATGACTGAAAGTATACGAAGAGTGAGAGAGAACGTACAAGAATATACTCTAGAATCAGGAAAGTTAATATTCGTTTTAGGAGAAGGAAGACTAATCAATCTTGCTGCCGCTGAAGGACACCCACCAAGCGTCATGGACATGAGTTTTGCTAACCAAGCGTTAGCGAGCGAACATATTGTCAAAAATCACAAGGATTTTGATAATAAAGTATATACTTTGCCAAAAAATGTTGATCAAGAAATTGCATCATTAAAGATAAAATCCATGAACATGAACTATGACACCTTAAAAGAAAAGCAAGAGAAATATTTAAATAGTTGGGAGCTTGGCACAGGCTCTAACCAGGAGGATATTTAGTATGGAAACATATCTCTTAACTTCTGAATCAGTAACTGAAGGTCATCCTGATAAACTATGTGACCAAGTTTCTGATGCCATTCTGGACAATATAATGGAATCCGATCCAAACGGTAGGGTTGCGTGTGAAACGGCTACAACAACTGATTTAGTAGTGCTTCTTGGAGAAATAACAACAACAGCAAGTGTTGATTTCGAGAAAATCGCCCGTGAAACAATCATAGATATCGGCTACAACAACAAGGATTTCGGACTTGATGGTAACTCTTGTAAGTTAATAACAGCTCTTGGAAAACAAAGTCCAGATATCAAGGCAGGAGTAGATGTAGCTTTAGAAAATAGAAGTGGAGAAGGAAAGAATATTGGAGCTGGAGATCAAGGAATGATGATAGGGTATGCAACAGATGAAAGTCCAGATTACATGCCTCTACCCATATCAATTGCTCACGGTATCACAAGGAGGCTAGCTGAGTTAAGAAAGAATAAAACATTGGAATGGTTAAGACCAGATGGCAAAAGCCAAATAACAATGGAATATAATAGTGACGGAACACCAAATAGAATTGATACCATCGTAATTAGCACTCAACATTCTCCTGACATTGATCAAGAATCAATAGCTTCCCAGTTAATGGATCAAGTGTGCAAAAAAATGATCCCTTTGAATTTATTGGATGAAAAAACCAGGTTTATATTTAATCCTTCTGGGCAATTTATAGTTGGAGGTCCCCACGGAGATGCGGGACTGACTGGCAGGAAAATAATCGTAGATTCATATGGTGGTAGCTGCAGACATGGAGGTGGCGCTTTTTCAGGAAAAGATTGTACCAAAGTAGACAGGACAGGAGCTTACGCTGCAAGATGGGTAGCAAAAAATTGTGTAGCAGCTGGACTGGCCTCTAGGATGGAAGTTCAACTGTCCTATGCTATAGGGATGTCTGAGCCAATATCTATAATGGTTGATTCTCACGGAACCAATAAAATATCAGATAGATCGATTGTAGAAAAAATAAATCGCACCTTTGATCTAAGTCCTGGAGGAATCATCAAAGACCTTAATTTAAGAAGACCAATCTATAAACAAACTTCTGCTTATGGTCACTTTGGTAGAGACGATTTAAACCTTCCTTGGGAACAGTTAGATAAAATTAAAGACTTGCAAAGTTAATGATTTCTGACCAAGATTCAAAACCAATATTTGGTACGGACGGATGGAGGGCATTAATAGGAGATCAGTTCAATATTGAAAATTGCCTCCTAATAGTAAAATCACTTATTTCAATTAATAAAAATAAAAACCTCAAAATTGTAGTGGGGTATGACACAAGATTTTTATCGAATGAAATAGCTCACGCCATATCAAGATATCTACTAAATCAAGGCATAGATGTAATTCTCAGTGATCAACCTATCCCTACTCCTATAGTTAGTTTTACAGTTAAGGATTTGAATTGTGATTTCGGTATCATAGTTACCGCAAGTCATAATGCAGCATTATGGAACGGAATAAAAATAAAAAATTCTAAGGGGCAAAGCATTGACGAAAACACAGTCAAATCTCTAACTAGACAACTAAACCATACGAACTTGAGAGATGATGATATAAAAAACTTGTCATCATCTGGCGAGTTAATAATAGATACAGGTTACGAAAAAAATCTAATTCAACCATATATTTCTTCAATAGAACGCCTTGTTAACCTTCAAAAGATTAGAGCCAAAAAAATGAATATTATTGTGGACTGCATGTTTGGAACATCCATTTCAATTATGGAAAAGATATTAGGAGGTAATAATTGCAATATTATAGAAATAAACAACAAACCAAATCCTAATTTTCCAGGGATCAAGCAACCTGAACCTATTGATGAGAATCTGAGTAGATTGAAAAATTTAGTTAAAGAGTTGGATGCAGATATTGGCTTCGGATTTGACGCTGATTCAGATAGAGTCGGAGTGATCGACAGCACATCTAAATATATTGACTCCCCTTATGTCTTTTGCTCAATTGCCGAGCACGTCTTAAATACAAGAAAAGAAAAAAGTTCGATAAGCACTACGGTTTCGATGACATCAATGATCGATAGGATTGCTAAAAAACATAGTATTGATTGTTTCCGAACAAAGATAGGGTTTAAATATGTTGCTCCTGCCATGGAGCAAAACAAATCAATTCTAGGTGGCGAAGAAAGCGGAGGTTACTCATATTCTCCTCATTTACTTGAAAGAGACGGAGTAATGAGTGCTCTCCTTTTGCTAGAACAGCTAAGTTCATCAAAATTAGATTCGCATTCAATGTTTAAAGAACAAAATTCAAATTATGGAGAACTTTATTTCAGAAGATCAGATATTCATCTTAACGATAAGCTAAGAAGTCAATTGACTTCTTTCATAGATAAATTTGAAGGGAAATCAATAATTGGCAAAACAATAAATTCGATAGATAGAACGGACGGATTAAAAATAACCTTTGACAACGATCAATGGGTTCTTTTAAGACTCTCAGGAACCGAACCAGTTGCTAGAATTTATGTTGAAAGTCAGACAAAAAGAGAACTGACAAATTGGATTGATGACTTTACTGATTTTGTCACTCACTCTAAATTTTAAATGACCTCTCTCGATTCAAGAACTCCAACACCCTGGAGGGTTTTCTTTATAAAGAACTATTTATTTCTATGGTTATCAAGTTTTTTTTCTATGCTGTCAATGCAATTAAGAATCATAGCAACGGGATTCATTCTTTATGAGATTACTGGTTCTGGGTTTAGCTTGGGGATCCTAGGAATCATTCAACTATTTTTTCAATTACCTTCAATTCTATTCGGCGGGGTAATGGCAGACTTTTTAAAGCGTACTACCCTGATAGTAGTAACTCAGTTAATTAGCTCCGCAATTATACTTTTTCTTTTCTACCTTGCTTTCAATAATTCTTTAGTAGCTTGGCACATTTATGTTGCTACTGCAGTATTGTCTGTAAATTCAACGATCAGTGGACCGGCAAGATCTGCATTAACTGCCAATCTTGTCCCTAGGAATCAATTAATTCACGCAGTCGCAGCTAACAGTGCCACAATGCAAGTAGGTAGTGTAGTTGCTCCGGTATTATTTGGAGTTCTTACTGTATTATCCGGGTCTTCATTTCCCTTACTATTGGGATTCGTAACTGCTCTTATTTCTGGATTATTGTGCCTTATGATTAAAGTAGATAGTCGTTCTGCATCTAATAGAAAAATGAATCCTATCAAGAATATTGCTGAAGGATTATTATATGTCAAAAACCATCCAATACTTCCAGGATTATATCTCCTTGATGTCGGAGTGACGGTAGTAAGTTTTTACAGACAGATAATGCCACTAATTGCAGACAGGCTATACAAAGGAGGTGCAGCGGCTGTTTCTGTTCTTACCGCGTGCAATTCTATCGGAGCAATTGCGGGTTCATTTTTAGTTGTGTTCTTCACAAGAATAAAATCCAAGGGGACGTTAGTATTAGCTGCAACACTTTTATATAGCGTTCTCCTAATATTTTTTGGCCTGTCATCGAGCTTGTATGTCGGTGCTTTAATAATAACTCTACTTGGCGCTACAGACGGTGTTGGAATGACAGTAAGACAAGCAATAGTACAACTTACATCTCCAGACAACCTAAGAGGTAGAGCAGTAAGCTTACACTCTGTAGCCGCAATGACAGCAAATAATATTGGGCATTTCGAGATTGGCGTCATGTCAGAATTAATTGGCACAAATAATGCTTTAATTCTAGGTGGAATAATATCAATTATAGTTGTAGTATTGATTTACTTTAGGTTTAAAGGAGTGTCATCTTACAAGCTTGAAACTTGAGAAAAAGTATACCTTATGGAAGATTTAATCGAAGTAAAAAACCTAACCAAATTTTATGGAAAGATCAAAGCAGTTTCTAATATATCTTTTACTGTAAAGAAAGGGGAGATATTTGGACTTATAGGTCCCAATGGTGCTGGGAAGAGCACAACCATGCGCAGCATGCTGAACTTTATATTCCCTACTAAAGGGAAAGTGTTGATTAAGGGTTTGGATTCTAAAGATGACTATTTAAAAATACGGCCACTAATAGGGTATCTCCCGGGAGAATTTTCTACCTACGACAACATGACGGGAATGCAGTATATTACACACGTTCTAAGCCTGAGAGGAAAGCTCGACAAACTATCTTATGCTAAGTCTTTAGCAAAAAAGTTTGACCTTGATCTCGACAGAAAAGCCAAGCAGTTATCTAAGGGTAATAAACAAAAAGTTGGCATTATACAAGCATTTGCGCATGATCCAGAAATCCTGATTCTTGATGAACCCACCAGTGGGCTAGATCCTTTAAAGCAACAGGAGTTTGGTGAATTGATTTTAAAATCTAGAGATGAAGGAAAGACTATTTTCATTTCATCGCACGTACTGCCTGAAGTTGAGATGTTATGTGAGCGAGTAGCAATAATTAAGGAAGGTAGAATAGTCGCAAAAAATACTATGACCGAACTAAAATCGATGGCAGTGAACCGTTTCGAAGTATCTTTCAAAGGAGAAGTAATTGAGAAAAGGTTTGGTAAATCACTTGGAATTCAAACCATTTCTAGGATAGGTGAAAAATATGTATTCGACGTCGCAGGTGATGTGAATAAATTTATAAAGAGGATCTCAGAACATAAAGTTGAGACGTTTAGGAGTCTAGAGCCTGATTTAGAAGAAATTTTCTTAGCCTACTATAAAAAAGGAAGTAGAAAATAATGATGTTTCGAAGCATTTTACTAAAATCTCTATGGGATTTTCGTAAAGCAGCTTTATATTGGACTGGGGGAATCTTTTTTCTGGCAATCTACATTATTTTTGTAGTTTCACAGGTTCCATTGGATCAATTCGCAGCAATTGCTGACGCCTTCCCAAAAGCTCTTCAGCAATTTGTAGGAGGTGAAGGAGGTCTCGATTTTGGAAGCATCGAAGGTTTCCTTAATGCACAAATTTTTACGATACTTGCTCCTATAATGATAATTGGTTTAGCAGTAAACTCAGGCGGCAAGGCCACTGCAAGTGAGGAAACTGCAAAGAGCCTGGATATAGTGTTGTCTGCACCTATATCTAGAGATAGATTCATTATTGAAAAAATCCTGTCAATGATTTTTAAAGTAGCATTTATAGCGGTGATTCACTGGCTAGCTTATGCTGTAAGTGGAGCATTATTCTCGGAAACAATTCCGCTAGAAGGTCTGTTTGCTATATGTCTTAATCTTTTTCTCTTGGGAGTAACTTTCGGGATGATAGGAATAATGATAGGAACATTCAATGGAAATGCTGCACAAGCTGTAGGAATTTCAGCTGCTCTTGCTCTTCTATCCTACTTAATTGCCAACATTGCTCCTTTAGTAGAAACTCTGGACTCAACAAAATACTTCTCACTATTTTATTATTATAAAGCAGGAGATCCTTTAAAAGCCGGTATACATGCTTGGCACTGGACACCATTTGTCGGATGTATAATTATATTTTTTATAACATCTGTATTCCAATTCAGGAGAAGGAATTTACTTTAAGAAAACTATTCGTTTCTTAGAGCTAAGATCGGATCAAGTCTAGAAGCTCTGTAAGCAGGGTAACTTCCACTCAGCAATCCAATCATAAAAGAAACCATAAATGCAATCACTATACTCCAAGGTTGTATGACCGTCCTTACAGTAAATTCATCAAAAGAGATTCTTCCGTCTATAATAAATGATATTGATAGCCCTAATAATATGCCTATCAAGCCTCCTAAAGAACTCAAAGTTAAAGCCTCCCAGACAAATTGCTTAACTATATCTGACTTCGTTGCACCTACAGCTCTCCTTATTCCGATTTCGCGAGTTCTTTCAGTCACTGAAACCAGCATAATATTCATCACTCCGATTCCTCCTACAGCTAGTGATATTCCAGCTATACCTCCCAAAAGAAGAGACAATATATTAGCTATTCCTTGTTCCGCTCCAATCAAGTCTTTTTGGCTTTCTATGATAAAATCTGGATCGCTAACATTATGTCTTTCTAAAAGTATTTGAGTGATTGTTCTCTTTATAGCATCCTCGTCAGCGTCATCCATTGTTTGTATCACTATGTTATTTACATTAGTTTCTCCTGTAGGATTTCTAATAAAACTGATTCTTGCCTGTAGTGTAGAAACTGGTATGTAAACCGCGTTGTCATCATCTATGCCAACAGCGGCTCCTCGTTCTCCAAGGACTCCAACTACCCTAAAATTAAATATAATTCTACCTCCAGCGATCGAAATTCTTACATTCTTTCCTATTGGTGAATCATCAGGAAATAATTTTTGAGCAATAGTATGACCTAATACAATATTTAATGATTTTTTTTCTACATCGTTTTCATCTATGAATCTACCTTCATCAATGATCAAACCTCTTATCGAAGAATACATAAATTCTGTACCGACCATTTTCACTCCTATGTTATTTGATGAAGTTATAGCTTGAGCTTCAAAGTCAAATAATGATGTAACTTGAGATATTCCTTCAATCTGAGCATCATTTATGACTTCTCCATCCTCTCGAGTCAACGAAAGAGCGCTCCCAGCCCCTCCTCTTTGTCCTCCTTGTTCAGAGAATCCAGGTTCAATAAATATCAAATTTGTACCCAGCGCGCTTAATTCATCTATAACACCTTTTACTGCACCTTGGCCGATAGCCATTAGGATGATTACAGAGCTAACTCCGATTATTATTCCTAAGGTAGTCAAAAGACTACGGAGTTTATTGGCATTGATAGCTCCCAAAGATACAAGTACCAAATCTTTCAAATTCATCTATTCTTCCTATCTCGAATTATCTCTCCGTCGCTGAGTTGAATTGTTCTCTCCGTGAATTTAGCCACTTCTGATTCATGAGTAACTACAATGACAGTAATATTCTGTTCTTTTACTAAATCTTTTAGAACACCCATAACTTCTCTCCCGGTCTTAACATCTAGTGCTCCTGTGGGTTCATCCGCTAAAACCACTCTCGGTTCGACGACGAGTGATCGAGCAATCGAAACCCTTTGTTGTTGACCTCCACTCAATTGGCTAGGTATAAAGTCAAGCCTGTCGATTAGTCCTACAATATCAAGTGCCTTTGCCGCTCTTAACTTTCTATCTTTTATATCTTGATAAATTAGAGGTAACTCTACTTGAGATAAAGCAGAAAGCCTAGGTAATAAGTTATAACTTTGAAAGACAAATCCAAACAACTTGCCCCTCAACAAAGATCTCTGGTCATCAGTCAATTTAGCTATATTGGTTTTTTGTATGAAATACTCTCCTGCAGTAGGATTATCGAGACAACCCAGAATATTCATAAGTGTTGTTTTACCTGAACCTGATTGTCCCATTATTGAAACAAATTCCCCTTGAGCAATATTTAAATTTACGGATTTTAAAGCGTGCACGTCCTCAGCTTCAGTTCTATAAATCTTTTCAATATCTTTTAATTCAATCACTGACCTGCACCACCTCTAAATCCTGACTGCCTAGGAGGACCAGGAGGAGGAGGTCTACGACCTTGTTGTGCATCTTGAGTAGGTTGTAGTGATGAATCATCAGATTTCTCATAGACTTGAGTTTCTATTATGACAACATCGCCCTCATTTATTCCAGATAATATTGAACTTCTGGTCCCATCAGATTCTCCTACCTCGACGTTTACATCAATTTCCTTCTCCCCTACCAGAGTCTTAATGTAAGTTGCCCTATCTTTTCTTTGCACTGCTTTGGAAGGAACTAAAATCAAATTTTCCTTTAACTCTTTAAACAAAATCACATTGGCACCCATTCCAGCGGAGGGCATTTTAGAGGGTATAAATTGATCAATCATTGATAACATCGAAGATCCCCCTGGCATTCCTTGAGGCCTTCCTGGAAGGCAGCCTGAATCTCTTATTTTTTGAAAAGTTTCGGGTCCAATTTTAGAAATATCAAAATCTTCTCCTAATGATTTTTGTAAACAGTCTAAATCTAAATTAGCAGGATCAAATCCACCACCTGCTGGTCTACCTGCGGTCATGCCGCCTGGTGAAAGAAAATCTCCTATTCCACTTAAGCCACTTATGCCTGATGCATATTTAGCCAGCTCTGGTAAAGCCAAAGCTATATCCTTTGCTTTAAGAATCCCAGCTTCTACAGGGTAAGAAACTATACCTTGATTTATATTTGGAATAATACTTACATTTGTAATTTCAACAATGTAAAATTCTTCAGGCAGGGAATCGAACATAGCAATACCATATAGGCCCTCTTTTATGCCACCAACGTCAGATTCAGAAATTGCAAGATCAACAGAAATTGAAGTTATATCACTGACAATACTTAGAAGAGTACTAGCTCCTACTTTATCTCCAACCGAAACATTTATCTGGCCTATAACACCGTCTCTTGGGGAAACTACAACTAAGGAATCAAGTTGTTTTTGATTCTCCGCTACAGATAATTCAGCCGAATAAACAACCTCCATTTGTTTCTCAATCTGAAATTGGGATACTCCGTCTAAAACATCTTTCTCAGATTGAATGGCTGATTTCAATGCAGTCTCAGCATTAATGACCGACGAACTCGCACTTTCAATGGTAGCTTGAGCTTGTTTTAGATCACGGTCAGGAGGATTTAACAAAATATCGAGATTGCTATTTGCGGTTTCTAGGCTGCTTTTTGCGGTTTCTAGGTTGCTATTTGCGGTTTCTAGGCTGCTTTTTGCGGTTTCTAGGTTGCTATTTGCGGTTTCTAGGCTGCTTTTTGCATTATTGTAACTTGAGTTAGCAAGAAGTAATGCTTGTGTAGTATTAATTCTCGCAACGGTAGGATCATTTTCTCTTTTTATGTCATTCAGCAATCTGGTTTTGTTAGAATCGGATAAAGGGAGGTCAATAGTAGCACATACAGGCGCTTTCTCATCTGTATACGGACCTACTGTCAATACTCCATCACAGTATCCTTGCTGTGCATCCAATAATTCAATATAAGCATTGTCTATTGAACCTTGGGCTGAAACGACATTAGCCTGCGCTGAAACGACAGAACCCTGCGCTGAAATTATAGAACCCTCAGATGAAACGACATTAGCCTGCGCTGAAACGACAGAACCCTGCGCTGAAATTATAGAACCCTCAGCTGAAACAACATTAGCCTGTAGGTTATTCACATTTGAAATATCGGGTGCGATTAATTTATCAAGTGATATTTTTGCATTAGTTAATTGTTGCTGAGAGGAGACTAGCTGTTGCTGAGCACTAGTTGTAGACTGATTAGCATTTAAAATCTCACCTTCTGTTGGGCTATCTTCTAATTCTTGAAGAGTCAACTTAGCTTGCCTGAGAGATGATTTGGATATTTCTAAATTTCTTTCAGCACTTTCATCGTCGAAAGTTATAAGCACATCTCCTTCTTTTACTTCGTCACCAACAGAGAATTTAACTTCTTTGATTTCACCAGATGAACTTGAATATACGTTCGATTGAGCCCCAGCCTTAGCAGTTCCAGAAGAGGTCAATGTTGATACCATGTTCCCTTTTTCAGCAATAGCTTGCTCTTTAGAAATCAAAGTATCTTCTTGGTCAGACCCAAATAGTGACAACAGATCAAAATAGAAAAACAAGGCTATGATAATCACTAAAGATACAAAAATAACAGGGATTACAGGGATTTTGCGCTTTTTTGAAGCGAGAAGATCTTCTATTTGTTTATCAGAACTTTTGGCCATGCATCTTCCTTTTTCGAAATCTACCTAATTTATACTAACTATGTGTTAAATATAATCTAAATATATGTAGAATTTATGTAGATGAATAAATTATATTCCTTTTTGGTAGAATTTATTTTCTTATTTAAATTAAAATAGTCATACATAATAATACTAATAATTATAACTTCAGTAACATGAAAAAAATAAAATTATGGATTTATGATTTAAAAGCTCCGATGCTCTTAAGGAGTATATATGATCTTTTCACGGATTCAGCGAAGAAATTTGCTAAAGATGATGGAACCTATCTTGCCGCTGGAATGGCATATTATATTTTCTTTTCAGTGTTTCCATTCTTATTAGGGGCAATTGCTATTCTAAGTCTGGTTTTGGGACCAGAAGAAGCAATGCTTCACGT
>Ga0066372_10000523_pt1 | contig 14314 bp, 15 predicted proteins | sample Knorr_S15_td_250_FD_77011 | JGI IMG/M metagenome (GOLD analysis project Ga0066372, IMG submission 77011) | Marine microbial communities from Southern Atlantic Ocean transect - Knorr_S15_td_250_ad_251m_LV_A | ecosystem: Environmental > Aquatic > Marine > Oceanic | place: Southern Atlantic ocean... | reverse complement strand
GAAGTTCCCAACTTTCATAATCTGATTCTGAAATATTTGGAGGAATGCCATTATTACGAACAAAAAGATGCTTTGCAGGAGTAATATTATCATCAAGTAGATGTGCAGGAGTCTCTGCATTAATGGGTCTATCATTAAGAATAATAAGTCCCTCTTTACCTGGAATTTCAAAGCTCGTATCGCTTTGTGCCAAGGCCGCTGGGATTAAACCCTGGGGCATATATTTAGCAAATGGAATTACCCCTCCTAAAACAGTACTCATTGAAATAAGACCAACATTCCCTAGAAAACCTCTGCGGCTTACAGGATCTGTTTCACGGCCCCAAAGCAATCGGTCAGCTTCTATAGGATTTTGGGAATATAATTTATGGATACCAATCTTCTTCATCATGTAGCTCAGCAAAAATCAAGACCTCGTCAACTTCTTCAAGAACAATCGGTTCGTCATAGACTGATAGCGAAATATTTTCAATGTTGTGAATTACGAAGCTGAACTAAAGCTGTTGCTAAAACTATTGTGCATTCAATTGATTCTAAAACAGGAACTGATAAATTTTTACGCAGGAAATTTATTACATCTAAGCCTCCGTAACCCATAATTACATCTGCTCCATCCTCATGAACAGCTAATTCAGCTTGCTCTAACATCAGTCCTGGCAGATCATTTCTATTTGCTACAAAATCAAGGCTGCTTGTTGGTACACCCCTTACTGAGCAGAGTTTATCCATAAAACCATAATTTCTTATTAAGCGAATTACTCCTTCTTCAACACCGCCTTTTAATAAACCTGATTGTTCTTTCCCTGGCAATAGAAGACTAATCTTTCTTCCTACTATGGAGCCTATATGCATTACTGCTTCACAGTCACCAACAACTATGATTTTTTCTGTTTGTTCTCTCATAGCATCAATACCCGGATCCATTAGACACCCTGTGGTAATTGCATCAAATCCATCTTTTTCAGCCTGAATAGCAGCTTTCACATTGTATGGGGCAACCTGATCGTGATCATCGATTGTCATAACAGTCGTAACAGGGGCTTCTGGAAGATCTTGTATGATTACTTCCACATCCGGTCCAGCAACCCCTTCAACAATTTCTTTCGTTATTTTTCCCCATGATTCGAGACCATCACGTACAGCAATCATTTGGCAAATACGGATCGGTTTTTTCTCGGTCATAAGTTTTAGACTAGTTCCTCTATTGGCCTATACTCAATATCGTAATTAAATACTTTTGGATTTAGGAGTTCAATACCCCGCTCAGTTCTCCAGATAGGATCTGCTTGAAAGCCTAAAACAACAACCGTATCTCCTTCTTTGCAATTGGGATTGGAAACCGGTAACCCAGTTTTTTTATATACAACACATAACAAGTCGGGACAAGTAACGAATGGTTGATCATTTTTCCATGAGAGAAGGTGTTCATTCTTGTACCACAGTTTAAATGTCTGATTGTTGAACTCTTCAATGCCGTTGATCCCGACAGTACCGACAGTAAATCCACTTTTTGTTTCCCATTCAGTGTCTTTGTTCACGTTACCTTTAAACAAAACATAACCTTGCACGGCTTTGATAATCGATTGGATAGGATCCCGGCCCAACTCTGTTGATTCTCTTTGCGCTTTGCCTATTTTTTCACATACTGTTAGTGCTGATGGAATGGTTGAATCTTTCAAGAACTTACCTTGGATGGGGTTAAAAGTTGATGCTATATTTCCTGAGGCAACTGCCATTGCTCTCAATAATTGCTCTAATCTCTCGGAATTGAGAGTTTCATTAATAACAATAGCATCACCATATTTTGTGGCTATCGATACTGGACAAGAATCAATATTGACAATATTAAAAGTTGTGTGGTCCATTAAAGGCACAGCTCTGCCTGCTGCATCACAATCCAGCATATGTATGTCAAGAAGTGCCGCGACTCCAATAGCCATTCCCGTGATACCCCCTAACTCAGGAGAGATAATTCCCTCAAATTTAACATTCATGCTGTCTTCCAGAATTTTAACTGCCTCCGCCATCAGTTCGATCATTTGTTCCACAGGCATCCGTGTTTCTTCTGAAATTGCACCAATCATTCCTACGGAAACGTAAAATCCTTCGGGGTTAAGGTCTTCCATGCCCAACAAAGTTATTTGTTGATTTCGTTGTTCGCAAATTTCAATGGCTTTAAAGCCATCCAGATAATCACCCCCTCCCCCGGTAGACATAATTGAAGCGCCTATTTGTATGTCTTTGGCTTCTTGTTGAGTTAATTCTCTCATTTCATCAATCCCCTCATCTAAATGAATATTTGTCAATTCAATTCGCTTAGCGTGTCAATTTGAATCTTCTTAATCCCATGACTAAACCGAACAAACTGATTATTATCCAAAAGATTTCGATAAGTACAGCAGAAAAATTAAAATTAAAATACAGTGATACTAGAATAAGCATTGAGCCTAACAAATTTGCCCCTGAAAAAACAACGTTCTGCCCAGCAATCCTGCCTATCTGCAACCAAAGATAGGCTGCAACAATAATCAGAACACCTAAAGAACCCACCCAGTCATGCCATTGTAAGTCTGTGAACATTTATCACCTCTATTCGATTAGAATGAATATTGTAATACTCTATTTTACTACCTGTTTATTAGATTAGAAAAAGTTAAAGCCAGATTAAGGATAAAAAACAATCTGGGTTGGATTATTTTTTTTGTGGTGGGTCAGGATAAGTCAGTTTGCTATGCGATACACCCAAGTCAACCATGCTTTCTGCAAGCTTCACTGCAGATGCTACCGGCTCGATTACTGGAACATCAAAACCTTCTTGCAACAGGTTAGATTTAACGTCCGCTACAATCCCGGTCAACCCGGTGCAGTCAAAGGTAATCGCCTCAGTGCGATCTTCTCGTAATGTCAGCAAAGCAGCGCTTGTCATAGCATCAATGGCCTTATCCCGATCTTTGAATAGGTCCAGAACAGGGATGTCCATAACTCTTACAGACGCAACTTTGTCATGAATGCCATAAAGACGAAACATGCGGTCCAAATCAGGTATATCACGCTCCAAAATAGCGATAACAGAAAATTTTTGGGACAGAATTGTTGCCAAAGAAAAAGCTGCCTGAGCGGGTCCAATAACCGGTATTGAAACCAGTTCCCTGGCTGCATCAATACCGGGATCTGAAGCACAATTGATAATAATAGCGTCCATACCCTCTGATTCAGCAATTGCCACTTGTTTGAGTATACCCGGAAGTGCAATTGCTTCATCGTATTCACTTTCAATCGACACTGGTCCGTGCTCAAGCATCACATGGGATAATTCGGTATCCTTACGAGCCACTGAACCGAAATCTCTTTCCTGTTCCGGCATAAGATCCTTGGTGGTTGTTGGGTTTATTATTCGAATTTTTATATTAATAATCTCCTTAATTACTTGCTCTTACTTCTTTAACAATGGCATGATTTGTTCTGCAAATAATCTCATTCCTCCAAGCCAGTGCCCTGGCCATCCATTAAAACCCCCTGTGTCAATTTCAATATTTTTCCCAGCAACAAAGCTACACATTAATTCATTAAAACCTAGATCAAACACACGTTCTTGAAGTTCATTAGCAAGCTTCTCAGGTGTACCACATAAAAATAGATCAGGATCAGAGCCATCCGGAACAATTGCCTGAGAGGCTGTCTGTACATGTTCATCCCAATTGAAACTACCAGTAATTTCTGTCGCTTCTCGTCTTCCCTTTGCTTCATCGTCATGATTGCAAATTACAATGAAAGCAGACCTTAAGGCTCTATAGTCTTCTGCTGGACGACCTGCGTCCTCCCACTCCTCTTGAAAAGCATTCACAAGTGTACTGACTGTTTCATCGTGACCCCACATTACAGCAAGTCCATCTCCTTTCTGAGCAGCAATTCTTGGCATTAATCTTTTACTGGTGTTGCAAGCTATATAAATGGGTGGATTCGGTTTTTGTATGGGTTTGGGGCTTAAAATGGCATCCTTTAATTGAAAATGATCGCCGTTGTAATTGGCTAATTCTTGGCTCCACATGGTCTTCATCACATCGATTGTTTCTTTTAATATTTGTCGCCTTTCAGTAATTGAATCTGGGAAACGTTGACCTATCATTTCATACTGATGAACATCGTCTCCCGTTCCCAATCCAACATTAACGCGTCCATTGGATATCACATCTATTGAAGCTATGGCTTTGGCCAATAAAGGGGCTGGTCTGCGGATGACGGGTGTAGCCATTGACCCTACCCTAACTTTGGTTGTAGTCGCAGCAATTGCAGACAAAAAACTCCAAGTATCCAGAATCTCAATGTCTCTTGGTAATGGGGCATGGCCGGTAATATTATCCTGAGTCCAAATCGTTTCGAATCCAAGTCTCTCGGCTTCTAAGGCAACTGTCTGATAAAAAGGGAAGGTAAAACCATCTCCATACCCCATAAATAGACTAAATGTTCTTTTATCATTCATACAATCATTGATCTCATATGGATTAATAGAAGTCAACCAATGTAGGCCAGCTTTCCATGTCATTGCCGATTGTCTTTCTAGACCAAAGGTGTTGTGCCGGTCTGACTAACGGAGATTCTTTTTGATGCGTTGAATTTCCAGCAGTACTTATCGAAAGCTCTGTTGCAAATGAATTACATGCAACTTGGTGGATGCCATTGCTATGATTTTGGTCAACAAGCTTGACCTGTGAAATGAAAACAGTGTACTCCTCGCCCGCATTCATCCTTTCTTTTGGCAATAAGGCTGAAACGTCATGACAGCTTATAAATGGATCATCAGTAGCGGCTGCTCCGCCAGTAAGAATAATCTCGCCATAGCAATTAGAAACTAATACAAACATGATGTCATCCCATCCATTGCCATCAAAATCAGTCCCATTCTCAAATGGATCCCATTCGATTATTAAATCAGTATTTGGGTCAATATTCATATAATCGTTTATGGCTATTTTGTTTTGATTCAATCGAATAGTACTGGCTTTCGGAATTTGTGTGATTGCTTGTGAACCGCCTATACGAATAGGCTCAAGTCTAATAAATCCATTTGGGCCTCTGATTTCCCATACATATTTATCAGATGATGGATGCATTTCTTCCAATGTATCCAAATCATCAAATGACTTTGATTTTCTATTGTAAAAATAAGGTGCTTGTGAAAAAGCAATTTTGTCGCTTCCACTATAGGTCACCAGAGGCATAGAAGAATCATTAGAAAACAAGGAAGCTGAAACTTCATCAAAATCTCTTTCGCCTACAATAAGAATTTCAGCGAGAAAGTGAGCATCTGTTAAATGAAGTTTGTCTGAATGATCCTGTCGAAATGTCATATATTTCTCTATCCATGTTCCTTCAACATCTGTTTCCATTATTGATTCACTTTCACTCAAAGTTGAGCTTGTCCATTTCATTTCAGTAATACACCTTTTTTAGAATTTTTTAATTACTCTAATTTTAGTAAATTCTGCAGAATTTAAATGATTTAATTAATAAAAAAAACCATAATAACCAAGATATTTTTTTTAGGAGTTAGATCATATGGCCTCTATTTCGCCCGACGTTTCATCAAGACTAAAGCCTGAAGTAATTCAAGTCGTTAAAATCATCTATGAAGAAGTCTGTAATTTACAACCGGATCAGAATGTACTAATTATCAGTGACGCAAGAACACCTGATTACATTGTTGCCACGTTTCAAGGCATGGCCCTAGCTATGGACGCTGAGGCTGTGACTATTGAATGCAGGATTCCTAAGGGAGGGGCAACTTATCAACCGGGCTCAGAATGGCCTTCAATGTTAAAAGTAGCTGCCTTAGAAGCTGATCTAATTATCGATATGGCTGTCGGTTATTCACAGTTTATTGCTGATGCAATAAAAAATGGCGCGAGAATACTTTGTCCGGGTGATGGTATTGGTGGTCCCTTTATGGATGATGTTCTCATCCGGACCATGCTTCATACGGATATTCATGCAGTTAGACGCGAAGCCGATCAGATTGCACAAGCCTTCACTGATGCTAAAACTTGCACAGTATTGACTGAAAATGATGAATTTAGCATTGACATTACGAATATTACAGGCGAACCAGGCTGTGGATTTTTGTGGGATCCCGACAAAAAAGATTGGAAGTCTCAATGGACATTTTTACCACCTGCACAACCGGGTATTTTAGTCCCAAAGGGTTATGGTACTGGATCAATTAATGTTGATGGCACCCTGCTTTATCATCCAAATTATCATGAAAAGCCCGATTCTCCATTACGTCTTTCTTTTGAAGATGGATATTTGAAAGAAATTGGAGGAGACAAGTTACTTTCATCGCGACTTCAAACGTGGCTGGAAAATCTTGGAGATGACTCAGCCTACTATGGTCCTGTACATTTTAATGTTGGCTGTAATCCAAATGCTGCTTTATCACAAAGTCAAGAATGGGAAAGAGTCTATGGTTCTCTAACCTGTGGCATGGGCGATTTTAGTATGCTTGGTGAGTTATGGGAACTACCGGAGGGTGTGACGCTTAACAAATCTGATGTCCATTGGGATTGGACAGTGCTACAGCCTAAAATCTTACTTGATGATAAAGTATTTTCTGATCGTGGCATCTTTTATCTTGACTGATGAAAATTAATGTAGTGCTTCCAACATCCAATCCAGAAAATTTGGATGAAAGACAATCGTGTTATGCTGGATTGGCACGATCAGAAAGCATAATATCGGTAAGCATTTTAGATGAACGAGTGCCACTCAATGCGGATCCGAGTGACGATTTTATTCTCCCAGAGATCTTGGATAAAATTATCGAATCAGAAAATAATGGTATGGATGCAGTCATTGTTGATTGCATGGAAGATCCTGGTGTTGAAGAAGGCCGACGTTTGGTAGATATACCAGTTGTAGGCCCAGGTCATGCTGCGATGAATATGGCAGTTATTCTAGGGCATAGGTTTTCTATTTTATATCCAATGGAGCAGTTGGTTTTTATTCGCCAACTTGTTCATAAATATCAGTTATCCTCAATGCTCGCCTCAATCAAATATCTGCCCTGTGGGCTTGAGGGAATCATCACAGATACCAAAAGCACTATGGAAAGTCTGCAACAAACAGCGATTGCAGCCATCGAAGAAGATGGGGCTAGTGTGATAGTACCGGTTTGTACTCTGACTTCACCACTGATACAACCGTTGCAGACATTTCTCCACGAAAAAGGTTATCCTGTTCCTGTGATCGATGGTGCAGCAGCAGCTGTAAAACTTGCTGAAAACTTGGTGGATATGGACCTAACACACAGCCGTGTTACTTACCCTCTTCCACTTGGTGTATCTGAGAGAATCACGTGATTAATATAAAAAACGAAACCAATGAATAACAAAATTCGCATGGGCCGTTATCCGGTAATGTTGTCTGCCGCAATGTTGTTCGCCATAGCCGTGATGCCAGGAGCGGTTTCACCAGGGATTGTTGGTGCTGCTGCAAATTCGTTGCAGCTCCCAGAATCACAACTGGGGATTTTAATAGGTCTTTATTTTGCTGGTTTAGGGATTGTCAGTGCCACTGCCTATTTGTGGATCAGAAGAGTTAACTGGCGAATCTTTTGCTCCATAGGGATAGTACTCATGGGGGCCTCATTTATCCTGATGGGCATGACTGAAAGTTACCCAACCTTGCTGTTTTTGATGACTGTTGTTGGTGCTGGCGCTGGTTTATTTTCTGCTCCCTCCATGACTATTCTCGGCGACGGGATAAAACCTGAAAATGGCTTCAGTGCGATGATTATCTTCTCAGTAGTGGGAGCGGCAATCTTATTGGCTTTGTTTCCGATAGTTGCCGAGTCTGGCGGTTTTGGCAGCGTGATGAATCTTCTAGGGGGCAGCACCTTAGCAACCTTGTTGCTGATTCCTCTGATTCCCGTTAACAATAAAATAGAGGAAATACCCAATGAAAGTGACACAGTAAAACTCGAAAAGTTTTCTTTTTTCAATGATCGTATGACCCAACCAATCTTGTCACTCTTGGTTATGGTTTTATTTTGTTTTTCCTTTTCAGGTTCTTGGGCATTTTTTGAGCGGATTGCTTATTACGCAGCACTGCCTGCAACGGCAACAGGCCAAGCTCTGGCAATCGGAACAATGTTTGGAGCTATTGGAGCGCCCCTTGCAGCTTTCTTTATAAAACGTATTCCCATGTATTACTGCTATTTTATTACGATTTTAATCACAGTTGTCACTTTGCTTTTTCTCAACATCTCGTCTCTAACCAGCATGCTTTATCTGATACTTGTTTGTTCATTTCAATTTTGGATAAATGCTGGCTTCTGCTTGATTATGGCACAGACGGCACAGGTCGATAAAATAGGACGTTTTGTTGCTTTGATTCCAGCAGCTGAAGCTGTTGGAGGAATTTTCGGTCCCATGATTAACGGCTTAATTCTTGAACGCTCAGGCGTCAATGAAATGATAATACTTACTATAGTGATATTCATTATAGGCGCTATTGTATTTGCATACGTGGATCGCAAGGATATTAAAAAGAATGCAAGAATAATTTAATTTGCATGAGGAAAATTTATGAATAAAGAGAAAGTTACAATAAACGAAAATGAAGCAATTGAATTGATGGCTTATATTCTGACCAGCTCAGAAGGCCTAATGGAGGAGCCGCCTTATTACGCAATACTCCGTATGATCTCCATTGCTGACCGCTTGGCAGGGATGTGGGCACCAAGAGCTAGCGGAGATTTAGCAAAATTTCTTGATGACCTTAACAAAAGAATGCCAGTAGAATCAGCAGCTACACATGGAGATGATACTGAATCGTTTGAAAAATATTTAGAAGAAAAAATTAGTGAATTAGCAAACATAGTAAAAGACATGGATTTTGAGGAGCAAGACCGTGGCTCTTGAAACACTGGAAGCTATCCGGACACGGCGTGTTGCCAAATACTATGATCAGAATAAGTCAGTATCTGACGACTTATTATGGACTATTCTGGAAGCAGCAAGGTGGGCTCCAACTGGAGGCAATGAGCGAGTGCATCATTTTATCTGTTTAACCGAGAAATCATTGATTAAAAAAATAAAGTTATTTTTTCCTGGAATGGTAGCTGGGACTCCATCTGCATTGATTTTCATATGTATCAACTGGAACCTTGTCTGGGATAATATGACAAAAAGGCACCCTGAAGTCAGTTATGATGTCGGACATTATTCACAAAATATGCTTCTTGCAGCCCATGCTTTAGGGTTGGTAGCCGGACCGATGTCTTCCTTTAGTAAAGAAGCAATACGTATATTATTAAATATACCCGATGGAATTGATCCCCGCTTTTGTATTGGAATCGGCCATCCTGCTAAACCGCCTGCACACATGCCCTCCTGGCCAAAGAAAAAATTGAAAGTCGAAAGCCTTGTCCAATGGGGTTCGTACTAACATGGCAATTACAATAATTGAGAACGCATGTGTATTTGATGGCTTTCATGACGAGTTGTCCGAAGGTCAAGGCCTACTGATTGAAGATGGCATCATTCAAGAAGTATCAAACCAACCGATAAAGAGTCAGTCAGACATAAGGATCAACGCAAAGGGAGGCGTAGTTATGCCAGGCTTAATCGATGCCCATGTGCATGTCACAGACTCAGGCACATCTCCAGATGAACTTCTTGATAAGCCTGCCAGCCTAACGGCTCTCATTGCTTCCAGAAATCTTAAAGACATGCTGCATCGTGGATTTACCACTGTGAGAGATGCTTGTGGAGCAGACTTCGGTTTAGCAGCCGCTATTGACCAAGGCCTGATCGCCTCGCCTCGCCTTTTTTTTGTTGGTCGAGCACTCAGTCCAACCGGTGGTCATGGAGATTTTCGTAAACCTGGAGATGATAGCCCGCAAAATCCATGCAACTGCTCAGAACGGGGTCTGAGCCAGGTTGTAGATGGTGAAACTGAAGTAAGGAGAGCAGCCCGTAATGAACTTCGAAAAGGTGCGCATGCGGTAAAAATTATGGCGTCAGGTGGCGTGGCTTCGCCAACAGATCCAATTGCGAATCTTCAGTTCTCAGAAACGGAAATTCGGGCAGTTGTCGAGGAAGCAGAGTTTTGGGGCCGTTACGTTATGGCACATGCCTACACAGTTGATGCAATTAAGCGATGTTTGGAATTTGGTGTGCGTTCGATCGAACACGGCAATCTGATAGATTTTGAAACAGCTAAACTGGCCAATGATCTCAATGCCTTCGTGGTTCCAACACTAGTTGTTTATGAAGCAGCACATGAACGGGGTGCTGAAATCGGTTTTCCCAACTACAGCATCGATAAATTGAAGGATGTCAGAAATGCCGGATTACGCAGTCTCGAACATTTGAAGGCAGCCGGAACAAAAACTGGGTTTGGCACTGATCTTTTCGGTGATTTGCAATCGGAGCAATTACGTGAACTTACAATTCGTGCCGAAGTAGATTCCAATGTAGATGTACTTCGATCTGCTACATCGATCAATGCTGAGCTTCTGGGTATGGAAGGCAAGCTCGGTTGCATCAAAGCGGGTGCGTTTGCGGACCTTCTGGTGATTGATGGCAATCCCCTTGAAGACTTGACGTTGCTACAAAAAGAAGGTCAGCATATCACCCACATCATGAAAGCTGGTGTCGTCTGTGGCGGTCATCTTTCGTAGAAAGTCTTAGTGGCACTCAGAATAATCTCAATCATTGTTCTTGGCACAGTCGTTAATATCTGGATAGCGCTTTCACCCTCTATTCTAGGTGCGTTGGTGGATTATCAAGGATTAAGAATTGATGATGCTGGTCGACTTATTTCCTATAATATTATGGGTACGACTGTCGCAACGGTTCTTGCGATCTATATAGTGCATAGGCCGGGAGCTAATCTACGGTTAATGATGTTCGTATGTGCTTTTTTAGTGATCATCACAAGTGGTGCTTCAGTATGGTTTGCAGGAGATTTTACTGCACTTAGCGTTGTTCGATTCATTAACGGATTGGGTGCCGGTCTTGGGTTTACGGTTAGCACTGTTGCAGCTATTGGCACGCCAAATATAACAAGAACTTATGCCATTCTGTATGGGTCGGCTTTCCTAGTTGGTGGTATTGGACTAGCATTATTACCGTATGTCTATGAGTTTGCTGGGATTGAGGGTGCTTTCTACGGGATGGGTCTGATCAATCTGCTGGCGTGTGGATTACTGCCGTTTTTTCCAAAAAAAATCTCACAAGAGGAAAGTATCGCTGAAAAATCTTGGTTGCAGTTGGATCGTGTTTTTATTCTCATGTCGGGTTTAGTATTAGGGGCACTGTTTCTACACTATCTATTCAATAGTGGTATCTGGACATATTTCGAACGTCTGGGCGTCGCTGCAGGAATGTCCGCCAAAACCACCGGTGCCATCCTTGGCTCAAGTACGTTAGCCGCAATCCTCGGGATGATAGCTGCATCAATACTTGGTAACAAATTCGGATATTTACGACCTATCTATATGGGTACAGCCACCATTACCATTGCGACTCTATCTTTGTTTTATTCATCCTCGGAGCTTGTGTTTGGTATAGGCACGGCCCTCTTCAACGCAAGCATCACCTTCGTAACACCCTACTTTATTGCAATTTTGGCAAATCTCATACCAAAAGGTCTTGGAGTTTCAACAGCAAATGTAGTGACAATAGCAGGATATGCTGCAGGTCCGTTTCTTTTATCCTTTATGGTTGCGAACAATGATTTTCGGTTATCAATCTTCTTGACAGCAGTCGGATTTATCGTTGTGTATGCATTGATTGTATTATTTTCCCGCATACTGAAAAGAGAAGCAGATGGATATACAGAGCTGAAAGAGTCTTGTGAAATTCAAAGCTATAGGGAATCATATGACTAAAACGAGGATATATTGATGTCAGAAACGACTGATGTAAGTACTGCATTGAAACCAGAGTTCCTTGTCGTTGTGGACAAGATCTACCGAGATATGTGCAATCTTCAGCCTGGGACTAAGGTGTTAATCATTGCCGACTCACGAACCCCAAGGCATGTTGTGTCTGTATTTATGGGCACTGCAATGGCAATGGGTGCTGATGTCTCGGTTTCAGAAAATCCACTGCCGCCGCCGCCGACCCTTCAACCTGGTCATGAATGGAATTCAATGATCAAGGCTGCATGCAAAGAGGCTGAACTGATCATTGATTTGGCGGTTGGCTATGCTGACTTTCTAGCAGAAGCCGTAGAGCGTGGTGCTCGCATCATGAGTCCGGGCGATGGCACGGGTGGTCACCACATTGAAGACACATTAATTCGAACCATGCTAACCACTGACATAAACAAGCTTCGAAAAGAAGCGATTGTCATTGGCAATATGTTCACCAATGCAAGTACTTTAAGAATGACATCCGAAGAAGGCACGGATTTTGAGTTGGATATTGATGATCTGGAAGGTATTTCGTCCGATGAATTTTTGTGGGATCCAGATAAAAAGAAAATGACTGGCACATGGGCTACATTGCCACCTGCAGCCCCGGGCATCGTAATTCCCAAGGGGCGAGGCAATGGTGTCATGGCAGTTGATGGGTTCTTGTTGTACGAGCCTGCTTATGATCATGAAAAACCCACCGGTCCCGTGTTTCTGACATTCAAGGATGGAAAAATCGTTGACGTAAAAGGTGAGCCCTTGTTCGCGGGACGACTCACTCACTGGCTCCAAGAACAGCCGGATGATTCTGCTGAGTATGGTCCTGTACACTTGAATCTAGGATTAAATTCTCGGGCAATGCTGACACAACATCCTGAATTTGAAAAGTTGCGTGGCACCATTTGTTGTGGCATAGGCGACAGCAGCTTACTGACTAGAATGTGGCACGGCTCAGACCTTGAGCCCAACATTTCACATATGCACTGGGATATTTTGTTGATGCGGCCAACTTTATACCTCGATGATCATCTAATTTGTGAGAACGGCTTCATACAATAAGATCCTTATTAATTCGGAACTTATTCCTGACCTGAAAGTACCTCACTGACAATGTAAAGACTGTCACCTATTTTTTCATTATCATCTTTAAGTTTTTTCTGGGCAGAGTCATTGAAAAAAGCTTTCTCAAAACTCTCAACATCAGGCCAATCAACTATCGTTTGAAAACGGAATTTTGGCGCTATATCTTTAGGCCAACTTCTTGTGATTAGTGAAAAGTCTGTGCGTATTACACCCGGCATTGACTCAACATAATTCTGGTGAGTTTTCTGCCTCCATTGAATAAATTCCTCCTCATTCATGTCTTCAGCAAGATTATAAAGTACTGTCAAACGTATCATGGTTATTCCTAATTATAATTGTGAGTTAGTTGATGGGAACTCCAGCATCTTCGAGTGTCGCTCTCAAAGGCTGAAGTTCTTTCTCGAAAAAGCGCCATTTACCAACCGATGACTTGTAGATGGGTCGTCTCACTTGGGAAGCACTACCTGTAGTTGATGCTTGTCTGTTTGTATGAAACTCCTCGCATGCATCTTCCCAAGGAAGGTCCAAAAACTTGATCAGCTCTCTCGCCTGGGCAGATAGGTCCTCAACTACTTCTTCGTATTGGATATCATAGATATGACCTTTCGGCAAAACATCTCTCCAATGTTGCATCAACCGGTAATATTCAACGTAATATACCGCCAGTTCCTCAAGATCATAGGAAAATGGATAACCGTTTTTGAAAAGGAATTTATATATCGCATAACATGTATCCATGTGATTGCGTTCGACATGCACTATTTTTGCGTTTGGCAAGGCGGCATAAATAAGACCGATATTCAGTGAATTTAGAGGTAACTTATCAACGAATCTAGGACTATCATTTCGAAGTGGTTCAACTGATTTCAAATATTCTTGAGCGAGTTCTTTCATTCTTAATTGCGTAGAATTCTCAGCTAATGCAAGCCGGCTGCCAATTTGACCGCTACCTTGTGTTTCAATCTGGTTCATCATGGCAAAAGAGAAACTGCTCAGTTCTCCAACATTTTGGACCATACTGTGTGATGAGATGATTCGTTCAACAAGGGTTGAGCCTGTCCGAGGCATGCCAAGAACGAAAATAGGATCTGAACTGGGATCACCCGCTTCGCCAAAACCAGCAATTCGATCGGATGAAAAAGCTGTTTTCAGAGTATCAAAAATTTTTATATCATCTTGAAGATCGTATTTAAGATTTTTTCGTTTTATGCTTGCACCGTGTTTTAGCCATGTGAATGATAATTCGTATTCTTCCAAGTCTTCATATTCTTTGGATAATTCTTTTGCCTTTAGATATACATTTAAGGCTTT
>Ga0066372_10000522_pt1 | contig 14318 bp, 15 predicted proteins | sample Knorr_S15_td_250_FD_77011 | JGI IMG/M metagenome (GOLD analysis project Ga0066372, IMG submission 77011) | Marine microbial communities from Southern Atlantic Ocean transect - Knorr_S15_td_250_ad_251m_LV_A | ecosystem: Environmental > Aquatic > Marine > Oceanic | place: Southern Atlantic ocean... | reverse complement strand
GCTTTAGCCACTTGTCATCAAGCCCACGCTTCAGCTCGTGCGTCAGATATCGAGCCTGCTACTGCCACTTGCACAAGCGCGTCAGAAATAGAACCAGCTACCGCCTCCTGTTCAGCTTCAGTTTCTTCTATGGCTTGCTTGGTGATTGCGACTGCTTTCTGGGGCTTTTAGGCAGCCTGGTCTCCGTAGCCTGCTGGTTCAAGCATTTGGCGAGACGAGGCGAATGTATTCGTGATAATCACTTCGGCCCCTGCGGCGATGTAGTCCTTATGAATGTCTTTTAAAACGTGGCTGTGCGTGGTCACAGACGGACCACACCATGCATGGTCATCCATAGGTACGCCGCGGCGTTCAAGTTCTGAACCAGTCGCACCATCGATGAGAATTTCACCACCTGAGGCGAGTCTGTCAGAAATCCATTTCAGGCCTTTAGCCATAAGACAACCCTCGCTACAGATTAATCATTGGTTTACGGCTGCTTCACCAACCTAATGTAGGGTAATGGAGTCTCCCAGCCGTCAGTATACTTCTTGGCTGCGTCTTCGTCTGACACTGCCGGCAATATGATGACATCTTCCCCCTTATTCCAATTGGCAGGTGTAGCTACCTGTTCGGACGCAGTTAGTTGAAGTGAGTCAACAAGCCGTAAAATCTCGTCAAAATTTCTCCCAGTACTCATAGGGTAGGTCAAAGTTGCTTTAATTTTTTTGTCAGGGCCGATCACAAAAATCGATCGAGCTGTCGCATTATCTGCCGGAGTTCGTCCTTCAGCGGAGCTCCCAGCGTCAGCAGGTAACATGTCAAATTGCTTTACAATTTCCAAGGTCGGATCGCCGATTAGTGGATAATTTACAGCGGTTCCCTGAAAGGACTCGATATCTTTGGACCAGCTTTCGTGATCACTTACCCCATCCACACTGATACCAATAAGCTTACAATTTCTTGTTTCAAACTGTGGTTTGAGGCTGGCGACGGTTCCAAGTTCGGTGGTGCAAACCGGAGTAAAGTCTTTTGGGTGTGAAAAAAGTACGACCCAACTCTCGTCAATCCATTCATGAAAATTAATCGAACCTTCTGTTGTGTTCGCGCTGAAGTCCGGCGCCTCATCATTTATTCGTAAACTCATAGTATTTCCTTTCATCATGACTAAAGTAATCAAGAATATTATGTATTATAGCAAGGTATTGGCAGCCGTACTTTGGTACCAGATAACTCAATCAAGAAGAGATGATGGTATTAGATGATTTGGTAAATTCTCGAGACTTTAGCGCGTAGGCAAAGCCGCCGAATAAAGTAACGATTGCCGAGATGAGAAATATGGATTCCATTCCAAAGATTCGAATCAAAAGCCCACCGCCTAGTCCTCCTGTCAAGATTCCCATAGCGAAGGCAAGTTCCATTAGGCCGGCGACGGTTGATAAGCCCAGCCGTCGTCCTACAGACACCTGTTCAGCTTGGACCGCACCCTGAGCTATTGCGGTCCCAAGGCCACCAAAGATTAAGAAACTCGCCAGCATGATTGGGTAAGACTCCGATATAGCAACTGTTGCCAACGCTATAGCCACAGCGATACTTCCTATTATTGCCAAAACTGCTCTTGAAAATATATCCGATAACCGTCCAGTGATTGGCTGGGCGCCACCACCCACAAATTGTTGCGCTCCAATTAAGACTCCAATTGACACGGCGGCAAAACCCAGTTCGGTCTCAAGGAATACTGGTAAAAATCCAAAGCATGCTGATATTGACCAAGCAAAACTGGCTCGGGCGATAAAAATACCTTGCATGCCAGAGTCTTTAACTATTCTTATCCAAGGCACCGGTACAAATCGATCAAATTGGTCGAATTTCAGTGAGTCGTCTTGGGTGGTTTGTGCTAATTCCAGCTCAGGCTTTGCTGGGAGAAAGAAAATTACGATTAGAGTTGAGAGGAGGCACAGAAGACCCATGAGACTGAATAGTAGTTCGAAGGATCCAATAGTACGGATCAGGCCATAAAGAAGTGGACCTATTCCGAATCCGAGAAACACGAATGGTGCGAATGAACCCATGTATCGTCCCTCTTGCCCTTTGGGCGCAAGAGCTCCTATATACGAGAGAGACATAGTGAAAATAAGAGAGGAGCCTATACCTGTAAGTGCTCTAAAAGCAATAACGGCAGTCACATTCTGAAAAAGTACCCACCCAATTGCCACCAGCACATACGATGCCAAGCCAAGAGCATAAAAGGGTTTTCGACCATATCTGTCGGCCACCCGCCCAATCCATGGTGTCATAAACAACTCGGTAATTGCGAACGCCGAGAACGCCGCTCCCTGGGCCGCTGGTCCACCTCCAAGTTTTGCTACCCAAGTTGTCAATCCAGGTGTTGCCATACCCAAGGCCAGTGTGCCAAGAAACATAGATAGACCCGCGACGAGGAATGGACGAGTAAGCATGATACCGTGACGGTATCGTTGCTTAGACTTACGAAGTAGATCCAAGGATAAAAATATGTCATTGCTCACAGTTTTTAAGAAGCCAGTTGGACCAAGCGGATTCGGTTTTGCATCGACTGCGCTGGAGGTGACTGAAGGATTGAACCTTACAGGTAAGACGATTTTGATCACTGGGGTTAACACGGGTCTAGGACGCGAGACTGCAAGGGTCTTGGCTTTACGCGGTGCCAAAATATATGGAACGGTACGGAGCGACGAAAAGGCTTTGAAAGTGCAAGAGGAACTTGGGCCGTTGGTACATCCGATATTGTGTGATCTTTCGGAGCCGTCGTCGATCAGTGATGCGGTCGGTGTACTTCGGGAATTCAACTCTCCTATCGATGCGATTATCTGTAATGCCGGAGTAATGGCCTTGCCGATTTGTAATCAGAAACATGGGATTGAGCTGCAATTTCTTACGAACCATTTAGGACACTTTAATTTGGTGACAAAGGCACTAGATTTGCTGACTGAGACCGGTCGAGTTGTGATGGTATCCAGCAGAGCACACACGAATCCATACCCTCAGGGTATTCAATTTGATAATCTTGAGGGCACTCTCGAATACAGCCGTTGGCGCGCTTACGGACAATCAAAGTTAGCAAATCTGTTGTTTGCGAGAGAGTTAGCAACTCGCATGCCTCACTCATCTCAGAGCGCTTTCGCCGTGCATCCTGGTGTAATCAAAACTGAATTAGTCAGGCACTTCAATCCTTTGGTTCGATTAGGTGCCAGCCTCGGCGGCGCCCTCTTTTTTAAGTCAGTTGAGCAAGGAGCGGCAACGCAATGCTACGTTGCTGTACATCCTGGAGTTTCGAACCTCAACGGAGAATACTTTTTTGACAATAATGTAAAAGAGAGCTCGGATATGGGACGCGATATGGACATGGCCAAACGTTTGTGGGAGACATCAATGGCCTTTATTGAGAAGTTCTAAGAGAATATCACCCGAAGTATAAGCACTCCGGTTCCCCAGATGACGACAGAACCAATCTGTCGAACAAGCTCAGACCGATCGCGTGCAAGGTTATACGCGACCGTGGCGGGTAGGGCAGGTAAAAGCAAGATAAGTGTGTCGTTCATCGTATTATCCTAACGGCGGTGTGTTAGCGCCTGCTTCCCAGCTACACTATTGCTATTAACGAAAAGCATAATACATCAATGAGGGAGATATTATGACCGATTGGAAAACGATAGAGGTTGAACAACATGAACGCGTGCTACTTGTTCGATTGAATCGACCTGACTCACTCAACGCGTTCAATCCAACCATGTATTCTGAATTTAGGCAGGCTATTGAAAACGCGAACGACGATCCGTCAATAGGTGCAATCGTAAGTACAGGAAATGGCAGGGCGTACAGTGCGGGTGCCGATATAGGTGGCTTTAACGCAACATTTGAGCAGGGAAAGTCATCTTCATCTAGCGATCATGAGGAACGAAGAACACCGTTTGATCCGACATTTATAATGGAATCTAAGCCGATAATCGGAGCGATTAATGGCGTTTCCGTGGGAATTGGCTTAACTGGCCCATTACTCTACGACACGCTTCTAGCGTCGACTACCGCCCGTTTTTCTATGCGATTTGCGGCAATAGGGCTCACGCCAGAGGTAGGAAGCGCATGGATGCTACCTCATATCATAGGGCTCCACCGAGCTCGAGAAATGATGCTGACTGGTCGAATATACAATGCGCAAGAGGCGCTTGAGCTCGGACTTGTTCGGAAAGTCTATGAGCCTGAAGAGCTTGTTCCAGAGGCGATTAAATTAGCACAAGAAATCGCAGCAAATCCCATAGATACTTTGGCAAGCATCAAGAGAATGATTTGGGATGATTTGGCCTCAACAGATGTTGCTTCTGTCTGGCGCAGATCAAGTGAAAGATTTGCTGCAGCGAGGAAGACGGTTCAACATCGTGAGGCGCTATTGGCAATGAAAGAGAAACGAGATTCACGATTTCATGATGACTCCCATATGTCAGAACTATCCGATCGTATAGCTTCAGGTACGAGCTAGGACACTTTGGGCCTAGCCCTCTAACCGGCACGTCGGGAGGCGTGTGAAAGGTATGCCGATGCTCGCTAAATTTCCCTGTTTACAGTCACCAGATTTCCGGAAGCTATTTTATAACTATGTACTTACGTCAGCCGCAGCTTGGGCGTCATTGCTCGGGCGTGGCTGGTTAATTTTTGAATTAACCGGCTCGTCTAGCGCTGTTGGTCTTGTCACGTTCGGTGGCATGGCGCCGATGCTGTTTTTAGGCCCCGTTGCAGGTACATTTGCTGACCGATTTGATAGACGTCAGATGGCAATGGTGGCTGCGCTATTTGGAGCTCTTGTCTCATTTTTGTTGGGTTTTTTAACACTGACCGGCTCTGTAGTTATGTGGCATGTGGTAGTTTTAGCGATCCTACAGGGCACAGCGATGGCTGCGGTCACGCCCGCTTCGGAGGCTATTATTCCGAGCCTTGTGCCTCCTGAACATCTATTGAGCGCTGTTTCATTCAGGGGTATTGCGAGACATGGATCTAAGGTGTTAGGACCCTTCATTGGAGGAATTCTTATGGCACTTCTAGATGACGGGACCGGTTGGGTGTTCGTCTTGACAACTCTCTTTTTTCTTATGGCAACTTTTCAGCTCTATAGAATTCAGTGGAGACCGTCATCCACGCTGCTTCCGTCTACTGAGAGCATATTCAACGTAATTAGTCCGATGGCAGCCGCAGCTAGGTACGCCTATGTTGATAAGCGATTGTTAATGGTGCTTTCTCTGATAGGAGTGCATTGCGGATTCACTATGGCCTACGACGCTCTTTTACCGGGATTATCGGATGAGATTGGATCAGGCAGTTCGACATTTGCTGCGATTTCGGTCGGCGTGGGTTTTGGAGCATTGATTACGACTCTCGCTGTTTCAACGATTTCTGACGAATCGGCACGTGGTCGCATTTTGATTGTGTCCGGCTTGGGAAGTGGAATTTCGCTTCTTTTTATAGGATTTGCCACCAACCCTCTCGTTGCCATATTTGGTGGATTTCTGTCAGGGGCAACGGAGGCTCCCTATATGGCAGTTTCTGCAACTTTGATTCAGCAAGTTGTTCCTGACGAATATCGAGGCCGTATGATGGCGGTCTATATAATGATTGCAGCTGGCTTTATGGCTTTTATGAACTTAGGATTTGGACTCGTTGCAGACTTCACAGGCGAGCGAATATTATTCATATTGCCTAGTGTGCTTTGGTTGGTAATATTTGTGCTTGGTGGTTTATTCAGCCCAGCACTCAGGCACCTACTAAGGACAGGATCGTTCAGAATCGAACCAGCCACGGAACCAAGAGAACCCGTATCATCGTAAATCAACGATGATTTAGTTTTGGAATTTCTCATGGAAAATGATATTTGTTTTTATGATGCCACCGAACTTACTGGATTGATCCGGTCTAAAAAATTAAGTGCCCGAGAGGTATTAGAAACTCACCTGACTCGAATACATGATGTGAATCCTCAGGTGAACGCGATCGTCACGATGGATGCTGAACAGGCTCTTGCGGACGCAGATAGAGCCGATCAGGAAATCATTAAAGGCAATTATCTTGGCTTACTACACGGCGTTCCTGTGGCACATAAAGATTTAGTTGACACTGCTGGTATGCGGACCACGTACGGATCTCCTATATACGCGGATCATGTTCCGGAGAAAGATGCGTTGATAGTTGAGCGCCTGAAAGACGCTGGGGCAATTTCAGTTGGTAAAACAAACACGCCGGAATTCGGCGCTGGATCTCAGACTTTCAATAAGGTATTTGGTAAAACTCTTAACCCGTACGATTTAACTAAAACATGTGGCGGCAGTAGTGGAGGCGCGGCTGTCGCTTTAGCTACTGGAATGGTGGCCTTGGCTGATGGCAGTGACTTAGGTGGTTCGCTCAGAAATCCTGCTAATTTTTGCAACGTGGTTGGATTACGACCGGCAGTGGGTAGAGTACCTGTACGGGGCTCAAGTTCTGCTTGGCAAAACTTGAGTGTTCAGGGCCCAATGGCTAGAACAGTTTCTGATATTGCCCTTATGTTAAGCGTTATTGCTGGTCCAGATATCAATTCACCCGTAGCTTTGGAGACTCCAGGATCCATGTTTTCGGCTCCGCTTGATAAGTCTTTTTCCGGGATACGAGTCGCGTGGAGTGAGAATTTGGGAGGACTTCCTGTTGATCAGGAGATTCGCCAAATTGTTCGATCTGGAGCCTCTATTTTTGCTGATTTGGGCTGCGAGGTGACGGAGGATGTGCCTGATTTTACTGGAGCAGATGAGGCTTTTATGGCATGGCGTGGGTGGAGCTTTGGATTCATGGAAGATCGCTTGCGAGATCACCGAGACCAATTGAAAGACACAGTTATATGGAATATAGAAGAAGGACTATCTCAGTCAGGGAGAGATTTATCTAAGGCGTCTGAGCTGCGGAGTGCACTTTATGCTCGGGTCATAGCTTTTTTTGATAATTATGAATATCTGATTTGCCCTGTGAGTCAAGTTCCTCCATTCTCAGTGGAAACTGAGTGGGTATCTGAAATTGAAGGTGTTGAAATGGAGACATACATGGCTTGGGCTAAGGTTTGTTACTTTATTTCTGCGACTGGACTGCCGGCAATATCCGTACCTGCGGGATTCACGGGAGCAGGTCTGCCAGTTGGATTACAAATTATAGGTAGACCAAGAAGTGAATTCGAAGTTCTTCAGTTGGCATATGCCTTTGAGGGATTGACCTCGTATAAAAAGAATCATCCGAATATTGTCGGTTAGACTGCCTCGGAAAACATAGGTAAGGAATTCTATGAGTGAGAGTATTGGAGTTGGAATAGCTGGGTTCCCTTTTGAAACGAGCTCGGATTTTTTTAAGTGGGTTGAGTTGTGTGAGGCGGGTGATGTTGACTCAATATGGACAAGTGATCGACTTGTATCCGATGCGATAAATCTCGAACCATTGGCGCTTATGGCAGTGCTAGCGGGAGCTACAGATCGATTGCAGTTTGGAATGAATGTGGTGGTTTTACCCTTCCGTGACCCACTTATTCTAGCTAAGCAGTGTGCAACTATTGACTTTTTATCGGATGGTAGACTTATTCCCGCTTTTGGTGTTGGTTCTGTTGCGATACCTGAGTGGTCGGCAACAGGGCGCAGCCCGCAAGGACGAGGCAAGCAAGTTGATGAGATGCTTGAGATTATGACCTTACTTTGGCAGGGTGAGCGTGTGACCTACGACGGTAGCTATTATCAATATTCGAATGCGCGAATAGCTCCGGTACCAATTAGACAACCTCTTCCACTTTGGATTGGCGGCTCTTCCAAAGCCGCGATTCGACGTACAGTAGGACTTGGTAATGGTTGGTTGGCTGGAATTCAGAGCCCAGCTCAAATTAAGCCTGTGGTCGCGGCTATCAAGGCCGAAGGATTAAAAATAAATAGGCCTATCGATGATGATCACTACGGAGCGGGAATAGGATTTCGTTTTGGCAGCTGGGACGAGCCGGTAGTTCAAGACCAGGTTGCTCGTTTAGATCGATTTCCTGAGCTGGATTCTGCTAAGTCATACCTTGCTGTTGGCAATGCTGAAGAAATATTGGAAACATTAGCTACCTATAGGGAAGCTGGTATTTCTAAGTTTGTGCTCCGCCCGATTGGCAACTCTTCAACAGATATTATGCATCAAACACAAAAATTAATTAATGAAGTAATACCAGTCGTGCATCAGAAGTAAGTTTCATAATGATGAAAACACGCAAGTGGGGGAGTAATACATGGAAATAGCATTAGTAACAGGATCTAGCACAGGGATAGGCCAGTCGGCTGCTTTGCATTTGGCGCGTAATGGATTCCACGTATTTGCAACTATGCGAAACCCACAGGCCGGGGTGGATTTGCTGACTATCGCATCTGATGAAGGTATTGGAATTACAGTATTGCCATTGGACGTAAACGACCTGGATTCGTGCGAATCTTGTATAGCGGAAGTTATTTCGCAAGCTGGTCAAATTGATGTACTGGTTAACAACGCTGGCATCGGTGGCGGTGGCGCAGTGGAAGAGACCCCAATAGAAGTTTTTCGTGATCTTTTTGAAACTAATGTTTTTGGCGCTTTGCAGATGATGCAATTGGTACTACCTGGAATGCGTGAACGAAAGCACGGAACAATTGTTAATGTGACGTCTGTCGCGGGCCGTGTTGCATCACCAAGTATGGGCGCGTACGTAGGCAGTAAATTTGCTCTTGACTCAATTACTGAAGTACTTGCGGCTGAAGTGTATCGATTTGGTGTGCGTGTAGCTCTTATTGAACCAGGCGTGGTGTTGACTCCGATATTCACCAAGCGAGATGAGCGCGCGACACCGTCGGACGAGTCGCCGTATAGAGAATTTTCTGAGCGAATTGGCTATCATTTCGCGACCAAACTACAGAACCCCGCAATGCCTGAGGATGTGGCTCAGGTGATTTTAGATGCAATTACTACCGATGACCCAAAGCTTCGCTATTTAGTAGGCAGCGACGCGGAAAGTCTTATGTCAGCGAGGCAGAAAATTTCTGACGAAGAGTGGGTTGCGATGGGTCGTGAAATGACTCTTGAAGAATTTTCGGCGGTTCAGTCCAAAATGGGCGTGGATTTGTCGTAGGAAGTTTTTTGTCATCAGCTTGCTGATTTATTTGTCCATGAGATGGAGTCTGTTTATATGAGGGCGATTATCACGGCGGCACCGGGCGACGTAGATTCAGTTTCATACGGTGAGTTTCAAGCTCCCGAAATCAGATCGAATCAAGTGCGAATAGCTGTGCGGGCAGCTGGAGTCAACTTTGCTGATTTACTCCTAATACAAGGAAAATACCAAGATAAGCCGAACTATCCATTTGCTCCAGGTCTTGAGATTTCAGGTGTTGTACTCGACGGACGTGGAGATTTGGCAGCACATCTAATAGGAAAGCGTGTGATGGCAGCGATTGCATATGGTGGATTTACTGAAGAGGTAGTCACCAACATCTGTAACGTAATTGAAATTCCGGATGATATGACCTATGAGACTGCGGCGACTATCCCGATTGGCTATGGAACCTCATACTTGGCCTTAACTGAGCGGGCTCACTTGGCGAAAGATGAGGTGGTGCTAGTACATGGCGCATCTGGTGGGGTTGGATTGACTGCTGTAGAGATTGCACATGCGTTGGGAGCAACTGTAATCGCAACAGCGAGTAGTGACGAAAAGCTATTAATTGCAAAGTCTTATGGTGCTGACGTATTGATTAACTATGCCCGAGAAGAAATTAGTAAATCGGTTTTCAAGGCTGTTGAGGGAGTTGATGTCGTTTTCGATCCCGTTGGTGGCACTGCGTTTGAAGAATCAATGCACTGTGTTGTACCTGGTGGAAGAATTCTCATAATTGGTTTTGCAAGTGGGACTGTCCCGCAAATACCGGCAAATCATCTATTGGTGAAGGATATATCAGCGTTAGGTTTCAGTTTCGGCAAAGTCAGGGCTGGATCGCCAGACCTAATGCGAGAAGCATTAAATCAGATCATCGAATTGTGGAAAGTCGGTCAAATCAAGCCTCTTGTATCTAATGTTTTCCCTCTGTCTGACGCTAAGTCTGCTTTGAAGATTGTGAGAGATCGGCAGGCAAAAGGGAAGATTGCTTTGCTTGTATCTGAAGACTAGCCGCTGAGACTGTTTGTTATCAGTGATTACTGTACCTTAAACACATGGGCTCACTGTTTAAAAAGACTTCTAATATTTTCTATGGCTGGTATATAGTTTTTGGCTTGGCCTTTGTTACCTTTCTAGACATGGGCGCTCGCCAATCATTTGGAGTTTTCGTGCATGAATGGGAATTGGAATTCTCGACATCGGTTAGCAGTATTTCGGTTGCAGCTTCAATAGGTTTGGTGGTGGCTGGATTAGCGGCCCCACTTTATGGAGCACTCATAGACAGATTTGGTAGCCGAATTATTCTTTTGTTCGGCGCGACGCTTACGGGTTTCGGTTATCTACTGTTATCAATGATTCCTAACGTCTTTTTTTTGGCTTTCGTATGGGGCTGTATTATTTCGCTTACTGCGGGAGGTATTTCAATTACCGTCGTGACAGTAACGATTGCTCGGTGGTTTGATAAGTTCCGCGGGATAGCAATGTCAGTGCTACTAAGTGGTGCGGCGTTAGGTGGATTATTACTGGTTCCATTCTCATCCTATTTAACTGACATTATCGGCTGGAGATTCACGGTTGTCGGATTTGTTTTGCTTTATGGGCTAGTAGCTATTCCAATAATTTGGAATTTGGTACAAAATTCACCAGCGTCTCTAGGCTTAGTACCTGATGGGATTGGAGACAAAGATTCCGAGGAGACTATCAGTCGGGCAATGTCTCCGCCTCTAGAAGTCAAGAAGTGGCGCAGTGCGCTACATAGTTTACCTTTTTGGCAGTTATCTCTGGCGTATGTAGTTTGTGGCGTGAGTACTTCAATAATTTCGGTTCATTATGTTAGATGGGCGATATCCGAGGGAATTTCTTCGACTCAAGGGGCTCTAGCGTTTGGAGTATTGGCGGGCGTCAATGGCTCTGTGCTTTTACTGGTTGGTTGGTTATCTGACCGAGTTGAGCGACGCCTGTTACTCGGGACGGTATATGGAATTCGAGCGATTGGATTTTTATGTTTGGTCATTTTGCCGCCAGCTTGGGGTTTATGGACCTTCGCGATTGTAGGTGGCGGTTCGTGGCTTTCAAGTGTGCCACTGACAAGTAGTCTGACTGCAGATATATACGGCTTGAAGCAGGTTGGGACTCTAACAGGTCTAACTAATTGTGCCCATGCGCTGGGAGGTGGTGCTTCTGTATGGATTGCAGGCACCGTTTTTGATAGTGCAGGCAGTTATGACAATGTGTTTTTGGGTGTAGTCATTGGTTTGGTAGTAGCAATGTTCATTTCATGGTCTGTACAAGAGAGAAGGTTCTCTGGGCGATATCAAACAGCGCACACGGAGTTGACCGGTGCTGCCGCTAACTGATTACCGATTTCATCACGAGGGTCCGATTGATCCAACGCTGCTGAGCTGGATTCGGTCGATTCTTGATCAGTTTTTTGGATCGGGACTAGTTTTTGTAATTGTTTTATCTCTGTTGATTTCGATTGTCACAATTGGAATTATATTCATGGGACGCCGAGCAAGAATTCAAGTCGACGAAAATCATAGTGAGTAATATTCGTGCGCAATAGTCTCTGGCGAAATTGATACTAGTCTGTACCCACAAGATCCCGAGATGGGATAGCCAACTGCACCACTAGCGACGAGTTGCATGTTTTTATATGTCGCTTCACGGTTGTGGTGCAGGTGTCCAGCAAGCATGAGCTCGACGCCAGATTTTTCAAGAAGATCCAAAAGCTCAATGCGATGAGCCGGCTTTAATTGACCATGTAATCCATCATCAAGTGGATCTTCTAGAAACAAAGGCTTGTGCATAAATGCACATATCGTCTGAGCATCAGTCGCCTCTTTTGAAATTAGGGTGTCTCTAATAAATTCCATCTGTATCGCGTATTCATTGCCCAGTAAATCACTGGAGTCAAATATTTCGGAATTCAACCCTATGAAAAGTGTCTCATCCACCAGAAAGGAGTAGTAGTCGTGTCCGAATACTGTTCGATATTCGCTCAAAGCATCGGGCGAGGCATTGTAAAAATCGGGACAAACATCATGGTTCCCTGGAACGACTTTTAACGGTATTCCCTGATCTAGCCTTTCGATGACACTCAGAAAGGCATCTTTCTGATCGCGCTGTTCCAGATTATTAACCAGATCGCCACATATCATCACGAAGGCTGGCTTTATATTATTTGCAATATCTATGACCCTGGAGAAGTTATTTGTTTCTTCTTGCATATCTGTAACATTTTCAGGGATGTTATTGGGCATTTCGCCAGCAGGAACAAATCCATTATCGATCCATTTTTGCTGTCGCTGTTTACGTAGCGTGGGATTATTCTTCGTTACCGAGCTCAAGTGGCGCTGCATACCGAGCTGGGTATCCGCTAATTGCATGAATTCGACCATTAATATTTTCCTAAAAGTTTGATGCATTTCGTTAATGAGTTAGATGTTAGCTTTTTATATGCAAGTGGTGCTGAAAAATAATTACGATAACGAATAATTAGGCGAGTATGTTTCAACGAACAGCATTAATTCCTAGACTTGGTCGGTTGAATCTGGGCCTAGTTTTATTTGGGTTTGGTCTCGCCTTGATGCTAGAAGGCAGATTAGGACTGGGTCCCTGGGAAGTATTTCATCAGGGTGTATCTTTGCGCACTGATATCACTTTGCATTTGTTCCAGTTCCAGCTTGACTTGAGTAGCGTTGGAGTTGTGAGTATTGTTGTGAGTGCACTTGTAATGTTTCTTTGGCTACCCCTCAAAGAACGCCCGGGACTTGGGACTATATTGAATGCGTTGGTGATTGGATTAACTATCGATCTTGGTGTATTTCTTTTACCTACACCCGATCTTCTGGCCATTAGATTTTTGATGATGATGTTTGGACCAATTTTGGTTGCTCTGGGTACGATTCTTTACATCGGGGCAAATATGGGATCAGGACCACGTGACGGTTTGATGACCGGATTAGCAAAACACGGAGTTCCCATCGCTCTCGCTCGAACATCTGTAGAGATAATTGTTCTGGTGTGTGGATTTATTTTGGGTGGGAGTATTGGATTAGGGACGTTATGGTTTGCCTTTGGAATTGGACCCCTGATACAAGTTATAGGTCGGTACGGGCCATTTGACTTTGCTTTGACTCCGTCAAATTAGAAATTGTTTACTATCAGCGCTGACGCTTCATAAAAGACACGCTACCCTTCACTTAATTGTGGGAGGTGTGTAGTGAACGGTATTGATATAAAAAAGACTTTGGATAGTGGAAGTCGCGTATTCGGATGCATGCTTTCGGCTATGGGTGTTACTAGATTTCGCTCTTCGCTCGCGGGTTCGACGATGGACTTTGTCGTAATTGATTCGGAGCATGGGTCGCGTGACCGAAAGGAAATCCAGGAACTATGTCGTATGTTGCGCGATATAGATATAGCACCGATCGTACGTATTCCGATTCCGATGTCCCACTGGGTAGCTATGGCATTGGATGCAGGTGCTGCTGGCGTTCTAGTTCCATACTGTGAAACAGTTCAAGAGGTCCGAGAATGTGTAGCGACCGCTAAATACCACCCGCTAAAAGGCGAGTACTTAACTCGGGCAATCACGACCGGCGAATTCCCAAGTGACAAAACAAAGTCATATTTAGACGCTCGACATGAGGACACTATTGTTATTATCGGCATCGAAAGTGAGCCCGCATTTAATCGACTTGAGGAAATACTTGACGTGGGCTTAATTGATGGAATATTTATTGGACCAAACGACATGACGACGTCGCTTGGTATCCCGGATGAGGTTACAAACCCCAAGTATCTTGACGTAATTAAAGATGTGATAAAGACCTCAGAAAGTCATGGTGTGCCTGTGATGATTCATCAGCAAACCTTATCTACGTCTACCACGGCAATCGAACTTGGTGCAAGATTTGTAATGCATAGCACTGACGCCGGATTGATGCAGGCCGCGATGCGTCGTGATTTTGCGGAACTTCGCGCGGTTTCTGGTTCGGATGATGCCGATGAAAATTTAAAAGATACGCTGGAGACTGTTTAGTCTAGAGAGGGGGCGCTCCATGGCTGTTCCTGTAGTTACCAAAATAGAAATTACTGAGTTCACCTACGACGTCCCTGATATCGCACCTCATGAGAAAACTCGCAT
>Ga0066372_10000521_pt1 | contig 14320 bp, 12 predicted proteins | sample Knorr_S15_td_250_FD_77011 | JGI IMG/M metagenome (GOLD analysis project Ga0066372, IMG submission 77011) | Marine microbial communities from Southern Atlantic Ocean transect - Knorr_S15_td_250_ad_251m_LV_A | ecosystem: Environmental > Aquatic > Marine > Oceanic | place: Southern Atlantic ocean... | reverse complement strand
TTATGCTTGCATCAGGCACAGCCTCACTTGAGGCAATGCTACTTAAAAAACCAATGATTATTACATACAAGCTTTCATGGCCGACATATTTTATTGTTAAATTATTAACAAAGATTCCATATGCATCGTTACCTAATATTTTAGCTGGTCGTGAGATAGTTCCGGAATGCTTACAATTCAAATGTAGACCAGAAATTTTGGCTTCAGAATTGGATAAACTCTTGAATTCAGAGAAAAGAATAAAAAAATTAACGAATCATTTTGCAAAATTATCGATTGAGCTTAGAAAGAAAGCAAATTATCAAGCAGCAAATTCAGTATTAAAACTAATTAAAAATGATAAAATCTCTTAATGAATTGCTGATAAATAAAGCCGATTTGGTGGCTGGAGTCGATGAAGTAGGTAGAGGGCCACTAGCGGGACCAGTTGTAGCAGCAGCAGTAATCTTAGATCCAAATAAACCTATTGATAATCTTTGTGACTCAAAGAAATTAACTGCTAAGCAGCGCTTATTTTTATCAAAAAAGATTAAATTATATTCACTTGCGTGGTCAATAGGGAGAGCTGAGGTAGGTGAAATTGATAAATTAAACATTTTACAGGCAAGTTTACTTGCAATGAAGCGTGCTATTGATGTGTTAGAGGTGAAACCAGATATTGTTTTAGTAGATGGAAAATTTACACCAGATGTTGATTTTAAAAAAATTGCAATTATTAAAGGAGATAATTTTATTTCAGAAATTTCAGCGGCATCTATTATTGCAAAGGTAGAACGTGATAATGAAATGATAGCCTTAGATAAAATTTATCCAGGGTATGGTTTCTCATCTCACAAAGGGTACCCGACGAAGCAACATCTTGAGTCATTAGAAAAATTAGGTATCACTGATATACACCGATGTACTTTTTCACCAGTATCAAAATATATTTAGATAGAATTTTATTATGAGTTTTATTCATTTACATTTACATACGGAATATTCATTAGCTGATGGATTAATAAAAATTACTGATTTAGCATCAACTGTCGCGAATATGAATATGCCAGCAATCTCTATTACTGAAAAAAATAATGTTTTTTCAGCAATAAAGTTTTATCGCGCAATGCGTAATCAAGGGATTAAACCACTAATAGGCGCTGATTTAAATTTGGTAACCGAAAAAAAAGATGAATTTTCTAATATATTACTGCTTTGTCAGCATATAGATGGCTATAAGAATCTATCAAAATTAATAACAAAAAGTTATACAGAGGGACAGTACTTAGGTAATCCAATGATACATTTTGATTGGTTAAAAAAATATAATGATGGATTGATAGTTATAGATTGTGCAGATAATGGAAATTTTACTAAAATATTTACAAGTAACGATAATTTAAATACAAATAAGACAGTAGAAAATTTACTTTCACTTTTTCCGAATCGTTACTATCTCGAATTACAAAGAATTGGTAGAAAAGATGAAGATCTTTTAGTAAGTAATACGTTAGATTATTCTGAAAAATTTAATATACCTGTAGTTGCGACCAATAACGTACGTTTCTTAGAAGAGACTAGTTTTGAAGCTCATGAGGCTCGTGTTTGCATTTATCAGGGTTTTACTTTAGATGATCCTAGAAGACCTAGAGAATATACAAATCAACAATATGTCCGTAGCTCAGGGGAGATGGAAGATTTATTCTCGGATATTCCCGAAGCTATAACAAACTCTTTTAATATTGCGCAAAGATGTAATGTCGAATTTAATTTGGGAAAGAATTTTTTGCCCTATTTCCCAGTAGATGAAAATGAAACTCAAGATCAGTGTCTAATTAATGAATCAACAAAAAAATTAAATGAAATATTAAGTGAGTATGAAGAATATACAGAATTTCAATCAGAAGAATATCACCAAAGACTACAAAAAGAACTTGATGTTATTATAAGTATGGGTTTTTCAGGTTATTTTTTGATAGTTGCTGATTTTATACGTTGGGCTAAAGAAAATACTATACCGGTTGGACCTGGAAGAGGTTCTGGCGCTGGCTCACTAGTTGCATACTCTCTTAATATTACAGAGCTTGATCCAATTAAATATGATTTGTTGTTTGAGCGTTTTTTAAATCCAGAACGCACTGACTTGCCAGATTTTGATATAGATTTTTGTATGGACCATAGAGATGATGTCATAAATTATGTTTCAACAAAATATGGTAATGATCATGTTTCGCAAATTATAACTTTTGGTACGATGGCTGCAAAAGCAGTTGTAAGAGATGTTGGTAGGGTCCTAGGTTTTCCATATGGCTTTGTAGATCAAATTGCAAAACTTATCCCTTTTGATTTAGCAATGACAATGACTCTTGATAGAGCATTATCAGAAGAACAGGCACTTAAAAAGCGATATAAATCAGAAGATGACGTTAAATTATTAATTGATTTGGCAAAAAAACTTGAAGGGATAACAAGGAACGCAGGAAGACATGCTGGTGGTGTTGTTATTGCCCCAGATCCATTATTTAATTATATGCCTTTATATTGTGAGCAAACATCACAAACGATCGTCACGCAGTTTGATATGAGCGACGTAGAAGACATTGGGCTTGTTAAGTTTGATTTTCTAGGACTAAGAACATTAACAATAATTGATTGGGCACTAAAAGATATAAATAGAATTAGAAAAAATAATGGAGAGTCAATTATAGATATTAGAAAAATAAAACTTGATGACACTCTGACTTATAATTTAATTCAAAGTACAAAAACAACAGCAGTTTTCCAATTAGAATCAGATGGAATGAAAAAACTTATTAAGCGTCTTAAGCCAGATAAATTTGATGATTTAATTGCACTTGTAGCACTATTTAGGCCCGGCCCCTTACAGTCAGGAATGGTAGATGATTTTATTGAAAGAAAATCTGGCGCGACGGTCCGATACATGCATGATGATTTAGAGCATGCACTAAAGCCAACCTATGGCATCATCTTATACCAGGAACAAGTAATGCAAATTGCACAGACTCTAGCAGGCTATACACTTGGTGCTGCTGATTTATTACGTAGGGCTATGGGTAAAAAGAAGCCTGAAGAGATGGCAAAACAAAGGATAATTTTTACTGAGGGGTGTATAGCTCGAGGTATTGAAGATAGACAGTCAACAAGGATTTTTGACTTAATGGAGAAATTTGCAGGTTATGGATTTAATAAATCGCATTCCGCTGCATATGCCTTAGTCGCTTATAGAACAGCTTGGTTAAAAGCACATTATCCGGCAGCATTCATGGCTGCTGTTTTATCGTCAGATATGGATAATACGGATAAGATTGTTACCTTGTTAGAAGAAATTAGAAGAATGCAGATTAAAGTTCTCCCACCATCTATTAATCAAGGCCAATATGGCTTTACAGTGACTGATAACAAAACTATTTCATACGGACTCGGCGCAATTAAAGGTGTTGGTTTGTCAGCAATTGAGGTTATTATTAAAGCAAGAGAGGCTGGTAATGATTATTTAAGTTTATTCGATTTTTGTAAGCGTGTTGATTTACGAAAAGCTAATAGACGTGTTCTTGAGGCTTTAATACGATCGGGTTCAATGGATTTTTTCGAGGTAAGTAGAAGTACACTTACACATAATCTATCGAAAGCAATATCACTTTCTGAGCAGTATTCTAAAAATAATATTAGTGGTCAAAATGATATGTTTGGTTTAGATGTTATAAATGAAAATGAAGAAGATAATATGGATATTTCTCAGTATACAATTGTACCCAATTGGGATGACAAAGAAAGACTGATGGGCGAGAAAGAAACATTAGGCTTCTATCTAAAGGGACACCCAATTATTCGCTATGAAGATGAGCTTCAGAAAATTATCAGCACAAGATTAAATGAATGTAAACTAGGAAATGTTCTTGTCGCTGGTTATATAATGGGTATTCGAACACGCACAGGAAGCAGAGGGCGAATGGCAGAAATTAGACTTGATGACAGAACTGCACAAATATTAATTAATGTTTATTCGGATGAATATCAAAAATATAGAAATCTTTTACTAAAAGATCAATTAATAATTATTAAAGGCAAGGCAATTGAAGATGATTATGTTGATCGTGGGATTTCAATTCGCGCTAATCAGATTTTTAGTCTTGATCAAATAAGAAAAGAAAGTTCCAGTCTAATTCTTAATATCGAAAAAATATATATAAGCAACGGAGGATTAGAAAAATTAAAAAAAACTATCTCACCATATCGTAATGGATGCTCGAAAGTATATATTCGCTATAATAACGGGAAAGCGATTGCCGATCTAAATCTTGGCGATGAATGGAATTTGACAATAAATGATGATTTGTTAGATAAATTATCAGAATCAATTGGTAAAGAAAATATCAAAATAGATTATAATATTGGACATACTTAATAAAAGAAAATTACATACATGAATTTTTTAGATTTTGAACAACCAATAGTAGAACTCGAAGCAAAAATTGAAGAATTACGTTTCGTTGAAAATAACCAAGATACAAGTGTTAGTAAGGAAATTTTAGCACTAAAAAAACGTAGCCAAGATTTAACAGAATCCATTTTTTCATCGTTAACTCCCTGGCAAATATCGCAGATTTCAAGACATCCGAAACGTCCCTACACGAAAGATTATATCGAGAGAATATTTGTAGATTTTGAGGAGTTACATGGCGAAAGATATTTTGCTGATGATCCTGCAATAATTACTGGTATTGGACGCCTTGCTAATCAATCTGTAGTAATTATAGGACATCAAAAAGGACGAGATACCAAAGAACGAATAATGCGCAATTATGGAATGCCAAAACCAGAAGGTTATCGCAAAGCTTTACGTATTATGCGATTGGCCGAAAGATTTAATATGCCTGTATTAACTTTTATCGATACACCTGGCGCTTATCCAGGAATAGAAGCTGAAGAACGTGGCCAGAGTGAGGCAATTGCAAAAAATTTACTGGTTATGTCAGAGTTAAAAACACCAATAATCGCAACCGTAATAGGCGAAGGTGGATCTGGCGGTGCCTTAGCAATTGGCGTAGCTGATCATTTATTGATGCTCCAGTATAGCACTTACTCGGTTATATCACCCGAAGGGTGCGCCTCCATTTTATGGAAAAGCGCTGACAAAGCGAAAGAGGCTGCACAATCTATGGGTATACACGCAACAAGACTAAAAGATCTCGGTCTTATTGATCATATTATTGATGAGCCATTAGGCGGCGCACATCGTGATTTTGATGAAATAGCGAAACGAGTAAAAATAATTTTAATTGAAAAACTCGAACAACTATGTTCACGGCCTGTATCTCAAGTTGTAAATCAAAGACAAGAAAAACTTAGACGACTTGGTAAATTTGAGCAGAACTAGTTGCTATTAGTTACATAAAAAATACAGCGATGATAAATTCACTGTCTCAGTTTAATATTAATAAATTTCTTGATTCATTTCCAGATTCCAGAAGAATATTAATTGCCTATAGTGGCGGTATAGACTCTAGCGTTTTATTACACCTTCTATGTTCGATTAGAAGTAAATTAAAACAAGCATTAGAAGTAATTTATATTGATCATGGCCTACAAAAGGAAAGTAACGATTGGGGAGAATTTTGTAGACAAGAATGCATAAAATATAATGTTCCTTTTACATTAATGAAGATTAATGAAAGTTGTCCTGAGAATTTAAGTGTCGAGGGTTGGGCAAGAGATAAACGCTACTCACTTATCTCAAAACTTGTAAAAAAGAATGACATTCTTTTTACCGCCCACCATCAAGATGACCAAGTTGAAACATTCTTTCTTCAAATTTTTAGAAGTGCAGGTCCACGTGGATTATCATCAATGCCGGTAACTAAGAAATTCGGAAATGGCTTTCATGCGCGTCCTTTCTTGCTTTTTTCACGCGAGGAAATCGAAAAATATGCAAAAAATAATAATATTTCTTGGCAAGAGGATAATACTAATTATGATACACGCTACGATAGAAATTATTTAAGACATAATATATTAGCAGAACTTGATAATAAATGGCCTTCCTATCGACAAAGTATTTGCAGAACAATTAGCCATCAAAAAGAGTGTTTGATGCTTATTGATGAGATTGGTTTAGAAGATATGACAGCTGTTTTATATAAAAACTCAACGAATCTTAATATTAAATTAATTAAAAAATTTAGTATACCAAGACAAAAGAATCTCATATTTTTTTGGTTAAATAGTTTGAATTTTGAAAAACCAACTTCTAAGCATATTGATCAAATTATTATGACTCTTATCAATTCTAGAATTGATAAAACACCATGTGTTAATTGGCGAAATACTGAAGTTAGAAGATATGGAGATCTTCTATATGCTTCAAGAATTATTAATAGTAATGATTTGAATTTAGAAATAAGTTGGAATACAAAGACACCATTAAACATTCAGGGAGAAACATTAATAGCAAACGAAACTTTTGGTAGAGGCATTTCTAAGGCAACAATAAAAGATGCGGAAATAATTATTCGATATCGGCATGGAGGGGAGAAAATTTATTCTAATAGTACAGCCCACTCAAAATCTATTAAAAAATTATTTCAAGAGCATCGTGTATTACCTTGGCTTAGAGATAGGATTCCGCTTATTTATATAAATAAACAATTAGCAGTTGTCCCTGGTTTTTGTATCGACAAAAAGTTTTCTGCTAATGAGAATGAAATAGCATTGGATATCCATTGGTCTGGCTATGATAAAGTTATACAACCAGAATTATAAAATATGATTAATATATTAAAGAAATTATATTTAATATTTTCTTATTATAGGCGTAAAAAATTATCGTCTTCAATTTCAATTAGTAAAAATAATATACAAAATATTACGAAGCAAAATAAAATATATAATCAAGATGAATATAGCAAGCAAATGCTATATGAAAAGTGGTGTCGAAAAGGGAAATGGCTACTCTACGACGAAGGGATTCTACTTTTATTATCTATTGATCCCGCTAATAAGGAAACACTGAGTGAAGATTTAATAGAAAAAATTAATAATTTAAAATTTCATGCAAGTGACTGCGTTAAAAGGGGCCTGTTGTCAGTGATTAATATTGATAAATCAGAATATAAATGGGAGGTAAATCCAGTTGATCTCTATCATTGGGCAATGGTTAGTAGAATTAATATCCCTGATGAATTTAATACATTAATGACATTCGTAACTCAATCTGTAAAAAATCCTAATAATTCTTTTTCTACAAATAATAAGAATTTGATCGATGAAATATATCAATTACATAAAGAAGTCGTATTGGGCGCAACAACATCATTATTAGTAAATTCACCAGATATATGCAGAAATAATGAGGGCAAAATTGATAGTACTATTATTGTAAAAAAGATTATTGAAAATGAAAGACACTGGTTTAATGGCTGTGAATCTAAATTGTCTGAATCTGATATGACCAGCCTTATTAAGCAATATATAGCTATGTCAAAACCTATTTATTAAAATATTAATCAGTTACTTAAAGAATAAGCCATTTAAGCAATAAGCTATGTTCAGGTTGTTCTTTCATTTTATGTCAAAATTTATTGTGATTTATCTAGAATAAAAAGATCTTCTGAGGCGGTATATTCCACTATTTTACGTAAAATTTCATTTATTTTAATTGAAAATTTATTTATTTCATAAGACTGCGTGTTAGTTGGCAAAAGACGCGTTCCAATAGATATATTTTTATTAACCTCCGTAATTGTTATTTTATAAGGGCAATAATTAATATGATCAGGTTTTAGTCTCAACATTTCTTCTGCAAGAGTTAAATTACAAAATAATATTACTTCATTCTTAGGGAACAATTCTGTTCCGCGATCCCTAATTGATTGACCTATGTGTAAACGATTTATTATTCGAAAATTATTTTCGGTAATAGCAAATTCTGCATCTTGTATAATATCCAGAAAATCTTTCTTCGATATCTTTGTATATATTTGATTAGAATCATCTGCGCACGAGACTATCAGTATTAATAAAAATAAAAAGGTGTATAACCACATAAGATTTCTTATCATTACATTAATAATATATATGGATTAATACTCAATATTAAATAAATACTGTCAACATAGCTAATATTCTTATTTTTTAATTATTACGGTTGTTCCAATTTTAATATATCTTATAAGATCATTTATATCATCATTTGTTAACGCAATACACCCATTGGTCCAATTAATTTCTTGGTGGATTGATAATTTCTGTTTAGTCATTTTACCGATTCCATGTATACCGATTTGTCCTCCAAGATTTGTGTCTTGTGGAGGAAACTCCCTTTTCTTATAAGCATGCGCAATACGCTTAAAATCATTTCCATCTATAATTTCATTTTTAAAACCATACCAAGCGTCAATTAGATTTGGATAATCAAGCTGTATAAAGTAGTGAAAGCGATCACTCTTATTGAGTTTTGAAATTCGATACACCCCTAATGGTGTTTTATTATCACCACGTTTTCTTTTTGTACCTTTTCCACCTTTACCTGTTGCTACATGATATTTCTTTATAATCTCATTTGATTTTTTTAGTATAAGTTCTTTATCATTCTTATGAATCAATATTTGATATTCCTCTGCATTAGTTGGCAATGAAATGTATGCAAACAATACAAAGATAAAAAAACTTTTTAATGGTTTTCTTGGCATATTTTATTTAATGTTTTATGATTATAAGCCGTTGTATGAATATTTCTTATATAGGAATAGTTTTTGATATTAAATAATCTTATTATAAATATCATCATATATTTATTTTTTATAATGTAATAACTTAAATATGCAATACTTAGGTGCTTTTGAAATACATTAGATAAGCGTATGAATATTAGACGTTACAGTACAATAGCAATAATAATACATTGGCTTATGGCTATATTACTAATATGTATGTTTGTTTTGGGTATATATATGGTTGATTTGCCCAAAGGGAGTGATGAACGAAGTTGGTATTTTGCACTACATAAATCAATAGGATTAACATTAGCGCTATTGGCTTTCATTAGGCTATCTCTGAAGTTTATTTTTAAATCGCCACCTTTACCTGATGAGGTAACCTTTATACAGAAAAAATTAGCTACAGCTACGCATAATTTGCTCTACTTAATGATGTTTATTCAGCCCATTACCGGGTATATTTCATCATCCTTCAGTGGCTATAAAACAAAATTCTGGGGCGTACCGTTACCGCACTGGGGATGGAAATCACCGACTCTTAATGAATTATTTACAACAGTTCATCAGATTAGCGCATTAATTTTTGGTTTACTCATTTTGTTTCATATTACGGGAGCGATGTATCATATTTATAAAAAACAATTTCATTTGTTTAAAAGAATGTGGTTCTAATTCTAGAAATTTATAAGTACAAATAAAAAAGGGGCCAAAAGACCCCTTTTTTTGCTTAAGCTAAGTCAACAATTATTTGTTGTTGATATACATGGTGACTTCGAAGCCAAAGCGGATGTCACTATATTCTGGAGTTTCCCATTTCATATTAACTCTCCTTAAGAATAGTTAGTTGTTAAAAGTACCCGATGAGAGCGGGGCACATATTAGTGTGCAACTAGTTACATTCACATTTCATGCCAAGTACAGTAATTGATAATTAATTATATTAAAAACAACAAGTTATAGTGTAAGATATATTATTCTAGATAAGATATATTTGGATATTCTGGTTAATCTCACCCAAAATTATGGTTCATTTGGACCATTTATAAGATATAATTTGGGAATGTCATTTTTTTCACCTAAGTCTTTAAAAAATCTTATATTTCGTCACGAGGTTGCAATCTTATTTTTGGTTGCGGTAATGGGGCTTATAGGAGGCGTATCGGCGTTTTTTTGGCAACAGAATTCAGCTGAATCTGTTCGTATCAATACAATGTTTTATCTTACCGAGCAGATAAGGGGTGAGCTTTACGCGCAAATTCAAGAAATGATCCGTGCACGAGTACTTGAAGATAGTCATGCATTAGAGACATATCCAGAATATTCACGAAGCATATCTGAACGATTCAACGAACTTAGAAGACGGTCAATTTCACGTAAGGAGGATCTTGCCATACAAGAATTAAACCTTGCTTATCGAGAAATTCAAGGTGATATGAATAATATTTTTAGCAACCCATATATCGCTGATCGCTTGGCGAGAATACAAATTCTTAATCCTACTTTTGCACAACAAATGGTAGGAAAATTTGAAAATCGTTATCACTCATTTAAATCACTATTAAGAAATAAGCATGAGAAATTAGACATAACACTGGAAACTTGGACAAAATTTGCGCCATTTATAATTCCAGTACCTCTTATTTTCGCCTTTCTTATTGTTTTCTACACACGCCATATTATGAGGATACAATTTATCGGGCCAATTGCTAATATTATGAAAGGAGCCGGTGAGATAAGGCGTGGGCGACTAGAATATCAAATTAAAGAAGAAGGTGTTGAGGAGGTTTCAGATTTGGCAAATGCAATTAATAAAATGGCCGAAGAATTATCACTTAGTAGAGAAGCTCTTCTAGAGAATGAAAGGCAAGTTGCTTTAGGTTCGTTGATTCCAGTTGTTGCTCATAATGTACGTAATCCATTAGCCAGTATTCGAGCAAGTGCGCAATTGCTTGAGCATGCAGAGAGTAAGGAGGATATAAAAGAATCAAAACAAGCCATAATAGATACAATTGATCGTTTAGGTCGATGGATTAGTTCACTAGTTTCTTACCTACATCCTTTAGAACCAAATTTAACAAATATTAATGCCTCGGAACTCATTGATGCAGCACTGAAGGTGCTGGATAGTAAAATTAATGAAAAGAAAATAGAAGTAAATAAACTTGGTTGGAAAGATTCAGTATTATTAAGCGCCGATCAAGATTTAATGGAGCAGGCAATATATGGTTTATTAGCAAATGCAATTGATGCCACTCCAGATTCTACTACTCTAGAAATTAGCATAATAAATCTTGGAAATACTCTTGAGATTCATATACAAGATAGCGGCCCCGGATTACCTTTTGAGCCTAAATCTGGCAATCTCGAACCAGGACCATCAACTAAACGTTTTGGCACGGGATTAGGAATACCCATTGCGTTTAAAATTTGTCAAAAACATAATTGGCATCTTGACTTCAATGCAGTTGAAGGAAAAGGAACAAAAGTAATCATTACTGCTCCAATAAACCCAGAGAAGGAACTTTCGTAATGCATCATTCAGGCTCTACCGAAGTACCTGTTTTAATAAAACAAATCCTTTTGGTTGAAGATGAAACAATTTTTGCAAATGCAATTAAAAAGCATTTAGTGCGCAAAGGATATAAAGTTGATTTAGCATCTGATTTAAAATCTGCAAGATTACATTTCAAGGAAAATATTCCCGATCTCATATTACTAGACATGCGTCTACCTGATGGTTCTGGACTTGATTTACTCACTGAAATAAAAACTAAAAATACAACTATAGAAGTACTTGTAATGTCAGCTTACGGGGAACTAGAGGATGCTGTTTCTGCAATGAAATTAGGCGCCTCTGATTATTTAAAAAAACCTATCGATCTTGAAGAATTATATATTAATGTTAAAAAAGTTCTTTATAAAAATGAATTGACACAAAAATTAAATTATTCTGCTAAACGTGAACAACATGCTTTTGAAGGGGTTAATTTTCTTGGGGAATGCCAACAAATTGAATTTATACGTGAACAAGTTGATAGAATTTCAGCGTTAACTCAATCTGAAGCAGGTGTACCCCCCACTGTATTACTCTTAGGTGAGACAGGAACAGGGAAGGATGTAGTTGCTCGTTTGTTACATTCTAAAAGCAGTTTAAAAGAAAAACCTTTTGTTCATGTTGATTGTGCATCATTACCCAAAGATTTAATCGAATCTGAACTTTTTGGTCATGAAAAGGGCGCTTTTACAAATGCAAATAATGCTCGAGCCGGCTTAATTGAAGCAGCTGAAGATGGTGTTTTATTTCTTGATGAAGTTGCAGAAATTCCCATTGATTTACAATCAAAACTTTTGGGAGTATTAGAAAGAAGATCATTGAGACGAATTGGTTCAACAAAAGAACGACCAATTGCTGCATGGATAATAGCTGCTACCAACAGAAACATTGAGTCATTAGTAAAAAATGGCGAATTTAGATCTGATTTATATTACCGATTAAATGTAATGGCCATTACAATACCAGCATTACGCGAAAGAGATAATGACGTCGTAATGTTAGGTAATTATTATGCTGAGGCAACATCAAAACGTTATGGATTATCTTTTGATGGATTTTCAAAAGGCGCGCTTAGACAAATTAAAGAATATTCATGGTATGGTAATGTTAGAGAATTAAAACATCTTATAGAACGAGCTGTTTTACTAAGCGGAGGTGGTCTACTTGACGAAAATATGCTTGGTATTGATAAAAATGTTGGAAATAATAATGAGACAGAAATAAATGATGATATAACTTTAGGTGAAGCAGAACTACATTTAATAAAGACAGCATTGGAGCGTACAAATCGTAATGTTTCCAAGGCAGCAAGGGAGCTTGGAATTACACGTATGGCATTACGTTACCGCATAAGAAAATATAATTTATAAATTTTTATAATTATGAATAAATATGGATGAAAATAAGAAAATAAGAATTGAAGCAGCAGCTTTTCGTAGGTTGATGCAACATTTAAGAACTCATTCTGAAGTTCAAAATATAGATCTAATGAATTTAGCAGATTTTTGTAGAAATTGTCTTTCTAAATGGTACAAAAAAGCTGCAGAAGATGAAGGAATAGAATTAGATTATGAGACAGTCAGAGAGATTATTTATGGCATGCCTTATTCAGAGTGGAAAAATAAATATCAAAAAGAAATGAGTTTTGAAAAAAGTGAAAAATTTAAATCTAAAAAGGAATTAGATTAGTAAATTACTCTAGAAGAAATAGGACTATATGTATTTTTTTCATTAAAAAATAATAATATAAATAATATTCTATTTAATTATATTATGACTGAAGTGTTAGCCACTTTTGTTTGTTTCTATTTTTCTTTTGATGTGGTCTAACCACCATTCAGCTTGCTCTCTAGTTGTTTTATCAGATAATGCTTGCGTAAAAGACTGCTTAGCTTCTGGTAAGTTTTCGGTATTAAATTGTGCAATCCCCAAAAGAAGATTAATTTTTGATATTAGCGTTATATCTTCCGTCTCAAGTTCAATATTTAAGACATCGGTTGCTTTATTCCATTCTTCATTTTCTATGTATAGTTGACCAAGACGTAGCCTAGATTTTTCATCGTTATATAAGTTTATTATTTCGTTAAATACGGATTCAGCTTTTTCATTTTCTTGCGCTAGTATCCAGCCGTCTACAAGCATGTTTAGCGTTTTCAATGAAGTATCAATTTCTCCTGTTGCCATTTCTTTCTCAAGAACAGTGGCCGCTTTATAAGGCATCTCAAAGTACAAATAATTTTTACATAGTTGTATTATTTGTTCTTTCTTTAAAAAATCCTTAAGATAGGCAAGCTCATAAATAGCCAACGCCCTTTCGTCATTTCCTAAACGTTGATATATCCCAGCAAGCTGGACCCAATAATTCTTTTTTGTTGGATATTTAATAATTATATTTTCAAGAATGATTGCAGCATTATTAAGATCCTCAGTTTCATAATAACCAGACAAAAGAAGTTCATACCAATTTAAAGGCGGCGTTTTAATTAAAAGTAAGGCTTTAGAGGCGTATGCAATTACTTCCTGATAATTTTCAAGATAATAATATGCAGTAGCCGCTAAAATGTATGCTTCTGGTTTCGGCTCTTTTTCATTAGCAAACCATTTGAGCATATACCCTAAAGCTTCTTGGTATTTTTCTGAATATATAAGTAATTGCGTTACTGTATAGTAAAGATTATGTGTTATGTCTTCTGGGAGTGCTTCATACGATAATGCTTTAACAAAATTTTCAGCGGAGGCCTTAAAATCACCTAAGTTATTTTGAACAAACCCTATTGTTTGATAAATCACAGCAGCGTCATAATCCTTTATATTTCCTGATGCTATTATTTTTTTTAATTTTTCTAATGCCTCATCATTTTTTCCTTCATCAATGTTCTTATGAACTTTGTTTAGAACTGAATATGTACCCGTTTGTAATGAGTAAGAATCATTTTTTGCATATACAGAAAATGTAAATAATAATAAAACTAAAGTATTTAAAATAAATTGTGATCTATTTTTTTTAAGAATTATTATCATTTTTTAAGTGTAAATTTTATATCTTGTCTAG
>Ga0066372_10000518_pt1 | contig 14353 bp, 12 predicted proteins | sample Knorr_S15_td_250_FD_77011 | JGI IMG/M metagenome (GOLD analysis project Ga0066372, IMG submission 77011) | Marine microbial communities from Southern Atlantic Ocean transect - Knorr_S15_td_250_ad_251m_LV_A | ecosystem: Environmental > Aquatic > Marine > Oceanic | place: Southern Atlantic ocean... | reverse complement strand
TCTTGGTGCCGGCCAGGTTTACGCCGCTTAGATCTGCCCCTTCAAGGTCCAGTTGAGTCTCTGGATTATTCTCGCGCCAGCTATCTAGGGCGTCTGGGCCGCTAGAGGCTAGTTTCACGTGTTCTGGGTTAGCCAAAATACACTCCAGATATAGTTGGTTCACAAAAATACAGCCTGGGACCAACGCCCAGGCTGATTGGATTGACCGATTTCGCGTGTTTCTAGGGGATATTGAAAACCTAGGCGTCTTCTACGTCGAAGATCTTCTCAGCGATGGCCATCTTAAGTTCGTTGACCTTGCCCAAGTCGGGGAAAGCCCCAGCTTCTTTGCGGTCGAAGATCTTGTCCCCGTCTAGATAGACTTCCAGACGCCCTTTGTCCGAGGGAGTCACCTTTATAGCCACATCGCCGGGTGCGTCGGACCGGAAGAACTCATTCGCCATCCACGTGGCGACAGGATAGTAGCCTCAAGATACGCAGTAGACAATCTCAGCTTCGACTTTGCCGTGTTCTGACCCTGCCATTTGGTCCTCCGGAAGTATTGGTGCGTTAGTTGATCACCGCTGTGCCTATGCCGATAGCAGTGCGGTTTCCGTCTTGGTTGTCACAGAAAAGGTCTACCGAGACCTTGGTGCCGCCTTCAATATCTTCGGTCGCACTAACGGCGCCGGTAACGGTGATGGTGTCTCCAGCTTTAACCGGCCTGAGGAATTTCAGGTTGACCGTGCCAGTGTGGCTGAAGGCCTCTGCCCCGAAGAACTTGCGAAGGCATTCAGAGGCATAGGTGATGGACATTCGCCCTGAGGCCAGGGTGTATGTGGTACCGAGCCGTTTTGCGGCCAATTCAGGATTGTTGTGGATGTTATCACGGTCCAAAATCCCGGTGGACTCGAACCCAAGGATCGAGGCTTCTGTGATGGATTTGGTGACTGAAGGGATGTCCTGGCCTGGCTTTATTTCTGTTCTGGATGCCATTTCTTCCCCAATTCGTCAGGTTTCTTCAACTGGTAGGTGCTGAGCTTTTCTAAAAGGCGGCCGTCCTCGTCGGTGGCAGTCGCTTCGATAACTATGTAGGGCTTGTCCCGGCGTAGGTACTTATCGGCGATGCGGCCCTGAACCTTGATTTTCTTACCCACGATAGGTGGATTGAAGAACTCAACCTCATTCCCGGCATTTACTGTTCCAATCGGGTCATCGTAGACCATGGCGAAGGCGGTGGCGTCGTGCTTGACGCCCAGGGTGGGAAATTGGGCGTCTTGGTCGTCCACGGAGGTGCGAAAGGTGGTCACCATCTCTTGGGTGAGTGTGTATTCGTAGGAGCCGAGTTCTTCACCAATCTCGGCTTGGTCGTAGTCAAATAGTTTTAATTCCGTATCCGCCATCCTGTGGCTCCTTGGCGTCTCTTCTGGTCACGCTAAGTCTACAATACAAAGAATGACTGAGGGAGTCAACGCGGACGCTTGTGGGTACCGCGTGGCTTGGGTGTCTGCTTTGCCCTATAATAGTGGTAATGACCGCAGGAAGGGCGTGACTGATATGGACTTGAGTTTCGATAGGGGAGACCCGCAGAACCCCAAAGGGCATGCCCTACTCTACTTCCGAGTGGACACAGAACCGGACACGGTTTATGCCACCTACGTTGTTACCCTGCCGGTAAAATCCGATCTGACCAAATACGTACCTCCTTTCTTGGCCTCACATCTGGGTAATATGCCCCTCAGCGACCTCTCTGCTTTTGCGATGCCCCCTGTGCCTGAAGCTCTAAGTTCTTTGTCGGAATTGGAGAAGCTCAGCCAGCTTCGGGAGGATGACCTAGTTTACGGTGGGAGTATGTTCTCTTTTGATCTGGCCAGAATGATGGAGACGGCTACCGAGGCGGTTCAGGTTTACTCCGGCCTTTGCTCTGACGCATTGACCATGAACAGCACCCCTGCCGAAGGCGCGGCCGCGGCCATCGGCGAAGAGCTCAAGGAAACCCTTGGGGCCCAGCCAGCCTTAGAACCAGAGCTTGAGATTGAACCCGAACCGGAACCAGACGAGTCACTGAATGTGAATGAAGTCCTTTTCAGTTTCATGAGCGAGATCGATAAACTGGGCGAGTTATCGAAATTGCTGGGCAGGCTCAGGTTCGCCGTAGACGGCTCGGACCGAGCAGCTGTCGATGAGGTCAGCTCAGAGATCACCGTGCTATCGCGCCATCTGCCCGAGAACTTCAGAGTGAACGACCTGCTAGACGTGGCCAAAGACAACTCGGACAAGAGTTCACAGTTGGCCAAACTATATATAGATCGCTGCTTTCGGCTCTCCGCTGGAGAAAAGTCAGAGGCCGATGAACTGGCGATACAGATCCAGTTACTGAGGGACCAAGACTAACCGGCACAACTTGAGGTCTGGTCTGGTCACAACCCAGTTTGCCTAGGTTTTATTCTGACGGGAGGAAAATGACCGGTTGGCTTACCTCTCCCGCCTGCGACTGACCAATTTCCGCAACCTGACCCACCTGGACCATGCCCTGCCCCGTGGAGTGACGGTCTACTACGGCCCGAACGCTCAGGGCAAGACTACCTTGCTGGAGGCAGTCTATCTCCTGAGCATTGCCCGGTCCTTCCGAGCTGAAAATGAACGGGAGGTGGTTAGCTTTTCGGCTGCCAATGCGGGGCAACAAGCGCTGGTGGACGGGACTATCGAGAAGGATGGCCAACGTCTAAGGGTCATAGTCGGCTATCAGCCTGCCCAACGCTCTAATTTCGAAGGGAACGGACTGGGCTACAATGTCCGGAAGGAGATTCGAGTCAACCGCCTCAGGCGCACAGCAGGCGAACTGATAGGTCTGGTGAATGCGGTGCTTTTCAGCGCTGAAGATATCGAATTGGTCCTGGGCGCACCCTCAGGCCGGAGACGGTTTCTTGACATCCTCCTTTCCCAGGCAGACACGCTTTATCTGAAAGGTCTGCAGCGGTATAACAGGGTGGTGCAACAACGCAACCATCTGCTGCGCCTCCTTCGAGAAGGCCGAGCAGATGGAGATGAGTTAGCCTTCTGGGATGACGAGTTGGTCCGAGAAGGGGCTTGGATCACGTGGCGGCGTCATGAGACCATGCGGAAACTGACCCCGGCTTGCATACGGCACCACGAGGACCTGAGCGGTCCAGACGAGGACTTGGAAGTTGAATACCGGCCCAATGTGCTCCTGGGGGGCGGCGTGGATGAAGTTGAGGGCAACTTCAGGGAGGCTTTAGCGGCGGCATCCCACCGCGAACGGGTGCGGCCGGTAACGGCGGTGGGGCCACACCGAGACGATTTTATCCTGATGATAGATGGTGCCGACATGGCCATATTCGGGTCTCGAGGTCAAGCGCGTACTCTAGCTTTGACGCTCAGGCTTGCGGAGGCTGAGTTTCTGGCGTCAGAGCGGGGTGAAGGGCCGGTGGTGCTCTTCGACGATGCGCTGTCGGAGATCGATGCGGTCCGCCGTCACCGGCTTCTGGAAAAGTCGATGCGTTATGAGCAAGTCCTGATTACCACGACTGACCTGGAACAGGTTAATGATTTCTTTGGGTCTGGGGCCAACTATCTTCATGTTTCCGGCGGCCAAGTCTGGCCATCAGATGAACACGGAAACGTCGCTGATATCCCGGTGTCCGGCGGAGACCCTCAGGAAGGTGATGCCTTGGCTATCGACGAATCAGCGTGACCGGTGTATACAACATGAAGAGTGGGCCCAAAACAGATGCATTGAAAGACGTGAATACGGGCGGATGTTGAGCAGCATATGCCGGTGACCAAAGAGATATTGGACGAGATCGCGCTCTCTCAAGCCGAGTATGACTTGATTCTAGAGCGCCTTGACCGGGAACCTAACTCTGTTGAACTAGGCATGTTCGGCGCCCTGTGGAGTGAGCACTGCGGCTACAAGCACTCTAAGCCGTTGTTGCGCTTGTTTAGTCAGAAGTCATCTCGCGTCCTTTCTCAGACTGGCGCGGAGAACGCTGGTGCGGTGGATATTGGCGACGGCTTAGCGGTGGTCTTCAAGGTCGAGTCCCACAACCACCCTTCTGCTGTGGAACCGCTACAAGGCGCGGCCACTGGAGTTGGTGGCATTGTGCGGGACATACTGGCCATGGGGGCCCGCCCCATTGCATTACTCAACTCACTACGCTTTGGCCCTTTGGATGACCCTCAAAATAGACACCTCTTCCACGGCGTAGTCGCAGGCATATCGTGGTATGGGAATTGTATAGGCGTGCCTGATGTAGGCGGTGAGATCTGCTTCGACGATTCCTACTCGCAAAACCCTCTAGTCAATGCCATGTGCGTGGGTTTGGTGAGGACCGATAACATCGCCACGTCAGCGGCTAGAGAGGTCGATAACGTCCTGCTGCTGGTAGGTGCAGGAACCGGGCGAGATGGTATTCACGGAGCGTCTGGGTTGGCTTCAAGGACATTTGAAGAAGAGATAGAGCTCCGGCCTACCGTCCAAGTCGGTAACCCATTCTTGGAGAAGGTCCTTATCGAAGCGTGCCTGGAGGCACTAGATACAGGATTGGTGAACGCGATTCAAGACCTGGGCGCGGCTGGCTTGACCAGCGCAGCCGTGGAGTCAGCTGCTAGCGGCGGCCGGGGCATCCGATTGGATATCTCACAGGTGCACCAGCGTGAACGAGGTATGAGTTCGTATGAAATCATGCTCTCGGAATCCCAGGAGCGCATGCTGTTGGCCGTAAGGCCGGAAAACACGCCTGTGATCAAAGCGATTATGGAAAAATGGGACGTTACCTGCCGTGAGGTAGGCCAAGTCATCGCCGACAAGATGGCTCAGGTGGCGGTCGGATCAGAGTTAGTGGCAGACGTGCCTATCGAACCCTTATCCGAAGCCCCCCAATATCGTTTGGAAGGCAAACAATCGGAGTTAGATACCAAACGACTTCAGTTGGACTTACATTCAGTCCCGATTCCCCAGGACGGCTCGGAACAGACACTTCTGAAGTTGCTAGCTGCGCCTAACATCGCCAGCAAGAAAGGCGTCTACCAGCAGTTCGACTACCAGGTGCAGACAAACACTGTGGTGGGGCCTGGAAGTGACGCTGCGGTGCTGCGGGTTAAGGGCACGGAAAAAGCAATCGCTTTGACCATCGATGGGAATGGTCGGCTTTGCCAATTGGACCCGTACCAAGGTGGCATGATAGTGGTCGCCGAGGCTTGTCGGAACCTGAGTTGTTCGGGAGCTCTGCCCTTGGCTATGACTGATTGCTTGAATTTCGGCAGCCCCGAGCGTTCTGATGTTTACCATCAACTGGAACAATGTATTCGTGGCATAGCCGAAGCCTGCCGGGTGCTAGAAGTGCCGGTAGTGAGCGGCAATGTGAGCCTGTACAACGAATCCCGAGGACAGGCCATCTTCCCTACGCCTATCATTGGCGGTCTAGGGTTGCTGGAGAACGTTGGTAAAGCGACCCGCTCCGCCTTCACTGAGGAGGGTTTGGCAGTGGGACTGCTGGGTGCGGACATCAACGGAGTGGATCCCCACGACTTGGCTGGCAGCGAGTACCTGCAATGGGTCCATGGCCGTGTTGAGGGCAGCCCCAAAATAGACATGCACTTGGAAAAACGGGTACAACGGGCCTGCCGGGAAGCTATAGAGAAAGGCCTCATATCGTCGGCCCACGACTGTTCGGAAGGCGGGTTGGCTGTGGCGCTGGCCGAGTGTTGTATCCAAGGCGGCATCGGTTTCAACGGGGATTTCTCGGTTGATGACCGGTGGGACGTGACGTTGTTTGGAGAGCGCCAATCACGTGTTGTGGTTTCTCTTCCGGAAGCAAGCTGGCAGGCTTTTGAGGCGTTGGCTGCAGGCTTTGGCGTCCCTATGACGAAGTTGGGCTATACTGGAGGTGACCGGTTCAATATCAACGGATATTGTGATGTCTCGGTCTCGCAGATTAGGGATGTGTGGAACCAAGGGCTGGAGGTCGCTGGTGGCTGATAAACCTCTGCGTGTCCTATTCCTGACCCCCTATTTCCGGCCTTACCTGGGGGGCATAGAGCGGGCGATAGAGCAGCTATCGTTCCAGATTCAGCAGTCTGACGCTATAGAAGCTGTCGGAGTGCTCACGACGAAATATTCATTCCCCCGGAAGCCGCAACCCACTTGGGACGACAGAGAGACCACACCTGGGGGCATATCCATCTTCCGGCTTTCAGGATTTCCCTGGCGGTCTCTGCCGTTCTATTCTGTCCCGTTGGTTTGGTTCTCACCTTTGCGCCTGAAGAAGTACCTGGAAGAATTCCACCCAGACGTGATTCATTTCGTGGGCGATGGTTGGTTTTGGGGCCACATTTGGGCGTGGTTCTGGTACCGAGGGCGGGCCCGGATCGTCTTCACGCCGTCTTACCACACGCTGCCGCCTAGTAAGTGGTGGCTAAAGCCCATCAACGCCTTTCTATCGCACATGGCAGACCGGGTTGTCGCCCTGACTGACTTAGAAGCCAAGGGTGTGCACCGGGCCTACCGCACTGGAAAGGACAAACTGGGAGTGATTGGCTGGGGCGCATCGGTGGATGAGAAAGTAGACCCAGCCTGTGAGGAAGAACAAGAAGAGAACGAAGAGCAGACTGGGCCTCTGACGATATTGTGTGTCGGCCGCCTGGGTAGCCATAAAGGCCAGCGCTGGTTGCTAAACGTTTACTTGATGGCACGCATGCGATTCGATAGACCGGCCCGCATCGTGCTGGTGGGCCGGGACGAGGGCTCTGCTGCGGGCATAAAAAAATTTATCTTTCAGCGTCGGCTTCAAGGAGAGGTGATCGTAACCGGGGAAGTCTCCGACAACGAACTTGCCGAATGGTACGCGGAAGCGGACCTGTTTGTGCTGTTCTCCCGGTACGAGGCTTTTGGGCTAGTGTTCCTTGAAGCTATGGCCCACGGCACGCCCGTACTCACTCATGAAGTTGGAGCCAACCGGGAGGTATTACTGAGGGGAGCGATAATGGTAGCCCCGTTCAATGAGGCGGCCGCAACTGATGAATTGGTCCGTCTGATGAATGACGGAGCGGCCCGCCGAGCATTGGGGCACGAGGCTCAGGAATATGCCCTTTCCGAGTTCGGCTGGCCGGTGGTTGCGGAAAAGTACCTAGAAGTCTACCAACACTCCCGCACTGCGGCCTGAGCTAGGAACTCTCTTTTGGACCGGGCAGAGCTAGAAGAAGGCGCACGCAAGATATTGTTAACCAACCTGCGTCAGGGTGTGGCCGATTGGAACGGCCAGGAATACAGCTTCGTTTGCCCTTCTTTGACCGGCTATCCCTTTCAGTGGTTCTGGGATTCTTGCTTTCACGCCATCGCATTGATTCACCTTGATCCGGGTCAGGCCAAGGCCGAACTGCGAACATTGATGAGCGGTGCCCTGGCCAACGGCTTCATGCCCCATATCATTTTCTGGGAGACGGAGAAGCAGCCCGAGTTTCTTAGCCGGAACATTGTGGGCCAGGCTGGAGACCCGCATTACAGTTCTACCATGCAGCCTCCCATAATCGCTTACGCTGTGGAGCGGGTATACCAGGCGACCGGCGACGAGGGATTCCGCAGAGAGGCGTTGCCGGTTCTGATTAACTTCTACCGTTGGCTCAAAAAGGCCCGTGATACGGATAATGACGGATTGATAGCGGTGATTCAGCCTGAAGAAGCAGGGACCGACTGCTCGCCCAAGTATGATGATGCTTTGGGGCTTTCCGAGCTTTCGAACCAGGGATTCATAGCCGCCCTAAAAAAAATCTATGAGGTTTATGAGCCACTGCGTGGCGACGACCAGAAGATACTTGCCGCAGACGTCTTCCATTTTGAAGACGTGTTGGTGAACTCGATCTATGCCATGGGGATGCGCTCTTTGGCCCGGCTATCGGGAGATTCGCCGGAGGCTGACGAGTTCAACTGCGAGGCGGACCGCACCCGGGATGCGCTGTTGGCAAAATGCTGGGATGAAGAAGCAGGGGCGTTCTTTGACCTCTCTGGCGTCGCGGAAAAACCGGTGCGGATCGTTACCATCAGTTCCCTGATGCCGCTGATATTGGATGACCTACCCAGCCCCATAGTGGAGCGGTTGGTAAATGATTGGGTGGCCTCTCCAGACCATTTTTGGACTCCGTATCCGCTGCCGTCAGTCCCAGCATCCGACCACAAGTTTATGCCTGGCAATCCTAAGGGGTTCATCTGGCGCGGCCCCTCGTGGATCAACACCAACTGGTTTTTGTCACACGCATTGCGCAAGCACGGTTACCTAGAACTAGCTGACGCCATAGTGGCCAAGAGCCATGAGTGCATCGAGAGGTCTGGTTTTCGGGAGTATTACCACCCGTACACCGCGGAGGGCCTGGGGGCAAAGGATTTTGGCTGGTCAACGTTGATATTGGATATGTAGTGTAGGGCTTCTGTTTAGATTGGGCCCTTCGTGAATACTACTCAAACAACTAAAAAGTGCCCCGAATAAACGGGGCACTTTTTAGTTGTTTGAGTTTGCTGATACAGTTGGCCTAGTTCCTGCGGGGTTTGGGTTTGAATAGTCGTGACATGAAACCGGTTTCTGCCCGAGCCTCGGCAGCGCTTTTCCCGGACTCGTAGTCCTCGTCATCTTCATAGTCCGGAAGCTCCGGAAGCTCGGCAATCACTGCAGCGATATCACTCTCGATAGAGTCCAGTGTGTTGATGGGTTCTGGTTCTTCTGGGGGCATTTCCAAGTCGGAGTAAGGGGAGCTTCCTACACTTACCGCAGGTGTCGACTGGGTGGCCCCGTCACCAGATCGGGCGGCGATGGATTGCTGTACCAGTGGGTGCTCATGGTTTAAGTTAAAGGTCCTGCGGCGGCGGTTCTGGCCGGAGGTCTCGTCGCGCCAACTGTGGTTGCCTTTTAGGAAGAACTCCCCATCGCTTAGGCTGCGTAGCATCTTGCTCACGTATGTGCGAGAGCTAGACTGGCCCCAGCGCTGGGTGATATCCGGATTACCGGCTTCTAGTCCTTGACCCAAGGCATCGCAAATCTCGCCAACTAGGAAGTTGAAGGCGACATGGCTGATGCCTTCTTGGTGTTCTAGTGTATTGGCCATAAGGATAAGGTCTGAGACTCGATCCGCAAGCAGGCCGTCGTCCGGTTCCGTGGGCATGCCCAGGCTACTGATAGTATCTTGAAGGGTTTGGGCTAATTCTTGGTTTTCACCAAAAGGAGATGCCGGCTCGAAAGGTACTTCTTGTTCGGGCAGGTACGTGTATTCAGGTTTCTCGTCGTGGTCATGCTGGTCGCTGACGGCCATGGCCTGTTCAAGCTCTGGCTCGGAGTCTTCAATCGGCGGAGGGACGTCAGTCTCGGAACTAATCGGCTCAGGGTTAACAACCTCTTCTTGGTGCCTGGAGCGGGGAAGACGACCCCGTCGGCGCCCGGGTCTCGGACTGGGGCCGGTGAAGGTGGCCTCGGTGGCTCCCTCGGGGATGTCCTCGTCGGACATGATGGCCCAGTCAACCAGGCCGGCGGTTATCAACCGGACGTTACCGTTCTGTGCAACTCGGGCCATAAGGCGCTTGAAGCCGGAGTAACCGAGGTTCTTCTCGTCAAAATCAGGGTGGCGGCGCACCAGGCGCTGCTTGATGGAGGTTAACAGTGGGTTTCCGCCGGCTTTGCGCTCGTCCCGGATGATCTCCTCAATGGCTTTGATGATGTCGTTGATGTCATCCGCAGAAGCGGGGGCCGGGGCTGTTTCGGTAGCGTGTGTGATGGGCGAGGCGGGCTCGGTCGATACAACCGGCGGGTCAACATCCACGTCGTAGAGCACCAGTGTGTCAACGTTATCGGCTAGGCGACGGGAGGTGCTCCAGGAGACGCCGATCACTACGACTCGCTTGCCCATGGTCCTGAGCGCGTTGACCACATGGATGAAATCGGAATCACCGGAGACAAGCACGTATGTCCCGATGTTTGGGTACGAGTGGGCAATCTCGATACAGTCGGCTGTCATCTTGACGTCGACGCTGTTCTTGATGCGCCCGGTGCGCATTCCGTTGGCGTTGGTGGCGTTGGGCGAAGGCGCTCTGGTGGGCACGAATACCGGCTCGATGCCGGCGGCGTAGAGGGAAGGAGGGTCATTTAGGAATTGACTGGCGCCCCTTAGTTCTGGAGCTCGGGTGACCCAGTCTGCGTAGGCCTTTGCGATGACTACGCGTCCATGATTGGAGACTTCTTCTTTCAGGGCGGAAACGTTGGGGGTACGTTGGCCTACGGCCAGGCTGATCTTGAAATTTTCCCAGTCTATGAATAGGGCGACGTCCGCCCCGTGGTTGAGATGGTCCTGCATGCAGTAATACGTCCCGGTGGCCGGTTTCAGGCTCACCTATGTGTGTCCCTACTAGTGTAGAGTGCGGCAATAGTGGAGTCAAGAAACCGTTCGTGGATCTTGGGCCTATCGACGAATTCCGGCGGACCTCGCAGATATCTTGACAATGGGATGCCTTTCCTAGATTGTAACTCAGTGTTAAACGCGCCGGGATCAGGCCCAAAATGATAACGACAACGGATTTAAGAGATGCGTCAGAGGTGCGATAGATGGTGGAAAGACCACCCAGGCTTGAAGGCAAGGTAGCGATTGTAACCGGCGCCGGTTCCAGTGGTGAAGGCGTGGGCAATGGCAAGGCAGCGTCCATTCTTTTCTCTAGAGAAGGCGCGAAGGTGCTGCTGGTGGATTTCCAAGAAGACCGTGCTCGCGAGACCCTTCAAATCATCCAAGAAGAAGGCGGTGTAGCGTCCACGTTGCAGGGCGACATGACTAAGTTGGACGATTGCGAGCGCATGGCCCAGACCGCTATAGAACGCTATGGCCGGGTGGATATCTTGGACAACAACGTCGGTATCTCCCAGCGGGGAACCGTGGTGGAAATCAGCGAAGACGACTGGGACCGGGTAATGACCGTCAACATGAAGACCATCATGTTGGCCAGTAAAGCGACCATCCCTCATATGATTGCTAGTGGCGGAGGAGGAGCAATCGTTAATATATCGTCTATCGCCGGGCTCAGGGCCCACAGTAGCACCCCTTACAGTGCATCCAAAGCTGGGGTGATTGGGCTGACATTCTCCATGGCGGCAGACCACGCGACAGACAATATCAGGGTCAACGCCATAGCGCCGGGTTTGGTCTACACACCAATGGTCGCCCCGCGCATGAATGATGACTTACGTCAGTTCCGCTCGGAAGCCGCGCCGTTGAAGTCGGAGGGTACTGGCTGGGACGTTGGCTACGCGGCGTTATTCCTGGTTAGTGATGAAGCCCGTTGGATAACCGGTATCTGCCTGCCAGTAGACGCTGGCCTGACCGCAGTGCACCCAGGGACCTACACGCCGATGAATCAACAGACCAGGTTCTAGGAGCCCTACGATGCGTCTTGAAAACAAAGTAGCCATCATCAGTGGCGGGAGCAGGGGTATGGGTGCGGTTGAAGCCGAATTGTTCGTTCAACAGGGCGCCAAAGTTCTTGTAGGGGATGTGCGAGACGATGAAGGCCGGGCGTTGGTGGAAAAGATAGGCGCCGATGCTGTCTACGCCCACCTGGATGTAACTTCAGAAGACGATTGGGCGGCAGCTGTAAAAAAGGCTACGGACCGTTATGGCAAGTTGGATATCTTGGTGAATAACGCAGGCGTAAGTGCCAGGGGCACAATCGAGGAAACGAGTGTGGAAGACTGGGATCGGGTGATGGGAATCAACGCTAAAGGGGTGTTCTTGGGCACACGCGCGGCAATTCCTGAGATGCGGAAAGCCGGCGGCGGCTCCATTGTGAATATTTCGTCCCAATTAGGGCTGGTAGGCATGGCTGAAAGCAGTCCGCAATATCAGTCGTCCAAGGGTGCGGTGCGTATTTTCACCAAATCGGCGGCCATCCAGTACGCGCCAGAAGGAATCCGGGTCAACTCAGTGCACCCGGGGCCCATCGTCACTCCCATGACCGAGGCACGGCGCTCCGACTTGGCAATGCAGCAGGTGATGGTCTCCCGGATCCCTCTGGGCCGTTACGGCGAGTCCGAAGACGTGGCTTACGGTGTCCTCTACCTCGCCTCCGACGAATCGTCCTTTGTAACTGGGGGAGAACTGGTCATAGACGGTGGCTGGACGGCTCAATAATCTAGGTACGTCAATGTTCGTTCATACTGAGCCTCTCGAGATCGCGGTTACGTTCTGGCCCAGCTTCTTCATGATTGGTAGGTCTAATTAGATTCTGCCACGAACATTGGGCTAAGGCGGATCATGAATTCCAGCCTCTCGCCGAGGGCCTTCCTAAGATTAAGCACCGCGCCTAATTTCTTAGTACTCGACGCAAAGCGCGCATTCCAGAGCCACATACCAAACGGGTCTGATACGGCATGTCAGCCTTTTATTGAACGGTAAAGCTCCAGTGATAGAGCATGGGTCTCCACAGCTAGGCAATGGGTTCTTCCAGGTGACCGGAGGAGACTAAGGGCTCCAGAATTGCGCCGAGATAAGTATATAAGGCGGCCGCTGCCGCCGACATGCTAATTCTGATATTGTTCACGCAGTGCTGGGTTTAGAGCGAAGACAAGCCCACGGCTTCAACCAGCCGATGGAATTCTTCTTTGGTTTCGTCAGTCGGATTGGGTCCCGGATGACGCACTTTGGGGTTCTCGATGAAGCCGCGGCTGTGTAGAGCGTACTTGCGTATGCCCACACCGATTCCTTCTTGGAACTCGAACAGCATGAGCGGTAGGCAGCGGGTAAATGTTTCTTCTGCTTTGGCCCGGTCTCCCTCGGCCATCTGACGGCAGATGTCAACCAACACCTCCGGATAGGCGAATCCGGTCATAGCTCCAGCCGAACCACGGACCAACTCCTCCAGCAAGAATACGCCTCCAAGACCACCAAAGATCGGCATGTCGTCGCCAACGAGCTTGCGTATTGCTGAAATCTTGGGAGGTGTCGGAGGGTCTTCTAGTTTCAGGTATTGGGCGGCAGTGATACCACTGGAGAGCCTAGCGATGAAGTCCGGCGACATGTGGACACCCGAGGTGCTTGGGTAGTCTTGTACGACGATTGGGAGGTCGATGGCGTCTGCGAGTCTAGAATAGTGGGTGAATACGGTGTCGGGATTGGGCTTGCCCATGGTGGGAGGAGAGACCATCACCGCTGCCGCTCCCAACTCTTGGGCTTCTTTGCTGCGTTCTATGGCTGCGGCTGTGCTGCCCGCAGTGGTTCCCACGGTCACAGGCAAACCCTTCGCCCGCTGAATGACGGTTTCTGCAACCTCATAGCGCTCCCGGTCTGTCAATCGAGCTGCCTCGCCGGTCACTCCTAGGCAGACCATGCCCTCACATCCGGATGAGACGGCCTTGTCGGCTAGATTTCCCATGGATGCCAGGTCGATGCTCTCGTCTTCGTGAAAGGGAGTGGCCAGCATCCAGTGGACGCCCGAAAATTTCTTGGCCATGGAAAACCTCCGGTCTAATTAAGCCGTTTAAAGTTCGGCCGGGCTATTCTACTTCCTGAATCGCGTTGAGGGGACGGTTATGGCGTTAGGAGTATCTTGCCAACGGTTTCCCTTCCTTCCAGCTGGCGGTGAGCTTCCGGGGCCTCGGATAGCGGCAGGGTTAGTCCTATGTGCAGCTTCAGCTCGCCCGATTGGACCCACTTCAAGACTTCCTCAGCGCGGCCGAGCAGTTCGTCACGGGTGGCGGTATAGTCGCCCAGACTGGGGCGGGTTAGGAATAGAGAACCATTCTGGAGCGCCCGGGTGTTGGTGTCAGTGACTGCACCCCCGGCCTGGCCGTATAGGACCATGTGACCACGCCGTCCCAAGCACTTGAAGCCCTTTTCGAAAGTGGTCTGTCCCACCGCGTCCAGAACCATTTTCACGCCCTGGCCGCCCGTGGCTTTCCTGATCTCCTCTTCAAAGTCCTGGTAGGTGTAGAGGATGGTCTGGTCGGCTCCGGCTTGTTTGGCCATGTCGGCTTTGGCTTCGGTGGAGACGGTGGTAAAGACATGAATGCCCAAGCGCTTTAATAGTTGGATCAGCAGGAGTCCCATACCGCCTGCCCCGGCGTGTACCAACACTTGATCGCCAGGGTTAAGCCGGGCTATGCCGAAGACCAGGAAATGGGCGGTCATGCCTTGGAGCAGGGACGCGGCTCCGGAGGGAAAGTCCATGGCGTCGGGGATCCTAACCAACAGCCACGACGGCACTGCCTGACGTTCGGCGTATGAGCCCGTGTGCATGGCGTAGACCACGCGGTCGCCCACGGCCACTTCGCTTACGCTCTCTCCGATAGATGTCACCACGCCACAAGCTTCCCTTCCGGGCGTCCAGGGAAAG